>Ga0180009_10007055_pt1 | contig 11622 bp, 12 predicted proteins | sample OS_PC_MetaG_FD_123537 | JGI IMG/M metagenome (GOLD analysis project Ga0180009, IMG submission 123537) | Groundwater microbial communities from the Aspo Hard Rock Laboratory (HRL) deep subsurface site, Sweden - OS_PC_MetaG | ecosystem: Environmental > Aquatic > Deep subsurface > Groundwater...
GCCGGTGATCCTGTCCGTGAGGCCCATGATCGAGCGCAAAAGCGTGGTCTTGCCGACGCCGTTGCGGCCGAGTACGGCAAGGAACCCGCCCTTTTCGAGCCCGAGGGAAATGCCGTGCAGGGCATGGCTGCGCCCGTAATAGGAATGCAGGTGCTCCAGGGACAGCATCAATGAATACCTCCCTTGCCGAGATAGGCCGCCCGCACCGCGGCATTGGCCTCGATATCGGCGATCGGACCCTCGGCCAGCACCTTGCCGAGGTGCATGACGGTGATCTTCTCGGCGATCTCGCGCACGAACGACATGTCGTGCTCGACCACGAGAATGGTGTGCTGGCCCTTGAGGCGGTTGATGATTTCGGAGGTCTTGCGGGTCTCGCCCTGCGTCATGCCGGCGGTCGGCTCGTCGAGCAGGATGACGCGGGCGTTCTGGACGATGATCATGCCGAGTTCGAGCCATTGCACCTGGCCGTGGCTGAGATCGCCGGCACGCTTGGAAAGCACATCGCCGAGCGCGGTCAGTTCGATGATCTCGCCGAGCTTGTCGCGGGCATCCGCCGGAAGGCCGAAGCCGAGATTGCGCGACACGTTCGGCGACGGCGTCGCGGCGACCGACAGGTTTTCCCGGACGGTCAGGTCGCGAAAAACGCTCGGAATCTGGAACTTGCGGCCGATGCCGGCGCGGGCGATCTCGAATTCCTGCTTGTTGGTGATGTCCTCGTCAAAAAGGTAAACCGTGCCGTCGGTCGACTTGGTCTTGCCCGAGATGAGGTCCATGAGCGTGGTCTTGCCGGCGCCATTGGCGCCGATCAGCACCCGCAATTCGCCGTCCTCGATGACCATCGAGACACCGTCGACCGCCTTGAAACCGTCGAAACTGACCGTGATGCCGTCGATGGTGAGGGCTGATTCCGCCATTTCGCGCCTCCTATTCCGCTGGTTCAGAACCGGCATTGCCGTTTTGCGGACGGGTCGCGCCACGCCGGCCGAGCGGCAGCCATTCGATAAAATCGTGCCCGAGCCCGGCGAGGCCGCGCGGCAGGAACAGGACGCCGAGGATGAAGATGAGTCCGAGGATCGCCTTCCAGGCCTCCTGCAGCATTTCGGTCTCGCTCGCCGCGGCCGAGATCGAATTGATCAGGATGGCGCCGATGCAGGCGCCGAGCAGCGAGCGCCGCCCACCGACCGCCGCCCAGACCAGCATCGAGATGGAAAAGGCGATGTCCATGAAAGTCGGCGAGGCGAATTCGGAGGCGACGACGTAGAGCATGCCGGCAAAACCGGCGATGGCAGCCGAAACCGAAAAGAAGAAAACCTGATAGGCGGCGACCGAAAAGCCGAGATAGCGGGCGCGGTTGGCGTCGTCGCGCGTCGCCTGCAGGATGAGGCCGGCGCGGGTGGCGACCAGCCAGCGGGCGCCGAGCAGGACCAGGACGGTCGGGATGGCGATGACATAATAGGTCTCGACAAGATAGGGATCGAACTCGAACCCGCCGAAAGTGAGCCAGCCGAGGTCGGTCAAACCGTTGAAGCCGTTGGTGACCGGCTGGAACTCGATGATCAGCGGCCGGACGAGCAGCACGAGCGCCAGGGTGATGATGGCGACATAGACGCCCGAAATGCGCAGGCGGAAAATGGCCGAGCCGACCAGAAAGGCAACAAGCGTCGGCAAGACGATCGCCATGGCGATGCCGAACCATTGCGCCTGGAACGGCAGCCACAGGAAAGACCCGTCGGTGATGCAGCACAGATCGGTCGGGGCGCCGGGTTGGGCGTTCCACAGCATGAAGTCCGGCACCGGCGTGTCCGAGCCCTGCTGCAGCGAGGTGTAGCTTTGCAGCTTGAGGGACGTGGCGACCATGTAGGCGCCAAGTCCGAAGAACAGTCCCTGCCCGAGATTGAGGATGCCGGCATAGCCCCAGCTCAGGGCGATGGCGATGCCGAGCATGCCGTAAACGAGATATTTGGAGAACCGATTGAGCGTGAACTCGTCGATGAAGGCGGGCATCGCCAGAACCACGGCGATGAAGGCCAGGTAGACGGCGATCTCGGCGATGCGGTGGCGATCGAAAAAGCGCTGGTTCATCTTACCGACCCTTGAAGGAGAACAGGCCGTTCGGGCGCCACATGATGACGGCGATCACCAGGGCGAAAACCACGGCGCGGGCAAAGATGTCGTTGGTGACCATGGCGATGATGCCGTTGATCTCGCCGAGCAGCCCGGCGGCGGCGGCCGAGCCGAGCAGCGAACCGACGCCGCCCATGACGACGACGAGAAAGCCGTCGACGACCAGCGAAGAGCCCATGTCCGGCGATACGGTCTTGAAGCCGGCCAGCATGACGCCGGCGACGCCCGCCAGCCCCGAGCCGTAGGCGAAGGTCAGGGCCGAGACCTGCCGCACGTCGATGCCGAAGGCGGCGGCCATTTGCGGATTGCGCATGATGGCGCGCACCTGGATGCCGATGCGCGTTTTGTACATGAGGAACCAGGTCAGGGCCGCAAGCGCGATGGTCACCACAATGATGAAGCTGCGATAGGGCTGGACCGTGAAGCCGCCGAGATCGTAGGCCTGGTTGAGGAATTCGGGCACCGACAGGTTCTGCAAGCCCGAGCCGAGGCCCTCGACATGGATGTTGATAAAGCTCAGCCCGAATTCGAGCCGGATCGCCTGCTGCAGGAGCAGCGAAATGCCCCAGGTCGCCAGAAGCGTGTCGAGGATGCGACCGTAGAGATGGCGAATGACCAGGCGCTCGATCAATAGGCCGAGCCCCGCTGCCACGAGAAAGGCCAGCGGAATGGCGAGGATCATGTTGAGTTTGAGATAGATGGCGGCCATGACGGCGGTGTAGGCGCCGATCATCACCAGTTCGCCATGCGCCATGTTGATCACGCCCATGGCCCCGTAGGTGATGGTCAGACCAAGCGCCACCAGCAAAAGGATCGACGCCAGGGATAGTCCGATGAAGATCGTGTCGGCCATGTCGGTCTTTCCGGTTCGGATTTGCGATCAAGGCGCCGGATCGCAACGGGTGTCGCGCCATCCGGCCGGTCCGGGAACGCGTCCCGGACCGGTCGCCCCGTGGGGCTAGAGCTTGGAGGTGTCGAGGCCGGCTTCGGCGCAGAACAGATTGTCCTGGGTCTCGCCATAGGCGACATAGGGCAGCGGGAAGATCGGCTCGGGATATTCGTCGATGATGGTGCCCTGCCCGTCGGCACCCCATTGCGCGATGCGCGGCGTCAGCCAGGTGTGCAGGTTCTCCGGCGCGATGGTGACGTGGCCGTTCGGCGCGTCGAATTCCTGGCCCTTGACCGCCTCGACGATCGCCTGCGGCGTTGCCTCGCCGGCCTTCTCGACCGCCTGGGCCCACAAATAGACCTGGAAATAGCTCGACTCGAGGGCGTGGTGCGTCACCGCCTTGGGGTCGTTGACGTATTTGCGGTAGCGCTCGACGAAGGCCTTGTTGATGTCGGTGTCGATGGCCTGGAAATACGGGAAGGAGGTGAAGCTGCCCACGGCGTATTCGGCGCCCATGGCGGCGATCTCGATTTCCGAGGTCACGGTGGCGCAGATCGGCAGCTTGTCGTACGAAAGGCCCTGGTTCTTGTACTCGCGGTAGAAGGCCACCACACTGTCGCCGACGACGTTGGACAGGACGACGTCGCAGCCGGAATCCTTGATTTTCTTGACCATGGCGCCCCATTCGGAATGGCCGAGTTCGAGATATTCGTCGGCCACCCATTCGCCGCCGTTCTGCTCGATCAGGATCTTGCAGACCTTGGCCATTTCCTTGGGATAGATGTAGTTCGAGCCGACGATGAAGAACTTCTTTTTGCCGAGCGTGTTGATGATCCAGGGGATGTAGTTGGAGAGCTGCTGGTTCGGGACGGCGCCGGTATAGACGACGTTCTTCGAGCACTCGTAGCCTTCGTAATAGGTCGGGTAGAAATAAAGGTTGTTGCGCTTCTCGAAGACCGGCAGCACCGCCTTGCGGCTTGCCGAGGTGTAGGAGCCGAACACGGTCGGCACCTTGTCGCGGATGACGAGCTTGGAGGCCTTTTCGTTATAGGTCTTGGGATCGGAGGCGCCGTCCTCAAGGATCGGCTTGATCGGCTTGCCGAGCACGCCGCCATTGGCGTTGATTTCCTCGATCGCCATCAGCGTCGCGTCCGCCAGCGACTTCTCGATGATCGACAGGCCGCCCGTCAGGGAGAACAGCACGCCCGCCTGCACCGCATCCTCGGCCGCCAGCGCCGAGAGGCCCGTCTTGGTCAGGATGCTCGGCATGCTAAGCGACAGACCTGCTGCCGCGGCGGCCGAGTTGCGAATGAAGTCTCTTCTGCGCATTTTCACCAGGTTCCTTTTCCGAAATGCGCACGACAAAAAACCCCACGAGACCAATCAAGGTCTGACGTGAGGCTGTGTCGCCGCGGATGTGTCCGGCGCTGTTGCCGGGGGACGCGTCGACGCGCAATCAATGCGCCTGTCGACGATAGGTAAACGTTACATACCGATTAGGTGCTCGTCAACAGTGCATTTCGGTCGCCTGCACATTTTTAGTGCGTCGCATTGGATCAGATCGATAAAACAAGGCATTGCCGCGATCCTCGCGCCTTCTAAGCCTATTTGCGTCGCGGGCGTGGCGGCGCGCCGGCGATCAGCGTCCGGGACACCTCCCAGAGCCGCAACATGGCGTTTTTCATCGCCACCGCGTCCCGGGCGAGAATCCGCGCCGAGAAACCGGGGAGCGACGGCAGCCGCGAGACGCCGACGCTGCCTTCGCCCAGACCCATCGTAGCGGCGCGCGCCGCATCGATGAGCGTGGCGGTCTCGACCCCCGGAGCGACGGCGATGACGTTGCCGAGACAGGCATAGCCGCCCATCCGGCCGATGCCGCCGGCACGGAAATCGTCGCCCGTGATGCGGAACCGGTCGATGACGAGAGGCTCCCCGTCCGGCGCGACGATGGCGATCTCGTTGGCGAACCGGTCGAAGCCATCGCCCTTGCCGCGAAAATCATGGGCGAGCATGCTGTCGAACAGCACGGCGCTGGCGGTCGCATCGAGCGCGACGCGCAAGCGTGACTCAAGCCGCGCGGCGGGAAACAGGATGACCGGATCGGGAAGGTATTCGACGAGCGTTTCCGGTCCGGCATCGATGGCGCAGACCTGCCCGGCTGCGCCATAGGTGCCCTTGTGGACAATGGTCGAGGCTTGGGTGGTAACCTGTGCCCGGGCGCCGCGTCCGAGGGTGATTTCGGCTGCGAGGCGTTCGCCCGAATAGAGCCCGCCGGAGCACGATTGCACATAGACGGTCGCCATGCCGCGCGCCGGCCCGAAATCGGGATAGAACGGCCGGCAGATGTGGAAGGGATAGCTGGCGAATTGCCGGTCGAGATAGGTTCGCCCGTCCGGCGCCCGGGCAAAGCCGAGTTCGAGCCGGCCGCGCCGGGACATATCCGGGGTGTCGGTGAGTGGGGCCGGACTTCGTTCAAGCATCGACGAACAGCACGTCATGCACCAGCCGCTCGATGACGCGATCGATGCCGAACCCGGACTTGCAGTCCGTCAGGATCACCGGCCTTCCGTTCCTGACTTCCGTCGCCTCTTTCAGCATCAGCCCGACATCGGCGCCGACGATCGGGCCGACATCGATCTTGTTGATAACAAGGAGATCGCAGCGGACGATGCCCGGTCCCTTCTTTCGCGGGATGTCGTCGCCGCCGCCGGTGTCGATGACGAACAGCCAGTAATCGACGAGGTCGAGCGAGAAGGTCGAGGCGAGATTGTCGCCGCCGCTCTCGATCAGGATGGCATGGGCCGTCGGAAAACGCGCCGCCAGCCCGTCGGCGGCGGCGATGTTGAGCGAGGGGTCCTCGCGGATGATGGTGTGCGGGCAGGCACCGGCCTCGACCGCGACGACGCGTTCGGGGTCGATGAGGCCGGAGCGCTGCAGGCGCAGCGCGTCCTCCTTGGTGACGAGGTCATTGGTGACGACGGCGAGTTCGATGCCGCGGGCGCCGAGGGCCGGGATCAGCCGTTCGATCAGCGCGGTCTTGCCCGAGCCGACCGGCCCACCGATGCCGATTCGCGCCGCCGGCCGTGGCTGGCCCGTCACTTCCGCCTTCGATGCTGTCTTTTCGATCATTAAGCGATCACCTCAGCATGTAGAGCTGGGCGAGCGGCAGTTTTTCCGCCGGCTCGCACCGGGCCAGTGCGCCATCGACGAAGACATCGAAGGTCTGCGGATCGACACGGATGTCGGGACAGGCGTCGTTGTGCAGCATGTCCTTCTTGGTGAGCCGGCGCGTGCCGGTCGCGGGCAGCAGCGTCTTGTCGACGCGCAATCTGCCGGCCAGGTCGGCCGCGATGGCCGAGGGGTGGCAGAAGACCGCCGATGTATCGTTGCTCGCCTGGCCGAAAGCGCCCCATTGCGGCCGCATGCGCACCGGCTCGCAGGTCATCAGCGACGCAGCCGAGTCGCCCATGGCGCCCCAGGCGATGAAGCCGCCCTTGACCACCAGTTCCGGCTTGATGCCGAAAAAGCCGGGGCGCCACAGCACTACGTCGGCGAGCTTGCCCGGTTCGAGCGAGCCGACATGGGCGTCGATGCCGAAGCTTCTTGCGGCGTTGATGGTGTATTTGGCGATGTAGCGCTTGATGCGCTCGTTATCGCCCTTTTTCGTCTTCTCCCCGGCCAGCCGGTCGCGCTGGTCCTTCATCTTCGAGGCGAGCTGCCAGGTGCGGGTGATCACCTCATGGATGCGCCCCATGCCCTGGCTGTCCGACCCGAGCATCGAGATGGCGCCGAGGTCGTGCAGGATGTCTTCGGCGGCGATGGTCTGGGCGCGGATGCGGCTCTCGGCGAAAGCCACGTCCTCCGGAATCGCCGGGTTGAGATGATGACAGACCATGGTCATGTCGAGATGCTCGTCGAAGGTATTGACCGTGAACGGATTGGTCGGGTTGGTCGAGGACGGCAGGCAGTTCATCTCGCCGGCGACGCGGATGATGTCCGGGGCGTGGCCGCCGCCGGCGCCCTCGGTGTGGTACATGTGGATGGTCCGGCCCTTGATCGCCGCCAGTGTGTTTTCCAGAAAGCCGGATTCGTTAAGCGTGTCGGTATGGATCTGCACCTGGAAATCGAGTTCGTCGGCAACGCTCAGGCAGGTGTCGATGGCGGCGGGCATCGCCCCCCAGTCCTCATGGATCTTCATGCCGACGGCGCCGCCGAGCACTTGGTCGTAGATCGAACCCGGACGCGAAGTGTTGCCGCGCCCCAGAAAGCCGAAATTGAGCGGAAAGGCTTCCGAAGCCTGGATCATCTTGCCGAGGTTGAACGGGCCGCCGCAATCGATGCCGACCGTGATCGGCCCGAGCGAGCCGCCCATCAGGGTGGTGATGCCGGCCGAGATGGCATGTTCGCACAATTGGGCGCTGTCGAAATGGACGTGAACGTCGATGCCGCCGGGGGTGGCGATCAATCCCTCGGCGTCGCGCACCGTGGTCGCGGCGCCGCAGATCAGCTTCGGATGCACCCCGTCCATGGTGCCGGGATTGCCGGCCTTGCCGATGGCGACGATCCTGCCGTCCTTGATGCCGATATCGCCCTTGACCACGCCGACGACCGGATCGATCACCGTGGCATTGGTCAACAGCATGTCGAGGGCACCCATGGCGCTGTCGCAGCCCGGGATCAGCCCGAGCCCGTCGCGCAGGGTCTTGCCGCCGCCGTGCAGGCATTCGTCGCCGGGCGTGATGAAATCGTGCTCGATCTCGGCCCAGAGGCTGGTGTCGCCGAGACGCACGGCGTCGCCGGTCGTCGGCCCGTACATGTTGGCGTATTCGGATTTGCTCATTACGGCCACGATCTATGCTCCCTTGAAACCGCGTTCGCGGGCCCGCTTCAGGGCCACTTGCTTGTCGTTTTCGCTATCGGCCGAGCCGTTGGTCAGATTGTTCAGTCCCAAAAGCTCCCGCGTCCCGCCGAACTCGGTCAGCGTCACCTCTTTCGCCTCGCCCGGCTCGAAGCGCACGGCGGTGCCGGCGGGAATGTCGAGCCTCAGGCCGTAGGCGGCGGCCCGAACGAAATCGAGGGCGCTGTTGGTTTCGAAGAAATGGTAGTGCGAGCCGACCTGCACCGGCCGGTCGCCGGTATTGGTCACCCTGATCGTCGCCTTGCGACGCCCGGCATTGATCTCGATTGCGCCTTCGTCGACATCGATTGCGCTCGGCGCCTGCCCTTTTGCGACCACCCGACCCGGCCGGATCGGTTCGTGCACCGTCACGAGCTTGGTGCCGTCGGGGAAATTTGGTTCGACCTGGATGATGGCGATGAGATCGGCGACACCATGCATGACGTCGTCGGTGCTGAGCAGGGTCGAGCCATGGGCGATCAGCTCGGCCACCGACCTTCCGTCGCGGGCGCCCTCGAGGATTTCGTCGGTGATGAAGGCCACGGCCTCGGGATGGTTGAGCTTGAGCCCGCGGGCTCGGCGCTTGCGGGCAATTTCAGCGGCGGTGTAGATCGTCAGCCGTTCGAGCTCGGTCGGGGTGAGGAGCATGTTGGTCTCCGGATTGGCTAGTTCATGAACAGACGCGCATCGTCCGTTTCGTGGATCATCGAGGCGATTTCGATCTGCGGACAAAAGCCGCGCATCTCGTTTGGGGCGCAGATCGGCGTTTCAAGGATTTCGGCGACGACCGGCAGCAGCGCGGCGTGAAGGCGCTGGGACTCGACATAGCCGGCGACCGACAGGCGAATGGCGGTGCCGAGCATGCCCGTCAAAAGTCCGTGCGCCGACATGAGCAGCGCCCGCTCGTGGGGAAAGCTCAGCGCCTGCCAGACCATGCCCTGCATGACCGGCAGATGGCCGCAACCCCTGCCCTCGGCGATCCGGCGCCGATAGGTTTCGGCCAGGGACGAACCCAGCTTGGCGTGGACGCCGAGAAAGGCCGCTCCCATGCGTGTTGATCCGAGGCGCTGCTCGGCGCCAAGCGTTTGCGCCTCGACAAGCCGGTCGAGGCGGCCGACGGCATCGAGATCGGCGCCGGCGCGATGGGCGTGCCAGAGGGCGGGGCGGTCGAGATCGGCCCAGCGCCCGCGCAACTGGGCGGTAAGGAACCCCGCCAGGTCATCCGGCCCCGCAACGATGCCGGCGTTGACCAGCGCTTCCAGCCCGAAGGAAAAGCTGACGGCGCCACTCGGGAACATGGTGTCGGCATGCTGGAAGGCCGACAGGTCGACAAGAACGTCAGAGCTCATCGCGTATGCCCACCAGAATCGCCTTGCCGCTGGTGATCAGCCCATCGAGCCGGTCGAGATAGGTCTTGAGCGGGCCTTCGAGGGCGATATGGATCAGCCCGTCGCCGAACCGGACCTTCCAGTGCAGATTGCCGGCGAAATAGCCGAGCTCCATCGCCGTTGCCTTGTTCGGCGCGTCGAGCGTCAGCCATGTCCTATGGCTCATGCGCACGACGATGGCGCCGTCGGCGTCGAGCTTGAGAATGGCGCCGTCGGCCAGTTTCTCGGCGCGGCTCAGGACGATGGCGCAATCGGTGCCGCTATCCGTCATGAGGCGGAAACGGCGGCGGGCGATCTCGTCTGGCGAAACGGTCAGGTATTCGACGCGGCCGCGATGAGAGAGCGCGTGGATCGCTTCGGAAAAACCCGGCTCGGTGGCAAAACCGAGAATATGCTCGAGCGTTTGAACCATGATTCAGAATTCCGTTCGCGCATGACAAAAAGCCTCACGAGACCAATCAAGGTCTGACGTGAGGCTGTGTCGCCGTGCATTTGGCCGGCGCTATTGCCGGAGGGTGCCGCTGTGTGTTCCGCGGCCGTGACAGACGTTACCGGTCGTTGCTGGCGCCGTCAATTATGGTTTTGGCCACGACGGACACCTTGATCCGTCGGCGCATCGCTTCCTTGCGCAATGCCTCGAAGGCGTTGGCTTCGCTGATTTTTCTGTCCTGCATCAGGATCGTCTTGGCCCGCTCGATCTCCCTCAGGGTGCGAATGGATTCGTCAAGCTGGTCGATGCGTTCGGACTGCCTCCTGTGATAGCTGAAATGGTCCCAGGCCATGGAAACGACCGGGAGCACCGCGCTCTCCTGGATGGGGCGCGTCAGTATTCCATCCGGCAGCGCCGCGTGGATGGCATCCGCATCCGGTTGCCCGCCGCCGGGCAGGACCAGAACCACGGCCGCTTTCGCCTCTCCCGGATTCCACGGCAGGCGCCGCTCGAGTCCGGGAAAGAAGTCGCAGACAAGGATATCGGCATCGGTGTCAAAAATCTGGGGACACGGCCAGTAGCGTCGGATTTCGGCGCGGCTGCGCTGCAGGACCCGTGTCAGCACCTCGGCCTGAGAATCGGGGAGCGTGATCAGCGCGATGGACAGGCGCGACAGGCGCCCAAGGACCTTGCTTTCCAATCCAGCCTCACGATGCCTGACTTGCCCTGAGGAAGAACGGGTCGCATTCCACCGCCGAGCGCGATTGCGACACGATGGAGAATTGCCCGCTGCGCATGGCCCGTCCAACCCGCGACCAGACATTGGAATGGCGCCAGCGCTGATGGATGGTCACCGGCCCCTGCGGCGCCGCCAGCGCCAGGCCCTTGAGCGCCGGTCGTAGCACGTCGGTGTCCATGCTGCCGGCCAGTTCGAGCGCCTTCTTGAAGACATGCACCTGATAATAGGCCGCCTCCATGCAGACATTGGTGTTGATGTCGTCGCCGTAAAGCAGGCGGCACCGGCGGACGAAGGCCTGGTTCTGGTCGCTTTCCACGGTCTGGAAATAGGCGGCGACGGTGAAATGGTCCTCGGCGACGTCGGCGCCCATGGCGAGATTTTCCGATTCCGTCGTCGTCAGCGAAAAGATCGGCATCTGCTTGGCCGAGAAATGCTGGTCGGCATACATCTGGTAAAAGCGTGCGGTGGCATCGCCAACCACGGTCGAAAAGATCGCGTCCGGCCTGAGCTGCTTGATGTCGTTGAAGATGGGAAAAAAGTCCTCGCGCCGTGCGCGCGTCGGCACGTACATCTCGGCGACGACCTCGCAGCCGCGTTCGACAAGGAGCTGGCGCATGATACGATTGGTCTCGCGCGGGAACACGTAGTCGACGCCGACGAAATAGACGCGACGGCCAAAATTGGTCGCGATGTAGTCGGCAAGCGCGACGCTGTTCTGGTTGGACGAGGCGCCGGTATAGATGACGTTGGGCGAGCACTCGAACCCCTCGTACTGGGTCGGGTACCACAACAGCCCGTTCATGCGCTCGACGATCGGCAGGACGGCCCTGCGGCTCGACGAGCTGTAGCAACCGAAAATCGTGCTCAGCCCGTCCTCCACGAGCATCTTGCGCGAATAGGATCGAAACAGATTGTTGTCCGAGGCGGGGTCGTAGGTCGTCGCCACGAGTTCCCGCCCGTTGATTCCTCCCGCTTGATTGATCTCCTCAATGGCGACCATCGTGCCCATGTACTGGGTCTTTTCGATGACTGATACCAACGGCGAGACGATCTGACTCATTGGGATTTTGGTATGGTGTGATTCTGTGAGGCGAGAGGAGATTCGCCCATGGGATCAGCAGTGAGGTTGCGAACGGATTATTTGCCGACGGA
>Ga0180009_10007056_pt1 | contig 11619 bp, 9 predicted proteins | sample OS_PC_MetaG_FD_123537 | JGI IMG/M metagenome (GOLD analysis project Ga0180009, IMG submission 123537) | Groundwater microbial communities from the Aspo Hard Rock Laboratory (HRL) deep subsurface site, Sweden - OS_PC_MetaG | ecosystem: Environmental > Aquatic > Deep subsurface > Groundwater...
GGCCGAGTGAGGCTTGCGGCCGGCCCCACGCTGGCGTTTTCCGGCCGGCCGATGCAAGCCGAACGTCCGCAAGCCCGAAGCCCTGCCGACAATAGGGTCGGGACTTCCGCCGGCGTGGACTAGAGCGGCGACCAGTTTGCCGGACCGAGCCAGGCGAAGCGATCGGAATCACAGGCAAGGGTGAGAGCCGGTCGCCGCCGATAGGGGGCGAGCCCGACGACCCGTCGGGCAGGCTCGAACACGAGGGCGCATACTGGTGGTACGCAACCGAGGAGCGACACCGCCTGTGATTTCGAGGGCGAGCCTGGCGACGGGAGGTAGACTGGTCGCCGCTCTAGTTGTTGGACAAGGCACTGGAACTGGGTAGTATCTACTACATGGTGAGAAGATCTGTGGCCCGGTGGGCTGTGGTGGCTGTGCTGGTCGCCGGCTGGAGCCCCGCTTCTGCCGAGATCACGGCGGAGGACAAGGCTGCAGCCCGACAGCACTTCAACAACGGCAAGGGCGCGTTCGAGCTCGGTCGCTTTGCCGACGCGCTGCGCGAGTACGAGCAGGCCTACAAGCTCGCGCCGCTGCCCGGCTTCCTGTTCAACATCGGCCAGTGCTACCGCAACCTCGACAACCACGAGAAGGCCATCTTCTCCTTCCGCCTCTACCTCAAGAAGCTCCCGGATGCCAAGAACCGGGCCGCGACCGAGACCCTGATCGAGGAGCTGCAGCAGAAGGCCGAGGAGGAGCGCATCCGCAAGGCTCAGCAGGCCAATGTCCCGCCCTACGACCCCGACAACACGCGCCCTCCGATCACCGACCCCCCGCCCATACCGATCCCGAGGCCGCCGCCAGGGACCCCGTTCTACAAGCAGTGGTGGTTCTGGGTCCCGGTCAGCGTCGTCGTGGTGGGCGCAACGTCGATCGGCACCTACTATGCCGTGCGGCCGCGCGAGGCCGAGCTTCCTTCCTCCGCGTTGGGGGTCTGGGACCTGAGCCGGTAGGAGACCCGGTGCGACGCGGCCTCGACACCCTGGCGCTGCTGCTCTGTCTGCTGCCCCAGTCCGGCTGCGGACCGGAGCCGGCGACCGTGCTGCTGGTCCAGGTCACGGCCAAGCCGGGCGTCTACCCGCCCATGAGCCTCGACGTCAGCCTCACGCCGCAGAGCGGGGCGGCCGAGCGCACGCTGCTCGGCAAGGGCGACCAGACCATCACCCTGCCCACTACCTTCGTGATCCGCACCGACGGCTGGTCCGGCCCGGCGACCGTCGGGATCCGGGCCAAGAACAAGGAGGACCGGCTGCTGGGCGAGGGGAGCGCCAACACCAGCATCATCCCCGACGAGCAGGTCGGTGTCACCGTCGAGCTGCTGCCCGCCGACTTCCCGGTCAACGACCGCTACCAGGCCAGCCAGATGTTCTCCACCGCCGCCTCGGCCCGCCAGGTCAGCTCCGACGGCAAGGGGAACTTCGTCGGGGTCTGGGAGGACAATGAGTGCCTGGGGACGCTGAACCGCTGCGACGTCTACTACCGCATGTTCGACCCCGGCGCCCAGCCCAAGCTCAACGGCGTGACCAACAAGACCGAGGAGCACATCGCCAACGAGGCCACGGCGACCTACGACATGCCGGCGGTGGCGATGCAGCCCGACGGCCACTTCGTCATGGCCTGGTACCGCGCCGACAGCACGCTCGGCAGCTACGACATCCGCAGCCGGGCCTTCCTGCCCAACGGCCGGCCGGACGACCAGTCCGAGGGCGGCAAGGAGATCGTGCTCAGCCTGGCCAGCGCCACCGGCCAGGGCGTGCCCGACATCGCCGGGCTGAACGACCACAACTACCTCGTGGTCTGGCACCAGGTGGACAGCAACAAGCGCCAGGTGATGGGGCGGTTCCTCGGCCCCCACGGCCGGCCGACCAAGCCCGGCACGGGCAGCAACGAGCCCTTTCTGGTGGCGGAGTTCGCCGACCCGCAGACCAGCCCCGTCCCGGCGATGCCCAACCCGGCGGTGGCTCGAGGCCCGGACGACCCGAAACACCCGCAGAGCCTCGCCGGGTTCATGGTGATCTGGCGCGACGAGCAGGGCAAGCTCTGGGGCCGGACCTACGGCAACCTCGCCGTGCCCACCCCCGGCACCGCCCAGCCGTTCAACATCTCGGGCGCCAGCTCCCAGGTAAGCAGCTTCGATGTCAGCCCGATGCTGGACGGCTACGCCGTGGTCTGGGAGGAGAACCTGAGCTGCGGCGCCGACGTTGCGCCGCCCTGCATCCGCCTGAGGCGCTACAGCCTGGTGGGCGCGGCCCTGGAGAGCGCCTGGACCGTCAACACCATCACCGCCGGCGAGCAGAAGACACCCGCGGTGGCGATGCGCTCCGACGGAGGGCTGCTGGTGGCCTGGTGCAGCAAGGGGGACGGCATGGGCGACGGCGACGGCGCGATCCGCGGCCGGCGCGTGCTGTCGGTCGGGCTGCCGGTGGGCGAGGACCTGCTGCTCAACACCACCACCACCCGCGAGCAGGACAGCCCCTCGCTGGCCCAGCACAACAGCGACAGCTTCGTCGTGCTGTTTCGCGACGACAGCCTGCTGGGGCCCGACAACGACCTGGCCGCGATCCGCGGCCGGATCCTGTACCCGATCTACGAGGCCAAGGACGGCAAGATCGGCGCGCTGTGCGACACCGCCGCCCCGTGCAAGACCGGGATGAAGTGCATCAACGCTGGTGTCGGCAACCGCTGCGTGCTGACCTGCGACTCCTCCTTGCCCAACCCGAGCTGCCCCGACGGCGGCAAGTGCCAGACCCTCAGCGGCAACCTGGGCGACGTCTGTATGTACTGACCCCAGCTACGGCTGCGCCCGCACCATCCCGACCCAGGGCGGGCTCTGCTCGAGCACCTTCGGCGGGGCCGGTCCGAGGTCGAGCGCCTGCGGTGGATCGCCGCGCCAGGCCTTGCCGTGCAGCAGCACCCGGCTCAGGCTTGCCCCCTTGGCCCTGCAGCCCAGCGCCAGCAGGATCTCGGTCTGCCCCACGACGTCGACGGAGGTCAGCAGGTAGGGTCCCTGCACCACGGTCTCGGGGCTCTGCTGCGACAGGCTGCTGCGGATCACCTTGCCCTGCGCCGCGCCGGAGTGCTTGAGCAGCTGCTGGAACCCCTGCTTGAGCAGATCGCTGGCGTGGACCACCGTGTAGACCGCGGAGCTCGACGGCTCGTCCCGGATCGCGGTGCCGGGCGGGATCGGCTCGCCGCGCGCCAGGGCCAGCATGCCGGTGGCGAACTTGTCGCCCAGCTCCCAGGTCTTGTGCACGGGCAGGCTCGTCGCGCTGCTGCCGATCCGGAGCATGGTCATTCGCGCCGGCTGGTAGCCGCCCGAGATGGACCGCGCGGTATCGCTGCTCACGACCCAGATCGATCGACCGTCGGCGGAGAAGCGCAGGTCGGTCACCACCTGCAGCCGGGCGTCGGGCAGCACGTCGGCCAGCACCGCGGGCGCCAGGGTGGTGGGCTTGCTGGCGTCGATCAGCGCCACCTGGTTCAGGTCGTTGAGCAGCAGCGCCACCCTGCGCCCCTGACCGCCGATGGCGGCGGCCAGCACCTGCTTGTCCACCAGCTCGCGCGGGAGCGCGTGCGGAGCGTAGAACGCCGGGTTGAGCATCTGGCTGCCGTCGAAGTAGACCAGGTGGCTGTCGGTGACCACCACCCCCATCACCGACTGGGCGGCGGTCTCGACGCCCACCAGGCGCGATCCAGGCAGCGACTGGTCGGAGACCACCTTTGGCGCGGGACCGGTCAGGTCCACGATCCAGAGCTTGACCTTGCCCCCGACCACGCCGCCGACGTAGGCCACCGAGCCGTCGTGGCTGAAGGAGAGCTTCTCGCCGCCGGTCAGCGGCATCTTCTGGCCGATCAGGCTCGCCGCTCCGTCCGCCTTGACCGAAAACGGGATCAGCCCCTCGTCGGTGAGCACCAGCCCCATCCGCACCACCGGGAAGGTGGTGGCCGTCCGCCCTCCGGGGTGGGAGACCTCGATCTCGACGTCGCCGGGATCGATGCCCCATGGCACCCGCACCACCACGCCGCCTCCCCTGACGTGGGCCAGGACCTCGGCCGCGCGCCCGGCGATCGTGATCCGAGGCTGCTTGCCGAACCCCCTGCCCCGTATCACCACCATCTCCCCGATCACCGCGTGACCCTCGCTGCCTGCCCGGTCGAGCGGGCCCTGCGGCACCGAGCCGCTGCCGATGTCGACCACGCGCGCGATGCTGGGCTCGCCGCTCGCCGCTGGCACATGCCGGACGTCGATCGTCTCGAGCGCCCCGCCGCTCTTGCACCCCATCACCATCAGCTGGGAGGCAAGCCCCAGCAGCAACCAGGAAACAGGCCGTCGGCGCAAGAACATGGCAGCTCCTTCTCTCGCAGGAAGTCTGCCCATGTGAGGCCGATTTCGCGCCGGTGTCAACAGGGCGAGCGCGAGCGAGCGTGGTCAGCGGAGCTGGCGCCGTAGCAGGCGGCGCAGCCGGACGGAGCGGCGCCTGAGCTGGGCCAGCGCGCGCCGGTCCTCGGCGTCGGGCGAGCGCACGAGGCAGCGCGCGAGGTCGGCCAGCTGGTCGTCGGAGGCGTCGAGGCCCTCGACCATCTCGCGGATGCGGGGGAACGCGCGAACGCCCCGCACCGCCGAGAGCTCGAGCTCGCGCCCCCGTCGAGGGCGGACCACCGCCACCCGCGCACAGAGGACGACCGCGGCGGCGCGAGCGACCCTCGGCGAGCGGTCCTCGGTCACGACCCGGGCCAGCCGCTCGAGGGCCGGCGCCGACGCACCCACGGCGAACAGCTCCACCGCCGCCTCCCGGATCCGCTCCTCCGGGTCGGCGAGGAAGCCGAGCAGCGGACCGGACGGGCGCTGCGGCACCACGTCCTCGAGGTGCGCCAGGGCCAGCAGGGTCTGGACGCGGATGTCGAGCGAGATCCGACGATCTGCCGCGACCGCCGTCAGGCTGCGGGAGACGTCGGTCATCAGCACAGGGACCTCCTCGGTCCGCTCCAGGTCGGGCAGCCGCAGGTTCTCGGTGATGGCAAGGACGGCCGTGGCGGCCTGCGAACCGAGGCTCCTCGCCCGCTGCTGCCCCAGCTGCTGGACGAGCCTCGGCAGCAGCAGCCAGGCGCTCTGCACCAGCGGAGCGGCCTCCAGCGCGGCGGAGACCGTGGCGCGGCGGGAGCTGTCCAGCGCACGAAGCAAGCCGGCAACACCCAGCCTGCGGGCCGCGCGCTCGAGAATCGCCGGGTCCTGGCTCCCGACCGACTGCACCAGTCGACGTTCGAGAGCAGCCTGGTTGGGCGGATCGGCCGCCAGGGAAGAAGCGGCAAACACCAGCAGACCGATTGCAGTCCCAACGCGGACAAGAGCCCAAGATGCTTGAGATCGCTTTTCTTGCACTCTCAACATCCGTTCAGTATACTCATCATGCGTTCAGTGTCGCACCACCACTCACGAGAGCATAACGGGAGTCGCCATGGGCAGCAACACTCTCACCCGCCGGCAGCAACAAGTGCTGGATTTCATCAACAGCTGCATCATGGACGGCGGCTATCCACCAACCATGCGCGAGATCGGCGAGCACATGGGGATCAGCAGCACAAACGGGGTGAACGACCACCTCAAGGCCCTCGAGCGCAAGGGATTCCTGGTCCGGGACGACATGAAGTCCCGCGCACTGCGGCCGGTGGCGGGCTCCGGGCAGTGGGTCGACGTCCCGGTGGTGGGCCAGGTCGCGGCTGGACTGCCGATGCTGGCCGTGGAGAACATCGAGGACACGGTCAAGGTGGACCGCTTCTTCATCGGCCCCTCGCGCGAGGTGTTCGCCCTGAGAGTCAAGGGGGAGTCGATGATCGAGGACGGGATCTTCGACGGAGACTACATCTTCGTCCGCAAGCAGATCACCGCCGAACGGGGCGACATCGTGGTCGCGATGATCGAGGGCGAGGCCACCGTCAAGCGCTACTACCCCGAGGACGATCGCATCCGTTTCCAGCCCGCCAACGCCGCGATGCAGCCGATCTACGTCCACAGGGCCGACTTCCGCTCCGTCGACCTGATCGGGGTCGTGATCGGGGTGTTCCGCAAGACGGCGTAGGTGCCTGTACTACCGGCCCGGTGACGGTACTCACTGCTCCCCGCCACCATATGGAGTACACTGGACAGAGATGGCGCGACGCCGAACCACAGGTCCGTCCCTCGCCTGGGCCCTGCTGATCTCGCTGCTGATCAATCATGGCCTGATCCTGCCCGGGGCCTACCTGCTGCTGACCCACAAACCGCCTGACCCGCCGCAGGATAGCGTGGTGGAGGTGGCCCTCGTGCCGCAACCGCCGGCCCCCGAGCTACAGATCGAGCCGCCCGCGCCAACGCGCCCGCTTCGGGTGACCAGACCGATGCAGAAGAAACCCGAGGAGAAGAAACCCGAAGAACAGAAAAAAACCGAGGAGAAGAAGCCCGAAGAACAGAAAAAAACCGAGGAGAAGAAGCCCGAGCCGGTCCAGCCTCCCGACCCCACGATGCGGCTGAAGATGGTCGAGGTGAACAACCCCGAGAGCGACCGCGCTCCGGACAACGCGCGCTTCCTGTCGGACAAGAACCGGCGGGTGGAACAGGAGACCCGGGCGCGTCACACCAACCTGGTCAAGGACCACCCGCGACCCGAGCCCCTCTCCACTCCCAGCGCGCGCCAGGAGCCCGTCCCGGGCAGCAAGAAGCACCAGGTCGCGGAGCAGAGGGAGCAGGAGGCCAGACGTCACCAGCGCCAGCAGAAGCAGGAGAAGGTCTCACCCCTGCTGTCGATGCGGCGGCCGGCGCCCCAAAGCCCGCAAGCGGAGCAGAAGGAGCTCGCCCGGCGGGCCGACACCGGCGACCTGCCGCGCCCGAGACCCGCGCAGCGCGCCCGGCCGACCTCCCCCAGGCCGCAGCTGAACCTGGACCACAGGAGCCACGACCGCATCTACGGCGAGGAGGCGCGCCAGCAGCGCGAGCTGGCCCGTCTGTCGCCGTCGACACCGCGGGGCCGGCACGAGAAGAAGTGGCAGCGCATCCGCTCCGCGCTCGAGAACTTCATCCCGGAGGTCCGCCCGGGAAACCAGACCGCGCTGGGTACACGGGCGAATCCGTTCGCGCTCTACATCGCCCGCATGCATCGGGGGATCCACCGCCTGTGGGGCTATGGATTCCTGGTCGACCTGGACAACAAGCGCGATGGCCACCCGATGAACAACATGCAGCTGTGGGCCATGATCGAGGTCGTGGTCAAGCCCGACGGCACGGTGGACAAGGCCACGATCGTCAAGCCCTCCGGTATCCTGCCCTACGATGTCGCCGCTCTCGACACGGTCTTCGCCTCCGGCCCCTACCCGCCCACGCCCAGGGCGATCCGTTCGGCCGACGGCAAGGTCTACCTCCACTGGCGGTTTCACCGCGACCAGCGCCAGTGCGGGACCTTCGGCGTCGACCCCTACGTCCTGATCACGCCGCCCAGGGGCCCGATCGACGGCAACATGGCCGAGGTCGGCAAGGGGACGGCGGCCGGCCAGCGACGGGTGCGGCGGCTCAATCGCCCCGCGGGCGCGGCGGGGGCCGTGGCGTCGAAGGGGCACCACCACCAGGCCCACGCAGAGCGCTCGAGCAAGGGCGCCGGCCGAAACACGGGCCCAACGCGCGAGACAGGCGCTGCGCGGCACGTGGCCGAGCGCTTCGTCGGGGCCTTTCGCGCCGGCGACACGGGACGGATGGCAGGACAGTGCCGTGTGCCGTTTCTCTCCACGGGCCGCAAGGTTGCGTCCTCACGGAGCGAGCTGCGGCGTATGTTCGGCGACCTGATCCGGGAAGCAGGCCGGGGTCCGAGCCGGATCGGACGGCTGACGAGCGTGATGCAGGCCCGGAGCCGGCTGGGCCGCCTTCCTCCTGGCGCGGACTACGGCACCGGAATGCTGGTGGGGCAGGCGACGCTCGGCGGCACCGCCGTCACCCTGCTGCTGCAGCAGGCCAAGAACGGGCGCTGGCAGGTGGTGGGGTTGAACCGATGAATTCCGGGGCTTCATCCCGGAGCGCCCCGCAGGGGCGCGAGGAACGGAATTCCGGCACTCCCGGAGCGCCCCGCAGGGGCGCGAGGAAACGCAATTGTCGGCGCTGTCCAACATGGACCCTGCTCTGCAGCCTGCTGGTGCTCTCCCTGCCGGCCTCATCCGGACGGGCCGATCCGGTGCTGCACGAGTATGTCCCCCCGCCCGGCCAGACGGCCATCGCCGGCGGGACCATGCCCTCCAAGATCCAGATGGACGACCGCACCCTCCCCCGGCCCGGGAGCGAGCTGACGCCGTCTCGCACAGAGCGGGTGCTGGACAGCAAGCTCGCCAGCGACCGGTCCGGTCGGCTCACCCCCGACCGGACCACCACCCACGACGGCGTGCTGCGCTACCGCGCCGAGTTCAACCCATCGGTGGTCCCCTTCAAGCGCATGACCGCGCTGGACTCCGTCGGCGATGGGTACGCCCTGCAGGTCAGGGACCGGACGCTGCGACCGGTGCGCGTGCTGAAGGTCTCCCCATCGCCGGACCGCGACCTGTTCTGGGGCTCGCTGGTGCTGCGGATGAGCGCCGGACGCCCGGTCCCGATCCCCTCCGTGGCACCCGAGGCCCGCATCCTCAGCTACAGCACCACGCCCCCCACCTCCGTTCGCTTCTACCGCGACTCGGCGGACAACTTCTGGGTCCAGGCGGCCCACCGAGGTCAGCTGAGGCTGGTGTTCCTCACCGACGGGCCGAGGCGCTACTTCTCCCCCCGCATCCCGCCGCTGGTGACGGTGGCCGAGGTGCCGCGGGCCATGCGGCCCGCCCTCCCCGATGCGGTGCGGCGGGCAGCCCGGCGGGTGATCCAGCAGGTCGGCGTCGACCGCCGCGCGTCCCTGATGCGGCAGATCGATCGCCTCGTCGCTTACTTCCGCAACTTCCGCCCCGGCGTGCTGCCCCGAATCACCGGAGACACCTACCTGGACATCGCGCTCAGCCAGCGAGGCGTCTGCCGCCACCGCAGCTTCGCGTTCGTGATCACGGCCCAGGCGCTGGGGATCCCCGCGCGCTACGTCCAGAACGAGGCCCACGCCTTCGCCGAGGTCTTCGTCCCTCGCATGGGCTGGGCCCGTGTCGATCTGGGCGGCGCATCGTCCGAGCTGCAGGTGCTGGGCGCTCAGCAGAAGGCGGTCCACTCTCCGGGGCCCGACCCGTTCCCCAGCCCGTCCCGCTACGCGACCGGCTACAGCCGGCTGAATCGCAACGTCACCGGCGTGCGCCCCTCGCAGCGCATCCGGCGCAGCGCCTACCGCGTCGCCCTGGACAGCTTCGACCGTTCGGGGGCATCCTCGGGGGCATCCTCGGGCGGCGCGTCGGGCGGCGCATCTGGCACGGCGCCCGGGCCGGCGACACCGGCGGGGCCGGGCCAGCCCGCCCCCACGTCGGTGGACATGGCAGACGGGTCCGACGACGACCCGGATCCTCCCACCCCTGCCGCGCCCGCCCGCGGCTCGACGCAGATCGTGGTCTACACCAACGCCCGCAGCGTCTTCCGGGGCGAGCAGATCAGCGTCTGGGGCCGCATCACGGCCGGCAGCAGCGGCGCTGGCGGGCTGCGCGTCGAGCTCTACCTCAGCAGGGACGGCCACGTGTCCGATGCGCTGCTCGGAGTCTCGGTGACCGGACCCGATGGTCGCTTCACCGTGTCGCTGCCGGTCCCCGCCAGCGTGAAGGTTGGACAGTACCGCGTCTACGCCGCCACGCCGGGCGACACCCACCACGAGGCCTGCATCAGTCGCTAGCGATCGGTCTTTCCGTTGACGCGCTGGTTGCGTCCATCGTAGTCTCGATTTCGCGCAATATGGAGGCTCTCACATGACGGTCGCATACGTCGTCGCCGGACTGGTCGTCGGTGTCGCAGTTGGGTACATCATCGGGCTGTCGCTGCTGAAAAAGAACAGGGCAGCCTGGGAGGACGACCTGGCCAGCGCACGGCGGAGGCTGGAGTCGTTTCGACAGAAGAGCGAGGCCGACCTGGGCCAGGAGCGCACCCGCGCTGCCGGGGCGGAGAAGAAGCTGAGTTCCACCGTCGAGGAGATGAAGAAGCTGAGGCAGACCATGCACCAGATGCAGGGCCGCCTCGAACAGAACGACGACACGGCTCACGAGCTGGAGCAGAAGCTCGCCACCGCCGTCGAGGCCGCCGAGGCGCACAAGATGGCGCGCCAGCAGGCAGAGGGTCGCGTACGACAGTCGGAGGGGATGCTGTCGGAGGCCCGGCAGCAGATCACGCAGATCGGGGGCGAGCTGGAGCAACTGTCCGGCGAACGGACCTCCCTGCAGGAGACCGGCAAGCGGCAGACCAAGGAGCTGCAGCGGCTGCGAGCCGACATCTCCAGCGCCAGGGGGTCGAGCTCGGGGCTCGAGGAATCGGTGGAGGTCTTCGCCGAGTCCGACGGCACGCTGGAGGGGGTGCTGAACGTCCTGCTGGAGAACGAGGCCCAGAACACCGCGGTCGTCGCCGACTCCAACGGGATCATCGTGGCGGCTGCAGGGGAGCAGGAGCTCAAGGAGGCGGTCGCCGCGACGACCCAGATGATCCGCACCGCGGTCAAGCAGCTGAAGGGGATGCTGCCCTTCGAGGAGCTGCAGGCCTACGTGCTCAAGGACGAGCAGGCCAACGTCCTCGCCGGCCGTTTCTTCGAGTGCGCCGGGGAGAACGTGGGCCTCATCACCTATGGTCCCCGCGCGCCGAGCGACCGCGTCCTCGACGGCGCGATGGCCAACCTGAGCTCCATCCTGGAGTAGTGCCGGTCACGTCGCCAGACGCTCGAGCAGCTCGATGAACAGCTGCTCGAACACCGCCTTGATCTGCCTTTTCTCGGAGGGACCCACCGCCACGAACTGCAGGCCGGCCCTGGGGCGCTCGTCCTCGTCGGAGACCTTCCAGACCACGCGGCTCTTGACCTCCATCGGGTAGTCTCGCGAGCCGACCCGCAGGTTCTCCAGCACAAGCTCCTGGTCCTCGATCACCCACAGGTGCCCGTACAACGAGAGCCCTCCCATGCTCAGCTCCCGGGCCGGGCAGGTGATGGTGGCCTGACCGAGGCGCAGCTTCACCTCGAGATCAGCCGGGATCCGCAGGAACTTGCGCCGCTCGGACGCGGGCGGGGGATTCAGCCGCCGCAGCAGCTCCCGACGGAGTTGCTGTCGGCGTTCCGAGTCGGTCCCTTCCAGCCCGTCGTTGCGTCCCTTGCGTTCGAGGCCCAACAACTCGGCGGCGATGGCGCCGGTATCCATCCTCTCCATGATGCCTGTCCCATCCTGTTGGGTTCGGTGCTCGTGAGACCGAGTCTCTCCCGTCTTGCCCGGCCCCGTCAACGAGGCTGGCAGGCCGCCGAAGCAGGGGGGTTCAGCGGCCCGGGAGCCCAGCAACGATCCAAGGTCGCAGGGCCATGGGGGGGGCGCAGCTCCTCTTGGGCCTGGCTGCCCGCCGAGGGGCGCTGCGAGGTCAGTCCACCAGCTTGCGCCAGAGACATCCGTCCGATGTCTGACGCCAGCGCCTGGCGGCTCTTCGGCAGA
>Ga0180009_10007057_pt1 | contig 11618 bp, 8 predicted proteins | sample OS_PC_MetaG_FD_123537 | JGI IMG/M metagenome (GOLD analysis project Ga0180009, IMG submission 123537) | Groundwater microbial communities from the Aspo Hard Rock Laboratory (HRL) deep subsurface site, Sweden - OS_PC_MetaG | ecosystem: Environmental > Aquatic > Deep subsurface > Groundwater...
GCCGGCTATCACGCTCTCCATGACCTTGGCAAAATTAAAATCCTGCACCGTATACCCCGGTGTTTCATAGTTTGCGACATTGGACTGGATAAGCCCGTGCCTTTCCTGACGCAGGGTAAGCGCCTGACGCATGATTTCAATATTACCGCCGAACAATTTATTAACAGGCATAGCATCCTCCTTTTCTAAGTCGAACAATCTGCCTGTTTTGTCTGCAAAAAAAATGCCACTGCACATTTTTTTTGTTCACAGACGTGGAATCTGGGGGAAAACAACCGGTTTTCCAGAAAGAAAGGAGACGCAAAAAGGATAACAATCGGGAAAAAAACATGAAGAGCTGAACGAGGCAGAATAACGTAACTTACTGAAATACAACAACATAACAACACAACACAAAATAACGCCCCCGGCCAGCCGGGGGTTTTAATCGATTATGCCCTGGGAGCGGTATTCATGTAATTTGTTGCGCAAGGTCCGGACACTGATCCCGAGAATCTCGGCCGCATGTGTCCGATTATTGTCGTTTGCCTGCAAGGTCTGTAAAATCATTTGACGCTCGACCTCACGCAAGGTCTGCATCCCGACATCAACGGCGGCAGAAGTGTTGGCCGCCGCTACGGCGGAATGACCTGAAGTTACGGCAACAGCAGCGGCAGCCGTTTCGAGCGAAGGTGGCGGCTCGACGTCATCCCAGAAGTCCCAGAGTTCGAGTTCATGGCCCTGGGAAAGAAGCATGGCCCGCTCAATCAGATTCTCCATTTCACGGACATTTCCCGGCCAGTCATAACCGGAAAACCTGGCCCAGACAGCTGCGGAAGGTTTTTTCAGCGGCTTGCCATATTGTGCCGCATATTTGCGGACAAAAAAATCAACCAGCAACTCGAGGTCTTCCCTCCGATCGCGCAGGGGCGGCAGTTTCAGGGGGATAACATTGAGACGGTAATACAGGTCCTGCCGAAACACTCCTTCTTTCACGGCCTCCTCAAGATCACGGTTGGTGGTGGCCAACACATGCACATCAATCTTAAAAGGGGCTCTGCCCCCCAGCCGGTCCACCTCTTCCTCCTGGAGAACCCGCAACAGCTTGGCCTGGAGATGCAGGGGGATCTCCCCGATCTCATCCAATAGCAGGGTGCCGCCGTCAGCCAGTTCGAATTTCCCCTTCTTAGTGACGATGGCTCCGGTAAAAGCCCCCTTTTCATGACCAAAGAGCTCACTTTCCAGGAGTCCCTCCGGCAGGGCGGCACAGTTCAATGCCACAAACGGTCCGTTTCGCCGGTCACTTTCCTGATGAAGAAAACGAGCGAAGACCTCCTTGCCCGTCCCGGATTCCCCGAGGATGAGCACGGTAGCCTTGCTGGAGGCAACGCTCCTGGCCCGGGCCATGAGTTGCAACAGCTTTGGGTTCTGACCGATGATCGGTTTATCAAGAGGGGGCGCTTCGCCGTCTTTCTGTGGCACTGTGCTACCCGTCGCCTGAGGCAGCTTGCGCTCCAGAGAAAGAACCCTGGCCACTGTCTCTTCGATGACCTCCACCGGAAACGGCTTCAAGAGATAATCAAAGGCACCCTGCTTCATGGCCTCCACCGCGGTATCCACCGTGGCGAAGCCGGTCATGATCACCACCGGCAGCTCAGGGTAGAGCGCCTTTGCCTGCCGCAAGAGTTCAAGGCCATCCATCCCCGGCATCTTAATATCCGTGATAACCAGATCAGGCAGATGCCTTGCCATCATCTCCAGAGCCATCCGACCATTTTCCGCAACCGCGACTTCGTGCCCATTGCGGCTTAATGCCTCAAACAGGGCAACGCGCATGTTCTGCTCATCATCCACGATCAGTATTGTATGCGTCTGTTCAGACATCGGCTCTGGCATCTTTTCCCCGACTAATCCCTGTTGCCGCCCCGGAATCCGCAGGCAGCAACACCCTGAAGGTGGCGCCCCGGCCCGGTTCGCTCTCTACCTCTATCAATCCGTGATGCGCCTCGGCAATGGAATGGCTGATAGCCAGCCCCAGCCCGCGATTCAACCCTTTGGTCGAAAAAAACGGATCAAAAATTTTCTGCATATTTTCCGGAGCAATTCCCATCCCCCGGTCCTGCACCCTGATTTCCACCAGGGCGCCATGTTCCCTGTCCGGCTGCAGCGTCTTTAGTCCCAGTGAAAACGACCCGCCCACCGGCATGCTTTCAATGGCATTCAAGCCGAGATTGAGCAGAAGCTGGCCGAGCAGGGTCTGGTCTCCGAGCAGAAAAGCCTCTTCCTGCTCTATCCGGCTTTCCAAGAGTATACCATGCTCCCCGGCCATTTCACGGAGCGCTTCCATACTTTTTTTGAGTACCGCGACCATATCCAGCGCCATCATCCGTGGGAGCGGAAACCCGGAAAAGGTCACAAAATTATCCAGCAGATGATGCATGGTCCGCACTGCCCCCAACATCCGGGCCGCGACCCGCTCATTATCCGGGTCTCCCGCCAGTTCCCGCTTAAGAATCGAGGCATACAACTCAAGGCTGCCCAGAGGATTTTTTAATTCCTGGCTCATGGCCTCGGCCATCTCCTGCATGGCGGCAAAACGCTTACTCCGGTCGAGATGCACTTCCATCAAGGCCGGAAAGGTTACGTCTTCCAGCGAAAGAAAAAAACCGGCCACATCCAGGAATGGGCTTTGCAAATCATTGCGACTGATAAGAATACAGCGTTTTTCAGCAGTGTCGGCCGAAGCCTGCATTTCGCAAAGCAACCGCCCGCCTGATTGGCTTAAAGCCGAAAGCTCATGACTCAAACCGAATTTCCTGGCAAGCAGCCCCCAGCAGGTTTTATTCTGGAGGGAACATCCGACAAGACCGAGAAGCTGAGAACCCTTCTGGTTTACCGCCAGCAGATTCCCCTGCCGGTCAGCGAGCAGAATCCCGCCCGGCAGACTTTCAATCATGGCAAAAAAGAATTCTCGCAAATGCTCCGGGGTATCAAAAGCAACCTGCGCCATCAGATGATCCATCCCGGGCCGCATGTCTCCGTAGTCACATTCACCGGGCGCTTCTCCTCGGCTTTCTCCTCTGGTCAATATCAATCTGGCTCAGGATGCTGGTCGCCTTTTTCTTGAGAAGTTCATCCGGGCCACCCTGCGCCTTCTGGAGATGCCCGCGCCCCTTGTCTATCTTCCCGGTCTTGCGGAACAGCTCACCCAACTGTAGATGAATCTGCTGGGCAGCCTTGCCCTCTTTCGGCATATCTTCATTGATTCCGGCCAGATAAACATCAATGGCAGACTTGACATCCAGTTGCCCGGCCAGCCCATCGCCGAACTCCCTGTACCAACCCTGCAAGGCTTCCGGCGCCAACCATTGTTTTTGCCTGGAGAGAGCAATAAGCTCAACCCCCTCGCCATAACGACTGAGAATGGAGAGCATTCGCAACCGGGCATCCACATAGACCTTTATTTTTTCCGGAACAGGAGAAGCTGTCGTAGCCTTGGTATAATAGTCAAGCGCCTCATTTTTTTTACCCTGAACCTCACTGAGCTTGCCGGCCAGGTATTGGAATTCCGCAAGGTACTCACTATCCTTATAAATGTTTAAAACGTAGCGAAGAACTCTGTCGGCTGCTCCCAGATTTTTCTGGCGAAGATAGACCTCGGTCCTCCGACTATAGAGATCGGCCTTGTCTTCATCGGTCAAAGACAACCCCTGAGCCCGAAAATAGACCACGGCAGCTTGATCGAGCAAAGAGAGCGCCTCAAGAGCCTGCCCAACCATGTAAAGAAAACGGCCGTCCTGCAGGGCGGCGACATGCCGGTGCTCGGCAAGATACAACCGATAGAGCTTCTCGTATTCCTTTCGCGCCAGAAATCCTTCCCCGAGAAAAAGCAGAATCTTGTCGGAAAAATTTTCCTTTGTATCGGAGGCAAGCCCTGGCTTGTCATGATGCAGATAGCTCCAGCCAAGATCAGCGGCGGAATCCGCGTTGTTGCGAGCCTGATATCTGAGAAACAACCCACGGCGAGCATCCTGGGTTATGGGTTCATCAGGATACGCCTCGATCACCGCCAGAAAAGGCTTGTCCCCCTCGGGATCTGTCAGATTGGAGGCATATTGCCCCTTGGTCGCCCGTCGTTCCGGACTGTCCATATACTCCGCCCGCCTGAACCGTGCCAGAACAGCATACCGGTCCTCACGGGTTCCATCCTCCAGAACACGTTCATACAGCTTCAGGGCCGTACGCCCTTCCCCCGCCCGCAGATAACTCTCGCCCAGTTCAAAAAGAATCTCCCCACTATCGGAAGGATTCTCGGCCAGGTTCAAATAGTGAAACAGGGATTTCCGGGCATCCTCCTCCCTGCCGACTCGCAGATAGACGAAGCCGAGCTTGCGCAACAGCTCCGGATCCCGGTAATGATACTCGGGGTATTTCTCAAAAAGCGTGGCAAAGGCTTGCAATGCACCGGCCGGATCCTTCCTTGCAGCCAGGATCTCACCGAAACCCATAAGAGCCCTTGCCTTGATATCATCATCTCCGGATTCGGAAACCCCTTTATAGATGTCCTGTGCTTCGGCGGTCTTACCGACGGCAAGAAGCGTGTCCGCCTGGGCCAGTAATGCCCTGTCCCGCAATGGGGAGTCGGGATATCGCTTGAAGAAAAGCTTGAAATAAATGAGCGCCTCACGATAGAAACGCATGCGGTAATGGGCGTAGCCGACCTCCAAATACGCTTCGGCCGCTCTTTTTGCCTTTGGATAATCAGCGCCATACCTGCGAAAAATGTCGCGGACACTCTCCCAATCGGGAGTTGCGCTTTTCGTGGTCAACTGTTTCAAATTTTGAGCTGCCTGCCAGAGCGCTTCCTCCGCCTGCTCCGTATCACGGAATTTTTCGTAGTACCGCTGATACGTCAAAACTGCCTTTGCAAGATCTCCGGCCTTAACCGCATCCGCCGCAGCCTGCCAGACCTCAGCCGGAGTTTCGACAGGCACTGCCGGTCCGGGTGGGGGCGCAGACTCCTTGGGTGGTGGCGCAGACACCTTGGCCCAACCGATTTCCGGCGAAACCCAACCCGCAAAAAGACCAATGCCGCAAACAATGACAAGCGGCAGGACATGCAGAGGATGAGGTAAATGGATTTTTTTCATGATTTCTTTCGCGGGAATCCGAGGCAGGCATAATTGCCGCTTACCATGCCAAGCAACAAAAAGAAGGAACACGCCATTTTTCTACGCCTCGGCAGAAGAAGAGACCAACTTGAATCGTTTCATCTTCTCAATAAGGGTAGTCCGGTTCACATTCAAAAGTTTGGCCGCCCGGTTCTTGACCCAGTCCGTCTGTTCAAGGGCTTGCAGGATCAACCGTTTTTCAAAATCAGCCAGTACTTCATTGAGAAAAAACCCCTGGCCGGGTATTTCCTCAAACCGCTCGACCGGCGCAGTTCCGCCCTCCAGTAAACGCTCCGGCAGGTCAGCCACGGAAAGCGCATCACTGCCTGCGAGAATCACCATGCGTTCCAGCATGTTTTCAAGTTCCCGAACATTACCCGGCCAGGCATAACGCCCAAATCTGATCAAAACTTCCTCTGAAACTCCCTTGATTTTCTTCTTTCGAAGACGGTTAAACCTGGCCACGAAATGTTCGACCAGAAGCGGGATATCTTGAACCCGCTCCCGCAGAGGCGGCGCCTCGATTGGAATTACATTGAGACGGTAATAAAGATCCTCACGAAACCGGCCGGCCTCCACCTCCTGCTCAAGATCCCGGTTGGTCGCGGCAACCACCCGAAAATCCGAGCTGATGGTTTTGGTGCCGCCGATCCGCTCAAACTCCTTTTCCTGGAGAACACGCAATAATTTCACCTGGAGCATGGGGCTCATTTCCGATATCTCATCAAGAAAAACCGTGCCCCCGTTGGCCAGCTCAAACCGGCCAAGCCGGGTCCGGATCGCGTGGGTGAACGCACCTTTTTCGTGTCCGAAAAGTTCGCTCTCCAGCAGTTCCCCCGGGATAGCGCCGCAATTCACCGGCACAAATGGACCATTGCCACGAATCCCTTCATAATGAAGAGCCTGGGCGATAAGCTCTTTGCCGGTGCCGGATTCGCCTCGGACCAACACTGTGGTTTCGGCATCGCAGACTTTCTTGATCAGGGAAAAAACCTGACGCATGACGCTGCTGTTACCGATGATAGAGGAGCACCCTTTCTCTGTCTTTGCCTGCTGCTGACCGGCAGAAGCAACCTGACAGCTCACTCCGGCTTTTTCCAAAGCGTTTTCAAGACGGTTTAAACTGATGGGCGACTCAAGGTAATCCACAGCGCCTGCCTGTAACGCGACAACCGCATCGTTGACCGACGGCTCGCTTGCCGCCACGATAACCGGCACCGGGATGGCAGCATCCTGAAGACCATCAAGAAAAGAGCTGTGGGAATGGAGCGAAGACACCGCAAGAATAATCGCCTGACACTGGTTTTCTTCAAGCCAGCGTCGGGATTCCGCCTCGGAGCGGACTACAGCCATGGGAATATCTTTCTTTTGCAGGGCTTTTACAAGCTCGGAAGAAAGACCGGAAGAATCAAGAAGCAGAAGGAGCAAGGGATTGTGCGTCATACCACCATCATGAATTTCTCGTTTTATTTTAATAAATTTCACATCTTATGTTCTTTTGTATACATTATTAACAAAAAAAGTGTCAATTTTTTTTCACATGCTATATTTTATCAATAATTATAGTAATATTATGTATTATCAAGCTTGGCCGCCATCCGGAGGGCATTTCCTCCGTCCGAAAAATAAAGGTTTTCACATGCAGAGAGATGCAAGCACCGAAAAACCCCTCGTTGAGCTGGTGAATGTCACCAAAATCTATCCACCGGATGTTGTGGCCGCAGAAGACGTTTCCCTGCGGATATACAAGGGAGAGATCCTTTTTCTCACCGGCATGAGCGGAGCGGGGAAAACAACCCTGATCAAGCTCATCTGCTGCCTTGAAACGCCCACCCGAGGCCTCATTGAGGTGGCCGGTCGGGATCTTTCCCGGATCAGTTCGGCCGGCGTCCAGCGCATGCGTCAAAAAATCGGCGTTGCCTATCAGGATTTCAGGCTGCTGGACAAGCAAACCGTGCTCCAAAATATTGCCATGGCCATGGAAGTAACATATGCGAGCCCGAAGCTTATTCGATTACGGGTCGAGGAACTGCTGGAACTACTGAACCTTTCCGATAAGCGTGACAAGCTTGCCGGAGAACTCTCCCGCGGAGAACAGCAGCGGGTAGCACTGGCCCGGGCCGCAGCCAACGGACCAAGCCTGCTCCTGGCCGATGAACCAACCGGCAATCTTGATCCGGTCGCAACGGAACTGGTCATCAATCTCTTTAGGTATTTAAACGAAAGGAATGGCACGACCATCGTGGTCGCCACCCATGATGAGTCGATTTACGCCGACACGGAATACCGGGTCATGTCCCTTTCCAAGGGACAACTTTCTCCCCATCCCACTCGTGCGCCGCAACAGATCGAACTTTTTGAGGCGTAGCCCCGCCGCCGACTTCAAAATCTTCCAGGAAAAACCGCTTTCTTGCCAAGGAGTACCTGACGATGCGTTTTCTGGCTTACATCTTACGCCAAACAGGAAAAAACCTCAGACAAACCTGGGGAACACAGATCATGACCTTACTTACTGTGACCCTCTCCGTGCTTATCTTTGCCTTTTTCTTTCTCATCTATACCAATATGATCAGGGCGAGCGAACGCCTTGGCAACGATGTCCGCCTTATTGTGTATCTGGATCAGGAAGTGCCGGAGCAGACACGACCGGAATTTGAAAAAAAGATCCGCGATTTCGCACCGGTGGAAAAAATCGTTTTTGTCTCCCGGACTGAAGCCTTTGCCAAGTTGAGCGCCCAACTCGGCAAGGAAAAGGATGTATTAAACGATCTGGGACCCGATTTTCTCCCCCCTTCCATAGAAGTATACCCACTGAAAACCCTGAATGACCTCACCAAGATCAGCCAGTTTTCCGACTTCCTCCTCACCCTGCCCCACGCGGCGAAAGTACAATCCGGCAGCGACTGGCTCCGTCGCTTCGGCCACTTCACAAATCTTCTCCGTGTCGTGGTTCTGTTAAGCGCTGGACTGCTCATTATCAGCATGACCTTTATCATTTCCTACACACTTCGCCTCACGGTTCTTTCCAGGCAAGGCGAACTTGAGGTTCTCAGACTGCTCGGCGCGACCAGCGCCTACATTCGCCTGCCGCTTCTGCTCGAAGGCATGCTGCAGGGTTTGCTTGGTTCAAGCCTTGGTGTCGCCGCGCTCTATTCACTTTATCAATGGATCGCTAACCGTTTCAGCGGACCCGGTTTTTTAAAATTATTTAATATCACATTCTTCCCGCCGGAAATCACTGCGGGGATTCTGCTGGCCAGCATTGTTTTGTGCACGGTCGGCAGCCTTTTCTCAATCAGAAGATTTATCCGTATCTGACCCATGACTTTTATTCTTCGCCGGCCATATTCTTTCGTATTCATGCTAGCCCTGGCGCTGGCCTTGATTGTGTGCCTTGACCAACGCCTTTGCCGGGCTGCGGAAACAACTTCCGTGGATTCCAAAATCATCGAAGAACAAAAAAGAATCCAGCGCCTGAAAAAAGGTATCGAAGACCAAAAATCCAGGGTGCAGACCTCCGACAAAAAAGAAACCTCTCTGATCACCGAACTGGATCGATTGAACGGACATATCCAGGATGAAAGCAACAAGCTCAACCGCCTAAACAAAGATCTCACCAAACACGAACAGCTCATTCATACCAAGCAGGCTGAAGCCATCCAGGCGAAAGAGGCAAAAGAACAGGCAAAGCAGCATATCAAAAAAAGACTCAATTCCTTTTACCGGATGGGAGAGGTCGGCGTCTTGAACGTTATCTTTTCCACCAGCGAACTCCCCGACCTTCTGGCCTTTCGCGAGTATTTTAACGCCCTGCTCAAGCGGGATCAGGATGTCATTCGGGATTACCGGCAAAAGGTGGAAACCCTCGAGAAAACCCAGGCAAGCCTTAGTCAGGAAAAACAGTCCCTGGTTGAAACCATCACCAAGGTCAAAGGACAAGAACAGCAGCTTTCCACCACCCGCAAGGAACGAATGCAACTGCTGGAAAAGGTCAAGACCGAGAAAAAACTCTATCAGCTTGCGCTGAATGAACTTGAAGGGGCTGCGGACAGGCTGACCAACACCCTTGAGCAGCTCAAGGACGAAGCCGCCAAGGCCCGGCAAAAGGAAGCGCAACAAAAAGAAAGTCGCCCTGTCACGAGCAAGAAATCACGGAGGGACACCCTCGGATTTGCCGCCCAGAAAGGCCGCCTCGCCCCGCCGGTTCAGGGTACGGTTACAACCCTGTTCGGCAAGAGCGTCCAAAAGAAATTCGGCATTACCACCTTTGCCAACGGTATTGACATCAAAACCGCCCCGGGTACGGAAATCACCGCTATCTACGACGGCAGGGTGATATATGCAAAATTTCTGCGCGGCTATGGCAACCTGCTCATCATCGACCATGGCCAGCAATACCTCAGCCTTGTTTCCCGCGCCGCGAAATTTTACAAGGAAGAAGGCGATACGGTTGCAAAAGGCGAGGTGGTTGGGATAATGAGCGACCAGGAAGGATTACTGGGAGAAGGGCTCCATTTCGAAATCCGGCATGGAACAAAACCGGAAAATCCCCTCCAGTGGGTGAACAACGCCAAGCTCACCATCAGGGCAACCCCAAAAACCTCCCGCTGATCTTTGCCTTGCCGCCACAGATAAATCATTGTTTTCCGGCCGGAACCATGCTAAATTATAGAGAATTATCTTCACCACACATACAAACTTCGCCTGCACAGGCCTTTTCTGTTTAAGGATCACCCATGAAAATCTCGACAAATCGATCGGTTACAAGAAATATTGCTCTTGCCATAGGAGTAGCGCTGGTCTCATTACTGGCCTGGAATTACTCAACAGTAACCGCAACAACTCAGGATACATACGAAAGCCTTGAAGCCTTTTCCAAGGTGCTCAACCTGGTACAGGAAAACTATGTTGAAGAGGTGGACAGCCAAAAAGCCATTGAAGGCGCGATCAAGGGCATGCTTTTCACCCTGGACCCACATTCTTCCTACATGAAGCCCGACGACTTCAAGGAGTTGCAGGTAGAAACCCAAGGGAGTTTCACCGGCATCGGCATAGAGATAACCATGAAGGATAACATCCTCACGGTTGTCTCCCCCATCGAAGGAACACCGGCCTTTGCCAAAGGGTTGAAAGCGGGCGACAAAATCGTCAAAATCGGCGACGAACAGACCCAGGATCTGAGCCTCATGGAGGCGGTAAAACGTCTGCGTGGCCCGAAAGGCTCGGAAGTAACCATATCCATCCATCGCAAAGGCTGGGCCGACCTTAAAGAAATCACCCTGATCCGCGACATTATCCCGATCCACAGTGTTAAATCGAAAATGCTGGAACCGGGCTATCCCTACATCCGCATCATCAACTTCCAGGCACAGACCACGACTGATTTCAAAAAAGCGCTCACCGACCTGGAAAAGGAAGGGAAAATCAAAGGGCTCATCATTGATCTGCGGAATAATCCGGGCGGACTACTGGATCAATCCGTGAAGATTGCCGATATCTTCATCGATGACGGCGTGATAGTCTCGACCAAGGGTCGGATTAAGGAACAGAATTCCGTCTTCTATGCCCACGGCAACGGCGGCAAGTACAAGTTCCCCCTGGTCGTATTGGTAAATGAAGGCAGCGCCAGCGCCTCGGAGATTGTGGCCGGCGCCCTGCAAGATCACAAGAAAGCGGTGATCATCGGCGCCCAGACCTTCGGCAAGGGCTCGGTGCAGACAATCATTCCCATGGACAGCGGAGCGGGTCTCAGATTGACCACGGCCAGATACTACACCCCCAGTGGCCGTTCTATTCAGGCCACCGGCATTACCCCTGACATTACCGTCGCATCACCCATCTCCATGCCAGGAGAAAATGACGACAAAGAGGATGAGCAGGGCAAAAAACCTAAATACCTGCGGGAAAAAGACCTGAGGCATCACATCGACAATGGTCTGAATGACAATGTGACCCAAAAAGAAGAAAAACAAAAACCCGAAGAAAAACCGAAAACCAAGGAAAAGGTCCCTGCTACAAAAGATAAGCCGCAGTCCGAAGAGTTGAGCAAAGATCAGCAGTTGAGCACCGCGCTTACTCTGCTCAAAGGCTTGAATGTTTTCGGCAAGAAATAACGAAACAGAAGCACGATAAGTCAGCTCCCATGGCTGACTTGAAATAAAAAAAGGAGAGGGCTGAACCCCTCTCCTTTTTTTATTGAGAAACCGTTACGGCTCCTGATGTTGATCCAATCTTGTCTTGGGCGGATTACCTTTCACAACAGCTTGCTTCGGCAACCAACTCATAATAATCGCGGCCGGCAAGATCATTGATTACCACTGCGGGAAAGTTTTCCACCTCAAATCTAAAAAGAGCCTCAGGCCCTGCATCGGCAAAGGCTACCAACTCAGCCTTTTTGATGCATTTGGACAAAAACGCCCCGGCACCGCCGATGGCTGCGAGAAACACGGCACCATGCCTGATCATCGC
>Ga0180009_10007058_pt1 | contig 11617 bp, 15 predicted proteins | sample OS_PC_MetaG_FD_123537 | JGI IMG/M metagenome (GOLD analysis project Ga0180009, IMG submission 123537) | Groundwater microbial communities from the Aspo Hard Rock Laboratory (HRL) deep subsurface site, Sweden - OS_PC_MetaG | ecosystem: Environmental > Aquatic > Deep subsurface > Groundwater...
ATTCATGTGCGGAGAATGGGAGTTTGCTGGTTCCATGGCCCTCACATTTGCCGGCTTTCATCGCCATTCTTATTGCGGCTGCAAACCAGCTCTTACTGATATCATAATGGGTGCAACAGCCCTCGTGGCTGAATACAATGGTGTGGGTAACGCGCCTCATATCCAGGATGAGTTGACAGAATTAATGATCATTGGGGAGTTGGTTTATGCTTCAGGGATTGCGGCCGCGGCAAGAGCGGAACAAACCTCTTCTGGAATCTTTAGGCCTAAATTTCTTTATTCAAATACTGGGAGATACTTGGCGGGTATTAATGTCTACCATGAGTATGAAATTTTGGCATCAATTGCTGGTGGGCTTCCATCCACCCTTCCTCCTGAGGAAGATTGGATTAATCCAGCGACCAGCCATTATTTGGAAAAATATATCCGCCGAAATCCAGAGGTCTCTTCTGAGAAACTGCATCGACTCTATCGTTTTATTTCAGATTTTACATGTTCAGCCAGCTGTGGTTGGGCTCAGTACGCTGGAATTCACGGTGGCGGGTCTCCGGTGATGGAGAAAATAGGGATAAGGTCAACATACGACCTTGAATCAAAGAAGGAAATAGTAAAGTATCTGGCAGGAATTAAGGATTAAGAGATGGAAGAAGGGAGGGAATTCCATGGAGGATGTTAGGAAAGAAGAGAGAAGGAGCCGAGAGCGAAGTATTAGAATTTTTTCAAAATTTTGGCCTGTCTTTAACCAACTGGACTCAACGTTGGATTCCGAACGCTTGGATAGTGGCTTTAATGGAAGGGTCGGACGAGCAGATGAAGCGTTTGACCTCGGCTGGGATTCCGCGGACAGACGTCGAAGTAAAGGTCGTTGATGAGCGGGATAACGATCTTCCACCGGGACAGATGGGAGAAATTGTGGTGCGGGGAGAGGTAGTTATGAAGGGGTATTGGAGAAACCCGGAAGCTACGGCGGAAACTTTGCGGGGTGGCTGGCTGCATACTGGAGATTTGGGGGTCATGGATGAGAAAGGGTATGTCTACATTCTTGACCGCGCCAAAGATATGATTATCAGTGGCGGAGAGAATATCTATTCCAGGGAAATAGAGGATGTCATTCTCAGGCACTCGGCCGTTCTGGAAGTGGCAGTTATTGGTGTTCCCGATGAAAAATGGGGAGAAGCTGTTAGGGCCATTGTGTCGCTGAAGGAAGGGCAAAAAGCTACGGAAGAAGAAATAATCAACTTTTGTAAGGAGCATTTAGCAAGTTATAAAAAGCCCAAATCTGTAGAATTCATCGACGCCATTCCCAAGAACCCTTACGGCAAAGCTCTTAAGAGGGAGCTACGGGAGAAATACTGGGTGGGTGAAGCCAGAAGAGTGAGATAAAGAAAGGATTCTTTATGAGAGGAGTTTCCATCATTGGAATTGGTACAACCCCTTTTGGAATTTTAGAGGGGAAATCTTTGAAGGAGATCGCCACGGTTGCCTGTAATGAGGCAATAAAAGATTCCGGGATTGAGAAGAAAGCAATAGAAACCTTTTATTTAGGAAATTTCATCTCGGGGATCCTGCTTGGCCAGGAAACCATTGCCCCTCTTGTGGCGAACAGCCTGGGTTTACCCAAGCATGTGCCCTGCACAAAAGTGGAAGGGGCTTGTTGTTCCAGCGGGATAGCCCTCCGGCAAGGGTACCTCCTCGTTGCCGCAGGGTTAGCGGACTTCGTCCTCGTTGCCGGGGTTGAGAAAATGACCTCCGCCACGACGGAAAAAATCACGGAGGGTTTAGCCTCGGCATTCGACCAGGAGACAGAAGGCCAGACGGGTTTGACTTTCCCCGGTTTCTTTGCTTTGATCGCTAGGCGGCATATGCATCAATATGGGACCGAGATTGGCCAATTGGCTTTAGTTTCCGTGAAAAACCACAACAACAGCACGGTGAACCCCAGAGCTCGCTTTCGCAACATTGCCACTGTTGAAGAGGTGATGGCCTCTCGGATGATTGCCGATCCCCTTAAACTGTATGATTGTTGTCCCATCGCTGATGGGGCTGCGGCCGCGGTTCTATGCCCGTCGGAAATTGCTCATCAATTCTCGCGGAAACCCATTGATATCTTAGCTTCCGCGCATACCACTGGCTTCAGCACTACTTATGATATGGAAGACCCCACAACCCTTCTGGCCACCGTCACGGCAGCCCAGAAGGCCTATGAGATAGCCCGTTTATCTCCTCAGGACATAAATGTGGCTGAACTCCACGATTGCTTCACTATCGCCGAGATTGTGGACAGTGAGGATTTAGGGTTTTTTGAGAAAGGAAAAGGGGGCTTTGCAGTCGAGGATGGGTTGACCCAGGTAGGGGGAAAGATTCCCATCAATCCCAGCGGTGGTTTGATCTCTAAGGGGCATCCCGTGGGGGCCACGGGGTTGGGGCAAGTTTTCGAGATTGTCAAGCAACTGCGGGGAGAGCACGAAAACCAGGTTAAAGATGCTGAGATTGGTCTGGCGCACAACCTGGGAGCTACGGGACAAGTGTGCACCGTGCATATCCTGAAGCGGAGGGGGTAAGATGAATGGGCCGAGCGAAGAGGGGTTGAAGCTTTTGCGTTGCCAGGGATGTGGAACTCTTCATGTTCCGCCTAAGATTCTTTGCCCGAAATGTGGATCTGAGAGTTTGAAAGAACATTTAGCATCAGGTTCTGGAAGCATTTTTACGTTTACGACCATCTGGGTTGCTCCGGAGTCCTTTAAGAATCAAGTTCCTTTTGATATTGCTATTGTAGAGTTGGAAGAAGGGATTAAAGTTACGGCTCGGATCAATAAAAAACCTGAGGAGACCCTGCAGATTGGAAAGCCATTGAAATTTTCAAGAAAGAATAACCTAGGGTATTGGTTCGAATTGTAGTTTTGATTTTAGCCCACCTTCCTCAAAGAAATATCGATGGCCAGCTTTTCTCCTACGCGGTTGAGTTTTTCTAAAAGGTCGGCGGGCGAAATCTCCACCGGAACCCGCAGGATAACATTCATGGTGAAGATGGGTGTACCGCTCTCGGGCGAAGGAGTGGTTTTGGTCTGCATATCCATGATGTTGATGCCCTGTTCAGCAAGAAGCCGGGAAACATGGTAAACGATACCCATACGGTCCAAGCCCGTGGTGGAAAGTTCATAGATCTCCGTGATCCCCTTCAATTGGGGCATCCCCTCCGTTTCCTCTACAGGTGTAAGGAAAATGGAAAGACGTTTTTCCCACTCCAGCCGTTTGCATCCGGTGGAAAGTCGAAATTGAAATTCCTCGCCAGTTCCCGATATTAGAATAAGGAGAGCGAATTGTTCCCCGAGTAGGGTCATCCGGGAATCTTCCAGGTTTCCGCCGCATTCGTAAATCAGTCCGGCCACATCAGCCACGATACCCGGCCTATCCTTGCCAATGGCCGAGAGAGCATAATACCGTTTCATAAATCCTCCTGTTTAAAAAGGCGATTCGTTTTCAGCCCAAACAGCATCCCAGGAATTCTGTTTTGATTGGCCCTGTTAGTGAACGCTTGGACTAAACGGTTGATGGTTGGGTTGATTTCCCCTCCGAATTCAACGAGGATGGCCTGGTCTCCGGCGGGTAGAATCCTGGGTTTTTCTGACATCCTCTTTACTGCCCCATGGGTTTGACGGCGATCGAGGCTTTCTGGAGTTCTTCTCTTATTTTTTGCAGGATGGCAATGGCACCGGGGGTATCCCCATGAACGCAAAGGGTCTCCGGTTTTACCTTCACTTTGGTGCCATCGTGGGCGATCACGTAACCTTCTTGAACAAGCGTCAGAGCCTGACGAGCCGCTTTTTCCGGATCATGGATAACGGACCCGGCGATTTTACGCGACTGCAACGTTCCGTCGGGATTATACACCCGGTCCGCATACGCCTCTTCCACGAACCGTACTCCTACCTCTTTGGCCGCTTGGACCATCACCGTCCCGGCCAGGGCCACAAAAATTATCTCCTTGCCGAAGCGTGCTGCCGCCCGAGCAATGATTTTAGAAACTTCCAGGTCCACAAAGGCCAAGTTCCCCAGGGCTCCATGAGCCTTGACATGCTGCAGCGGCAGACCATGGGCTCGAGCGAAGGCATAGAAGGCCCCCATCTGGTATAAGAGATAATTTTCGATCTCGGCCAGGGCAAGATCCATGCGTCTCCGTCCGAACCCCATTAGGTCCGGGTAACCTGGATGGGCCCCCACCGCTACTCCTTTCTCTTTGGCCAGGCGAACCGTCTGCTCCATAACCATCGGATCTCCAGCATGCCAGCCGCAGGCAATGTTGGCCGAGGAGATGTACGCCATGACTTCAGCATCTCGGCCTAAGGTATAAGCGCCGAAACTTTCTCCCATATCACAGTTGATATCGATTCGCTCGGGCATCATTCCTCCTATGAATTTTTTAATTATTTACCGCAGAGATCGCCGAGACCGCAGAGGTAATCAATGCAAAAATCAAAAACCAGAAAAGATTGGGTTTTCATCTTTGGTTGTATAATTTTTTAGATTTTTTTCTCGGCGTCCTCTGCGCTCTCTGTGGTGAAAGGTCTTTTTTATTCGTTCGGGCCATAAAGGTAGCAGGCTACCCAGTGGTTGGGTTCGATCTCTTTGAGCTGGGGGACTGCCCGGTCACAAGGCTCAAACCGATGGGGGCAGCGGGTGTGGAAGTTGCACCCCGCAGGGGGATGAATGGGGCTGGGGACTTCCCCCTGCAGAATGATCCTCTTGCGTTCAAGAGCTGGGTCGGGTAAGGGATTGGCCGAAAGTAAGGCTTGGGTATATGGATGCTTGGGTTGGCGGTAAAGATCTTCGCTCCTGGCCAGCTCGGCAATCCGCCCCAGGTGCATCACGGCCACCCGATCACTAATGTGTTCGACTACGGAGAGGTCGTGGGCGATGAAAAGGTAGGTTAAATGGAATTCATTTTGCAGATCCTCCAGGAGGTTCAGCACCTGGGCTTGGATGGAAACATCCAGAGCCGAGACGGGCTCGTCGGCAATGATCAACTTGGGTTTTAAGGCCAAGGCCCGGGCAATGCCGATGCGCTGCCGTTGCCCGCCGCTGAACTCGTGGGGATAGCGGTTGATGTGTTCCGGTCTCAGGCCGACGACTTCCATCAGCTTGAGGACCCGTTCTTCCTGGTCTTTTTTGTGGCCGATTTTATGAATGATTAAGGGTTCCCCGATGATGGAGCCAACGGTCTTGCGCGGGTTCAAAGAAGAATAAGGGTCCTGGAAGATGATCTGCATCTGCCGCCTGAGGTGGCGCAGGCGCTCGGAGTTGTAACGGAGGATGTCATCTCCCTCGAAAAAAATCTGCCCCTCAGTAGGCTCTTCCAGCCGCAGGATCAACCGGCCCAGGGTTGATTTCCCGCAGCCGGATTCGCCAACTAAACCCAGGGTTTCTCCCCGGCGGATCGTCAGGTTTACTCCGACCACGGCTTGGACAAATATCTTCTCCCGGGAGAAAAAATGGGTGTGTACCGGAAAGAATTTTTTTAGATTTTTAACTTCAACGAGGTTGCCGTTTTCACTCATTGGAAAAGAATCCACTCATCACATATTTTGGGACACAGATGAACACAGATTTTTTTAAAAAATGTGCAAAAGAGTCTAAGGAATTTAAACGATAATAGTTTTTTTATCTGTGAAAATCTGTGTCCTAATTGAATTTTCGTTCATGCAACCAGCAACGCACGAAATGCCCCCTATCGGCTTCGACCAGCTGGGGTTCTTCTCCACACCGATCGAAGACGTATTTGCAGCGATTGGAGAACTTGCACCCTGGGGGAAGATCTAGGAGTGAAGGGACTAAACCCGGGATCGCTTCCAGTTTCTGTTTCCGGCCGTGGTGTTCATCCAGCCGAGGGATCGATTGCAGCAAACCCTGGGTGTAAGGATGTTTCGGGCTGGCAAACAGGGGTCGAACTTCGGTGTATTCAACGATCCGTCCGGCGTACATCACGGCAACCTTCCTGGCGGTTTCGGCAATGACTCCCAGATTGTGGGTGATCAGAATGACGGACATTCCTTTCTCTTGCTGCAGGCGATTGATGAGTTCCAAAATCTGGGCCTGAATGGTCACATCCAACGCTGTCGTGGGCTCATCGGCGATCATCAACTTGGGGCTGCAGGCCAGCGCCATGGCGATCATCGCCCGCTGGCGCATACCCCCGCTCAACTGGTGGGGATATTCCGCTACCCGGCGCTCGGGAGAAGGAATGCCGACCATCTTGAGCATTTCGATCGAACGGTTCCAGGCTTCCCTCCGGGGCAGTCCTTCATGCAGCTGCAGCACTTCGGAGATCTGATCCCCGATTTGAAAAACCGGATTCAGAGAGGTCATGGGCTCCTGGAAGATCATGGAGATGGAACGTCCGCGAATCTTCCGCATTGCCGCCTCCGAAAAGGTAAGCAAGTTGGCTCCGCTGAAGAAGATTTCCCCGTTAACGATTTTTCCAGGGGGGTCGGGGATCAGACGCATAACGGATAGGGCGGTGACGCTTTTGCCGCAACCCGATTCCCCTACCACCCCCAGGGTCCCCCCTTCTTCCAGCTCTAAATCCACTCCGTCAACGGCTTTGGCAATGCCATCATCGGTAAAGAAGTAGGTATGCAGATTGCGAATCTTCAGTAGGAATTGATTCTCGCCAGCCATAACGATTCCGCTCGCTCAACCTTTGAGCCCAAGGGTAAAAGAGTATAAAAAATACCTTACCTTTTTGATTTTGTCAAATAAGGATTGCAGAATTTTTTCCCTCTACGGCAGACGGGTCAGCCTTACCGCCTGCCCTTGATTTTGGGGTTCAGAAAATCATTGAGCCAATCACCTATCAAACTAAGACTCAAAACGGTTATAAAAATTGCCAACCCCGGAAAGGTTACGGTCCACCAGGCTTGCCGCAGATAGATCCGCGAAGATCCGATCATATAGCCCCAGCTCATGACATTAGGGTCGCTGGGCCACGATCACCCCCGTGAAGACGCCAACGATGACGGCGATAAACATGGCCGTAAGGACCAAAAGCGCGGTGGCCCAGATCTTTTCCAGAATTAACTCTAAGACCGGTTTCCCCTGAAAATAAGAGAAGCCGAAGTCTCCGGTGAGAAGTTTTTTGCCGTAGATAAAAAGCTACTCCGCAAGGCTTTTGTCCAGGCCAAACTCCCTGCGAATCTCTTTGAGAGTTTCCTCGGAGGCGCCCCCGGCTTCTCCGATATAAACCATGGCCGGGTCCCCCGGGGCGAGGTGGAGGAGGGTAAAATTCAAAAGCACGATTCCGATGACACCGGAACTGCCTGCAGGATTCGGCGGAGGATGTACCATACGAGGGAATCTGGGCTCAAACGAACCTCTTCATGGAATTATCATAGCAAAGCGCATAACGGAAAACCGTTAGTCGCAAGGCGCGAGAGCGCAAGGCGAAAAATTGCCCAGCGCTTAGCAGAAATTCAAGTATTCAAGATTTCCATTTTTCTCCTGACACTGACACTAAAAACTTCCACTGTTTTTCCCTTATCCCCTCGAACCCTGACCCCTTTTAATGTCACATTTTTCCTTTGCGCCAGTAAACGGTATCGAGAGGGTTCAACACTCCCCATACATCCGTGGGCACCCCGTCGAAATCTTTATTATAAAGGGTAGGAATCTCGATATCTATTAGCCATATAACAGGAAGCTCCTCCATGAGAATTTCCTGCACCCGATGATAAAGCTTTTTCCTCTTTTCAAAGTTCAGTTCAACCCGAGCCTCGGCACAGAGTCTATCTACATCCGGATTGCTGTAGCCCGGGGGCTTTCTATTGTTTATCTGGACAATACCCCGGATACCCACAGCCTCATACCCTATTGCGGTCATGGCTAAATGCGGCATCTTCTCGAGTCGATGAATATCAGCAGGGGGAATGCTGCCAGGTGGAACAAGAGCGGTGGCTCCTGTTTCCAGGGCTATAATGCGAGAGGCCGCATCGGGAACGAATTCGATAATGATGCGATCCAGATAAGGCCTTCCCTGAATGGGGAGAAAATAGGGATGAATGGCCGCAAAGCAAGCAGGAAAGGGATGTTGCAGCCTGAAGATGGCTGTATATGGGTCAGGAGTTTCAACTTTTTCAACTACTCCAAACATTAGTTCGCCCATAGGATGGTTTTTTTTAACAAGTTCCAGGGAGAACACAACATCGGCAGAGGTAATGGGTTTGCCGTCATGGAAGGTGGCTTCTTTCTCCAAGTGAAAGGTATAGGTACGTCCATCGGGGGAAATTGACCATTTTTTCGCCAGGTAGGGTCTGGGCCCATGATTTTCGTCGAATTAGAGTAAGCCGGCAAAAATTTGACAGGCAGGAATTACGACCGAACTCCCACCGCCAAGAGCTGAATTTAGGTGGATAGGCTCTGTATGGATCATCTTAAGCGTTCCCCCGCGGGGGATCTTTTCGGTCTGGGCCACAGCTTGGGAGTCTATCCATCCAATGACTACCAGAAGGATGATGCATGCCAATAAAATGTTTTTCATCGCCCTTCGTTTGGCAATTTTCATGGCCATTCCCCCCTTTCAGCAAGATTGTTCATTCCTAAAAATCTAATCCCTACCCTCTCCTTCACCCTTCCCCTCTCCCGCACTCTGGGGGATAAGGCGGGGTGATGGAGCATTTTCTACGTAAAAGGATATTCCTTATTCTTTTCCTTTCCCATAGCCTGAAGAAGGGCGGTTGAATCTGGATGGCCTTTACCTGACACCGACCAACGCAGACTTCACAGGCCGAACAGGTTTCTTCATTCACCCGGGCATAATAATTTGCTTTGGCGATTGCCGCCGGGAGGTTATATTTTGTAATAAATCCCAAAGCTTTACAGCAACATCCACAGCAATTGCATATGAACATCTTGGCGCCTGAATGATTCGAGGAAAAGTGGACTAAACCTTCCTTCTCGGCATTTATAAGTATCTGCCTGGCTTCTTCTTTGGAGATTTCTCTCCCCAATCCATTTTCGATAGCATAATCCGCCATGGGCCCAAAGGCCATGCAGGCCTCCAAGGGCTTTTCACATCCTTCTCCCATGATCCTCTTCTCTTTCCTGCAGATGCATTCCGCAACTGCAAATTTGGTATGAGAGTTAATAATCTCCGAAACCTTTTCATACGGCTGAATTTCAGCCATTCCCTGTATTTCTTTTTCAACAGGAATGATGCGTCCCCCGGGGGTCTTTGATCTTTTCCTTTCCTGGACCATTCCTTCTTCAAAATATCTCTCATACAGCTTGATGTTTTCCGGGTTCAAATTCTTCAATTGGAATTCCCATATTCCAATCACCCAGGGGATCAAAAAATACATAAATTGTTGTTCAGGCGATTTGAAGCGAAAGATTAGACCCTTTTTGGACATCCGGTATAGGATTTCTGCTACCTCATTTTCGTCCCGGCCCGCCCTCTCGGCTATCATGGAAACAGGCTCTGGCAGGAACGGCCGCAGGAAAAGCATGATCTCTGCCTCTTCCGGGGTAAAGAGCTTTTTGAGTATATCCATTTCTGCACCGCTTTTGGTTTTGGGAAATCCTTGAGGGAATTTATCCAGTCTCTCCTGCACTTTCTCGTAAATGTTCGCCATGGCTACCTCCTCCTTGTTGAAATATCCTCCCTTATCAATCATTCAATTCTATTCTTTTTTCCCCTGCTGCTTAATGCTTTTCGAACCGCTGAGAATGTCCCAGAGTTCGTCATAATTGGTAAAGGCCTTTTTCCCCTTTCCCCCAACTTCTTCTACAAACCCAACGATACGACGAGGATTTTTCCTATCAAAACGATAAATGCGCACGATGTAATTGGCTAAAACAAATTTTGCTGGCAAAGCTCATACCTCATGGAATATTGGAATAATGGAATGGTGGAATATTGGGCCGGCATCAAAATTTATTGAAATACCAAGGATTTTCAACCAATATTCCATTATTCCAACATTCCATTATTCTTTTATCTTTTGGCAGGTTAGGGATTGGGTACAGATTCAGAAAAAAAGATGGGGGGATAGGGATATGGGGAGATTGGGAAAAACGGAGAAACGGGTTGCAGAGGGATGTTCATTACGCTAATATATGACCATGAGTAAGACATTCGGGCGAGTACTTCGGCTTGTTGAAAAGCAGGAGGTGATGATATCCGCACATGGATATGACGAGATGGAAGAGGATAACATCTTCGTCCGAGATATCATGGCTGGCGTTAAGGATGCAGTAGTTGTGGAAGACTATCCAGATTATCCAAAAGGGCCTGGCGTCCTGGTTCTTCAAAAAGATCGAGGAGGACAGCCAAGCCATGTTGTTTGGGGAATTCCGAGGGGAGCCTCAACGCCGGCCGTAGTTGTTACTGCTTATCGACCGGATCCCGAGCTTTGGTCGAGTGATTTTTTAAGGAGAAAACGATGAAAAAGAGAAGTCATACAAAGCTGGTGCATGAGGGTGTTTACGTAGCTGAAGTAGATGTTGATCTGGTTGAGAATGAAATGGGTTGGTCCCCTTATCTCAGCCTGGAGGATGCCTACAAACTGGACGAGGTCCGCGACGCCCTCCGCCGGGGTGACATCGCTCGCGCCGCTAAGCTTGCCCGGGTCTTCACCCTGACTCCAGTAACAGTCTAAGAATGAAGGAAACAAACGGATTCATTCCCTCCCCGCTCCCAGCTTCTCCGCTTCTGCGTTTTCAGGAACGAAGTGATCTGTAGATGGCTTCAGTCTTAGGCGAGGGCTCAATCCCGAGGGCCGATTACCGGAAAACTGGTTACAGACCATGTCTTCTGGGTAACCTGCAAGGCCCCAGGACCATGATGCGAATAACCGGCAAGTATTTCGATTGAATTGACCGAAACGCATGCCTACAATAAAATTCGTAAAGCGGCAAAGAGAAAAGAAATTAATCATCCTTCCGCAAAATTAATTCAAATTTCAAGGCCTTTTGTCTGTTAGACTTCTTTGTATTTGATAAAGTGGACGATTAGATGATTGATCCCGAAGACCTTCAAAACCAACTGCAAAAAGCATTAAGAGCATGTGCTTTGTTGAGGGAGGAAAATGAACGGCTAAAGAAGCTACTCGGTTTACATCATGAAGATCGAACTCCAACACCGCAACCAAGTATATCGGAACCATCCACGCCATATACCTCTGCAGATCACGTTACCAATGACTCTTCAATAGAAACCCAGATTGCTCTTTTTCGGTCCTTGTTCCGTGGGCGTGAAGACGTTTATCCAATCAGATGGGAAGGGAGGAAAGGAAATTCTGGCTATTCACCTGCTTGTGCAAACGAATGGAACCTTTCCTTTTGTGGCAAACCCATGGTGAAATGTGCCGACTGTGAAAATAGAGTGCTCAAGCCAGTCACAGATGAAGTGATTGTTGGCCATCTGCTTGGGAAACATACGATTGGGGTTTACCCCCTGTTAACGGATGAAACCTGCTGGTTCCTGGCTGTCGATTTCGATAAGAAAGCCTGGCAAGAGGATGCGGCTGTATTTCTTAAAACCTGTGAGGAAATGGGGGTTCCTGCAGCGCTGGAACGTTCGAGATCAGGAAAGGGTGGTCATATCTGGATATTCTTCGAACGTCCG
>Ga0180009_10007059_pt1 | contig 11617 bp, 11 predicted proteins | sample OS_PC_MetaG_FD_123537 | JGI IMG/M metagenome (GOLD analysis project Ga0180009, IMG submission 123537) | Groundwater microbial communities from the Aspo Hard Rock Laboratory (HRL) deep subsurface site, Sweden - OS_PC_MetaG | ecosystem: Environmental > Aquatic > Deep subsurface > Groundwater...
AAGCAGATTCAATGTTGTTATGCTGGCGTTGATCATGATCGTGTCGCAGTCCTGTGCGGCGGTTTCGTTTACGAGGCTATCATTTTTTCAAGAGTCTGGTACAGATCTTGTATTTCCACGGGTTTGGTCAGGTATTCGTCCATGCCGGCTTCAAGGCATTTTTCCCGGTCGCCCCTGATGGCGTTGGCGGTGAGGGCGATAATGGGCAAATCCAGTTTCAGGGTCCGGCGAATAGCTCTGGTCGCGGTAAGTCCGTCCATCTCGGGCATCATGACATCCATCAGCACCGCGTCATATGTTTTGTCCTGCAGGGCAATAAGCGCTTCCCGACCGTTGCCCGCTATATCAACCAGAATGCCGGCTCTTGTCAAGAGTTGACTTGTCACCACCTGGTTTACCAGGTCATCCTCGACCACCAGCACCTGTTTGCCGACCAGCGTCTTGAACTGATTGTGATCGCTTTCCGTTAAAGAAGAAAGAAGGCGGGATTGTGTGGTGGTTGTTGCCCCGAGACAATCAGCAACCGCCCCGTACAGATATGATTGCTTGATCGGCTTGCTCAGGATGATTACCCCGGGGTAACCTTTGATGTTTTTCAGGGATTTTTCCTCGGTAAGTTGCGTGAGGATAATGACCGGGATGGGGGGGGTGTTCGGGTGGATGGAAGCGCGTTCTGACAAAAAACGAGGCAGATCGAGACCGGACACGGAACTATCAAGAACAAGGAGTGAATGATCCGCAATGTTTTGTAAAATAAGCAGGGTCGGATCGTCTGTTTCCGCAAGCTGTAATGCTTCACCCTTGCAGCCGAATCCTGTGAGTATCTCAAGCAATGATTCTCGCAGAAAAGGATGGTCTGTTGCTACCAGAACCCTGGCGGAGGAAACCGAGATGGGCAGAATCATGGGATGCTGTTTCTCGGGAGATTGCAATTCTGCGCTGATGGTGAAATGAAAGGTGCTGCCTTTGCCCGGTACGCTTTCGGCATGTATTTCTCCTCCCATGAGGGTGACCAACTGCCTGCTGATGGCAAGACCGAGTCCGGTTCCTCCGTAAAGCCGGGAAGTTGAACTGTCTGCCTGGGAATAAGCGCTGAAGAGCTGTTTGATCTGGTCATGGTTGATCCCGGTGCCGGTGTCTCGTACGAAAAAATGCAGTATTGCCTTTTTGTCGAACTGGTTTTCGCAGCGTACCGTTACGGCGACCTCGCCTTTTTCTGTAAATTTGATGGCATTGTTGACAAGGTTTATCAATATCTGCCGCAGCCGAAGCGAATCTCCCTTTATGGCGCAAGGCGTGTCGCTGCTCACGCTGATCAGTAATTCAAGTCCTTTGTCCGCGACCTGCTTGCCGAACAGGTCCGCAAGACTCTCCACGGTTTCCCGCAGATCAAAATTGGTGCACTCAAGATCAAGACGTCCTGCTTCGATTTTCGAGAAATCAAGTATGTCGTTGATCAAGGTGAGCAGCGCTTTGCCGGAATCCTGGATAATGGTGAGGTACTGCTGCAGTTTTGCTGTTTCCGCCATTTTCACAGCCAGGTTCGCCATGCCGAGTATGGCGTTCATTGGGGTGCGGATTTCGTGGCTCATGGAGGCCAGAAACTGGGATTTCGCCTTGCTGGCCGCTTCCGCCCGCGCTTCCGCTTTTTGCCTGTCTCTTGCTTCCTGGGCAAGGCTTTCATTGACCCGGCTCAGGTCCTCCGTTCGTTCTTCAACCAGAATCTCCAGGGAGTTTTTAAATTGTTCCAGTTCCCTGAAGGATTTTCCCAACTCGGCGTGGGCTTTTTCGAGTTGTTTGGCATATACGGTCTGCAACTGTTCCTTTTCCTGTTTTATGAGTTGGAAACGATCGGCGAGACCAAGGGATAACAGGATAACTTCCCAGGCAGAGCCGATTTGGATGCCCCAGTGGGTAATAAAGGTGTGGGGCAGGATGCCGAAGGATTTCAGGGCATACACCGTAACCCCCAGCATGGAAACAGACCAGGCCAGGAAATAATAACGGGCCGGGCGGTAGCCTTTGAGCATGCAAATGAACCCTGCAACGATCAGGGCAACAACCGTCAGGCTCATAAGGGTTGCCAGACGGATGCTCAGATGATAGCCGACAAAAAGGGTCAGGATGCTGCCTACGATGGAAAGAACAAGACCCACCCGGAGGATGGTGTCGATCCGGGGAACGTTTCTCGGTGTGTCGAGGATGTACCTCGTGAACTGGGTGGCAAAGATATAGGCGAGAAAAATGAAAAAAGGCGTACAGTTGTTGGCCCACCAGATTCGGTTGGGCCAGAAATACTGGAAAGCCATGCCGTTGACGCTCAACTGGAAGAGCATGTAGGTCAAGACAAACAGAACGTAGTAAAGATAGGTGTTGTCTTTGAGGCCGAGATAAATGAAGAAATTGTAGATCATCATGACCAGCAGGATGCCGTAATAGATGCCCAGCAGGGTCTGCTCAAGACCGATTTCCCCGGCAAGGCTGGCAGGGGAATGGAGTGTGAGCGGCAGATTCAGAGAGCTTGTCGTCTCGCAGCGGAGATAAAATGTTTTCTGCTCATCGGGTGCAAGCCTGATCGGTAACGTGTTGTTCTTGTACTGGATGGCCCTCTGCCTGAAAGGGAAACTGTCGCCTGCGTTCAAAACGGTGTAGGCCCCCGCATCGGCTGGAATATACAGGTCCAAGCGGTCAAGAAGAGGATATTTTACTTCGAGAAAATATTCTACAGAATGGGGCAGGGTGTTTTTTATTGCAAAACGAGCCCAGACAGCCGAACCGGTAAAGCCGAAACCTGGGGTATCATCAGTTGAGGGGGTAAATCGGCCCCCGGTTTGGAGGGAAACGATGTCGGTTATTGTAAGATTTCCGGTCGGATCTTCAAGGAGTTCGAGGTGTGTCGCCAGCGAATAAGAACCGTGCTCCGGAGAAATAACCACAGGTAAAGGCATGGCCCGAAGAGTTGTGGGGCAAGCAAGGAAGCAAAAAAGCGCAAGGAATCGTATGGAGCGTTCCAATATTAATCCGGTGAGCATAAACGCGTCCGGCGTGTGCATGACAGCATAAATATTGTCCTTGTACTTCGGTGGCCCAAAGGAGAGAATGAATAATTCATTCAGTATAAACATGAAAAATGAAGCAAAAACAATATCTTTATGGTGTTGTATCAGTGGGTTAATAAGGACGGTTGTTTCCGGAACACCCAGGGGATGGCACGGTGTGTGGAGGCACAAAACGGGATCTTCCTGGAAATGGAGTAACAGATAAGTTCCGGGGAGGCTAAATATTTTTAACCATCCATGCCACATCGTGGTATAATTTCTATGGGTGAATTTGTGGGCCGCTAAGCAAGGGAAGGTGGCTTAATGGACCGTGCGATGCGCAATTCGCATCGCCTGTTGTCCGGATTGTTTTAAACGCAAGCCAGGAGGTTGCAAGATGAAAAAAAGGATCACGATCATTGTCATTGTGGGAGCATTCGTTGCATTGCTGTCACAGGGGCTGGTTTTTGCCGGAGAGACGACCTACCGTTTTGATCCGGTGACCCAGACAAGTCGGGCCATGGAGTTTAAGAATACATATGATGGGTATAAGCTCTTTCAGAGTAACTGCAAGAGCTGTCATTTCAGGGGAAATAACAAGGGCGCCCGCTTTTTGGATACGGATTCGCGGACCATGCACGGTTGGAACAACGTATTTTACAAAAAAAATGTACCCTGCGCCAAGGATGATTCCTGGGCCAAGCTTTCCAAGGAAGATTTGCTGGCTATAAATGATTACCTATACAGCAAGGCCTATGACACCTGGGATCCGAGGTCTGCCAAGAGCTGTGCCTGATAAGGCTTAGCTGCTCCCGGTCCGGGAGCGAAAACATCAGATTCTGGTGAAGTTCCAGCTCAGCGGTCGGCCATCCATGTATGGAAGATGGCCATGGAAGATGCGGGGGTCGGAGTCAAAAACTAGAGGCAGAAAATACCGGTCTCCTTCCCACATCGGCAGGAGATGCAGTTGATCAATGGGGTGCCAGGCGAGCACCCCTTCTTCATTTTCAGGGAAGGGGGTGCCGCGGAAGCGCTCGATCCGGAAGATAAACCCCAGCCAGTCTTCCCCGTGCGGACCGAAGCCGGTCCAGTTGATGGTTCCGCGCAGCAGGATTTCCTCGCAATCGATTCCGGCTTCTTCTTTAATTTCTCTGGTGATGCAGGAAAGAACATCTTCGTTCGGCCGCATTTTACCGCCAAGTCCGTTGTACTTGCCCAGATGGGTGTCAGTCGGGCGGGCGTTGCGGTGGACAAGAAGGGTTTGGCTCCGGTCTGGGGAAAGTATGTAGCCAAGGGTTCCGATAATCGGGGTATAGGTCATGTCTATCCTGTTGTTCGGACAGCGAAAAAAATAAAAAGATACTTGCCTCTTTTAAAATCCGGCATGATTCTATACCATGATTCAATGCAGGGCAAGAGAAGCTGGCATATGGTATCTGCCAGCGGGTTTTGCTTTAAAAGATCGGGAAAAAAATGGCCATCCTTATTGTTGACGATATTCCGGTAAACCTGATGCTGCTTGAGGAGATGCTTCAGCAGGAGGGATATGCGGATATTTATTGTGTGAAAAGCGGTCAGGAAGCTCTGGAGCTGCTTGCGACAACAGAGGAAAACGATGCCGAGGAGAAGAAAATAGATCTCATCCTCATGGACGTCATGATGCCGGGTATGGATGGTATCGAGACCTGTCAAAGAATAAAGGCGCAGGATGGTTTGCGTGATATTCCGGTGATCATGGTTACGGTTCGAGATGACGATGAAGCGCTTGCTCAGGCGTTCGCCATGGGCGCAACAGACTATATCATCAAGCCGGTCAAGGAAATCGAATTGCTGGCCAGGGTTCGCGCCGCCCTGAAACTGAAGCATGAAACCGATCGGCGCAAGGCACGGGAGCAGGAACTGGTCGAGCTTACCGGCAAGCTTGATACGTTGAATCGCCGTCTGATGCAGATGGTTCCGAGGGACAGCCTGACCGAAGTGGGGAATCGTCGTTATTTCGATGAGATTTTAGTCCGGGAATGGAACCGGGCCCGGCGGGAGTCAGTCCCTCTATCCCTGTTCATGGTCGATCTTGATGATTTCAAAAAGTTTAATGAAAATCATGGACGCGATAAGGGCGACGAATGCCTGAGGAAGGTTGCGGACGCTCTGAGTTGTGTCCTCAAACGGGCCGGGGACACGGTGGTCCGTTATGGCGGCGAGGAGTTTGCCGCTATTTTGACCAACACCCCCACCGGAGGAGCCCTGGCCGTGGCCCATCAATTTATGGGGCAGATGGTCGCCTTGGATATCAAGTTTCCCGGCGCGAGAAACAACGGGATACTGACGGTGAGCATCGGACTGGCAACAGCAGAACCGTTCCGTGGATCGGACATGCAAAGCTTGATAACTGCCGCGGATGGCGCGCGCTATCTGGCTAAGGCCGAGGGGGGCAATCGTGTCAAGGTTGCCCTTGATAGCCGCTGATTTGCAACAACCATTACTGAGAGGAGGATGATGATGAAGCAATGCAGTCTGCTTGACTTTATGGAAGAGCTGAATCCCTGGCTCGACAAGAATCACATTCGAAGTGCCGAACTGAGCGGTGGGGATCAGTTTATTCTCCATTTTCTTGACGGGATGAAAAATGTGTATCGAATTGATGATTGCAATGAAGCGCAGATTCGGGAGATTGTCACCAAGTTGAAGAAAAAAGGGATCTCGGTGAAGGAATAATTCTAGGCAACTTGTCGGAAAAGTATCCGACAAGCCTTTTTGATCAAGGATCTGGTGGGGTGGTATGGCTGAAGCAGGGGGGGGAGATACGCAAAAGCAATTTCTCATTCTCAAGAATGCGGTTGAAAATACCAACGAGGCCTTTGTCACGATTGATGAAAACTCCACGGTGATTTTTTTCAACAAGGCAGCGGAGAGGATGTTCGGGTATGACCGAGCTGAGGTGCTTGGACAAGGTCTTGGGAAAATTCTGACATCCATGTGCCGAGCCGGTCACGATCTGGCGGTGGCCCGGTATATCCGAACCGGCGAGGCAACAATACTTGGGCATGAGACGGAACTGGTCGTGGCCCGAAAAAACAGGGAAACCTTTCCTGCCACCATCTCTTTTTCCGTGGCCGAGATAGATGGACACCACTATTTTACCGGTCTGATCAGGGATCTTTCCGACACCAGAAACCTTGAGGACCGTCTTGCCCAGAACGAGCGATTGGCCGCTCTTGGTCAGACTGTGGCCGAGATCAATCATGAAATAAAGAACCCCTTGATCATGATTGGCGGCTTTGCCCGGCAGCTCCTGAAAAAAGCAACGGAGGAGAAAGATCGGGCCAAACTGACCATAATCGTTGATGAGGTCGCCCGACTGGAACATCTGCTTGCCGGGTTGAAGGAACTCTACAAGCCTCCGCAGCTGAATCTTGCCTTGATATCCTTGAATGAACTTCTGGAAGAAGTTGTTGATCTGGCGCATTCTTATTCCGGCGGTAAGGGAATTGAAATCAGTCTTGCCCATACCGACGATGTTGTGGTTGAGGTGGATCGGGAAAAAATGAAGCAGGTGCTGCTCAACATTGTAAAGAATGGTATTGAAGCGACGCCGCCCGGGGGAAAGGTGGTGGTCAGCACCCGGGTACAGGAAAAACTTGTGGAAGTTGATGTGACGGACACCGGGGAGGGGATTCCCGAGGAGATTAAAAAAAGGATATTCCTGCCTTTTTTTACCACGAAAGAGCAGGGAACCGGTTTAGGCCTGTGCATCTCCAAAAGGATTGTCGAGGATCATCCCGGCTGCTCATTTCAACTCGACAGTGAAGAAGGCAAGGGCACTGTCGCCACCATCGGTTTCCGCCGTGACAAGAAGTGAATTTTGTCAGGCCGGCAAACCCTTGAGAATAAGTTCCCGTTCGCGCTGGCGGAGATAACGGGTCAACTCATACTCTTCTTTTCTTTTGTTCCGAAACGCGACCCCATAAAAGACAATCCCCATCTGTCGGTCATGGAAGGTTCGGACTATTTTCCCATGTGATATTTGTTATTGAGAATATGTGTCAGGGTGCGATGCCGACGCGGTTGCGCCCGGCTGTTTTTGCTTCGAGCATGGCGGTGTCGGCTTGTTTGATAAAATCAGACAGGTCGGGCCGGGTGGTTGAGGTCTCCGGGGAGTAACAGGCGACACCAAAGGTGGCAGTGACCCGGATCTGGTCCTGGTCGGCAATACTGGTCCGGTTAGCGATGGATTGCCGCAATCGTTCCGCCAGGGAGCATGCCTGTTCCTGATCGGTTTCCGGCAAGATCATGAGAAATTCCTCTCCACCGTAACGGCCAAGGATGTCGGTCTGGCGGCATTGCTCAAGTGCCGTGGCGCTGATCGTTTTCAGGACGGTATCACCGGCTTCATGGCCATAAGTGTCGTTCACCTGTTTGAAGCGGTCAATGTCAAAAAAAATGCAGGAAAGGGGATGGCGATAGCGGGTGGCCCGGTCGAGCTCCTCCTCGAAGCGGGTAAGCAGAAAACGGCGATTTTTAAGTTTGGTCAGGTCGTCGGTTATCGCCATTTCCCGGATGAGCGCTTCCGCCACCGCCAGTTTTTTCTGCAGAGCGACAACCAGACGACGGACAATGGCAAGGAAAGAAGCCAGCGTCACTGTAAACAAGAGGCCAAGAAGCAGTCTGTTCAGGACCAGGGCGCGCTCCATGTTCTCGATGTTGAAGCGAACGCTGATTCCGCCCCGGACCTCGCCAAGCTGATACCCCTGCGCGGCATGGCAAGCGAGGCAGGGTTTCTCTACAAAGAGAGGCGCCATATACCGGTAATAGGTTGCGCCGCCGCTCTCTTCCTTGCTGATCGATTCGGTTTCTCCCTGGGCAAAGCGCAACAGCGCCTGTTGTTCAAAGGAGTCCGGGGCGTTGTTGGGGTTGAGCGGTTTGAGGCTGGTGATGTGGAACTGAAAAACGCCTTCCTTGTCAGCGATTTCCGAAATTTCCCTGGTCATCAGGGCCGGGTTTTTCTTGGTGTAGGTCTTGCCGTTGCCGGCAACAATATCCGGGTTATCAAGATAGGGGTTTGATTCCATGCCCGGTGTTTTTTCGACAAACACGCCGCCGTGCAGGGCATTCCATTTACGGGTGACGACAAGACTGCTGAACAGCGCCTGGGCCCGGCTTTTGAGTTCCTGTTCAAGGGATTTTTGATGGTTGAGATAAATGCCGGTGAAGAGTGCGGAAATGAACAGCAGGATAACCATGCTGATATTGACGGCAAATCGTTTCCAGGGGGATTTGTAATCGGGTTTTTGTGGCGGCATGATTCTATATGTATCTGAAATACAGGGCCGTTTCCACCGAAATATTAAGCGTGCCGAATGCGGGCGTTTTGAGGCGATGCCCCCTGAAAGATTCAGGGCAGTTCTGTTTTTACCCGATCAGAGTAGGCCACTACCTTGTTGCGGCCAGCCTTCTTGGCTTGGTAGAGGGCACGATCAGCAAAAAACAGCAGTTCTTCTGGGTTTTTCGGGGTGTGTGCATGGTGTGATGCCAAGCCGATACTGATGGTGACCCGCATGGAAACGTCCTTGTCCTGGTGGATATATTCCTCTGCCCGGGTGCGGATACGTTCGGCAATACGGGTGGCACCCTCAAGATCGGTGTTGGGCAGGAGGATGGCAAACTCCTCTCCACCATAGCGGGCTACGGTGTCTGTGGTACGGGCCTCGCGCAGAATTTGCTCCGCTGTTCCTTTCAGTACCAGATCGCCAAAGGGATGGCCGCAGGTGTCGTTGACATCCTTGAACAGATCGAGGTCGAGCATCATGCAGGACAATTCGGTTTGATGGCGTTGGGCCAGAAGGAACTCATGACGGAGCATTTCCTGGAAATACCGGTGATTGTAAAGGCTGGTCAGGCTGTCGCGGCTGGTCTGTTCGCGCAGTGTTCGATTGAGCTGGCTTAATTCCTGGGCCACCGTTGCCATGCGGTTGGCATGAGAGACGAGCAGGCTGAGTAGAAGCGCGGTGATGGAGGCGGTTATTCCGCCGACAAGCAGATGTTCCGGATCGAAATAGGGAATGTCCGGATGCAGGAAAGAATCAATGACCGGGCTGATGTTGGCCATGAACAGCACAATGACCACATAGGTCGACCAGCGGATTATCCGTTGGTGCATGGTTGCCCCTCCCCGGTTCTGAATGACTCAAGCCCTGTGTCCGGGCAGGTTTTTTTGTCTTCTCTGATGAGGTTCTTGAAAAATGCTGTATTGTGTTTCGACAAGCTCAGGAGAGCCCTGTCGAAGAGTGGTTTCTATTTTTGCAAGAGATTCTAATGTAACAAAGAAAGGATGGAAAGTATAGCCATCGCTGTAATTATAGCTTCCCGGCGAGGTGGTTGATCAAGCGTCGGTGGGGGGATGGGAAGGCGAAATGCTCAAGCTCGTCCGGGGTTACCCACAGATACTCCTGAGCGGCATGGAGAGTCGGTTCTGTTTCGCAGTTTTGCAGGCAACAGTGATAGCAATGCAGCGTGACCCGGAATTTTGTGAAACTGTGCTTGATGGTGATAATTTTTTTCAAGTCCTGGATTGCAAACCCCGTTTCCTCGCAATATTCCCGTACGAGAGCCTGTTCCTCCGTTTCGTTTTCTTCAATACTCCCACCTGGAAATTCCCATAGATCGGGCCAGACATCACCGGGTAGACGTTTTTGGATGTATATCTTTCCCTGGTGGTGGAGTATGCCGCTTACCATGGTGATGGGGATGATTTCTTTTGTCCTGCCGGCGACCGGTCGTTCGCTTACCACACCTTGGGCAAAGGCTTCGCAATAATCGCGAACGGGACAATTGTCGCAGCGGGGTGCGCGGGGAAGACAAACCAGAGCGCCCAGTTCCATGAGCGCCTGGTTGAAAAACCGCGCTTTGCCTTCAGGGATAAGTTCTTTCGCCTTCTGCCAAATGAAATTGTGGGTCTGTTTTTCCTTGGTCGGAGTGGCGAGATTAAATACTCGGGAAAAAAGGCGTTCCACGTTGGCGTCTACCACGGGGTGGCTTCGATTGAAGGCCAGACTCATGATGGCCCCGGCAGTATACGGGCCAATGCCCGGCAGCAGGAGCAGGGCTCCATGATCATCCGGCAGGGTCCCGCCATGCCTGCGACACAGCAGGTCGGCTGTTTTGATGAGATTTTTGGCCCGGGAATAATAGCCCAATCCCTCCCATAACCGCAGGACTTCTTGTTCCCGCGCATCAGCCAGGCTGGCAATATCGGGAAATTGTTCAAGCCAGCGCGTGAAATAGACAACAACCCGATCCATTTGGGTTTGCTGCAACATGATCTCTGAAATCCAGATGTGGTAGGGGATATAGGTGCGGCGCCAAGGGAGGTCTCGGCTGTTTTTGGCAAACCAGTTGAGCAGGGCTTCTTGAAGTGAGGGTGACGGCATGGTCCTGTTTTAATTTTCCTTCAAAAGGCGCAACAGGTCTGCGGGATTTATGGCGTGGCTGACATCGGTGCCTTCCAGCAGGCTGTCTGCAAGGGCTCTTTTTTCGTGGTGGAGATGGACGATCTTTTCCTCAATGGTATTTTTTGCCACCAGACGGTAAATGGTTACCGGATGTTTCTGGCCAATGCGATGTGCCCGGTCCGAGGCCTGGTCTTCCACCGCAGGATTCCACCAGGGATCCATATGAATCACATAGTCCGCGGCGGTGAGGTTGAGGCCTACCCCGCCGGCCTTGAGGCTGATGAGGAACAAATCGCCATGACCTGCCTGAAATTCCTGAACCTGGCGCTGACGCTCTTTGGGAGCGGTACTGCCGTCCAGGTACCGGTAGGAAATGCCTTCCCGGTCGAGATGTTCGCGGACAAGGCTTAAATGACCGACAAACTGGCTGAACACCAGTGCTTTGTGTCCATTTTCCCGTAATTCGGTAACAAGTTTGGCAAACAGGGTGAGTTTGGCGCTGGGGATGTCCGTTTCCGGCAGGACAAGGCGGGGATTGCAACAGGCTCTGCGCAATTTCATGATCTCGGCCAGAATCTGCAGGGAGCGTTTTCCCGGCGGGCCTCCTGTTTGCCGCAGGTTTTCCAGTGCCCGCTGGCGAAGAGCCGCATAGAGAGCGGCTTCCTTTTCTTCCATCTCCACCTGAAGCAGAATCTCGGTGCGCTCGGGCAGCTCCTCCAGCACCTGTGATTTGAGGCGCCGCAGGATGAAGGGGCTGATCAGTTTTTTCAGTTTTTTTCTGGCGTCTGGGTCGTTGCCGCGTTCAATGGGGATGGCAAACCGCTGGTTGAATTGGTTCAGGGAGCCGAGAAGGCCGGGATTGATGAACTGAAACAGGTTCCAAAGTTCGGTGAGGTGGTTTTCGATGGGAGTGCCGGTGGTGACCATCTTGAAGCGGCCCTGCAACAACATGGCAGCACGAGAACGTTTGGTGATAAAGTTCTTGATGGCCTGGGCCTCATCCAGAATGATCGTTTCCCAATTTCGGGTAGCAAGGAGTGCTGATTCCTGTTGGAGAAGACCGTAGCTGCAGATGAGCAGATCAAAAGGACCAAGATCCGCCAGCATTTTTTTCCGCTGGCGGCCGCCGAA
>Ga0180009_10007061_pt1 | contig 11615 bp, 16 predicted proteins | sample OS_PC_MetaG_FD_123537 | JGI IMG/M metagenome (GOLD analysis project Ga0180009, IMG submission 123537) | Groundwater microbial communities from the Aspo Hard Rock Laboratory (HRL) deep subsurface site, Sweden - OS_PC_MetaG | ecosystem: Environmental > Aquatic > Deep subsurface > Groundwater...
CATTGAAGCAGCTCCTGCTATTTTGAAAAGAAATTTGGAAAAATCTGGCGACCGCAGCCAAGAATCGAATAACCCTGCTTTCTTGCATCATTGCAATTCCCTTAGACTCGCCAAGACATATCTTCCTCCGGTTTCAAGTAAATTTTTGTCCGGCTCTTTTTTGAACCCGGCGAAAACTTTTCTCTCCTCTCCGCCTATCACAACTTTAGTTGCACTGACGTTGAGTTCCTGCAGCTCTGAAAGCTCTGCAAGCTTCAGCCGGAAAATAACCTCGCTTTCCCTGCCTGGAAGTAGGGAGTAATACTCCAGCATGTACAGCCTCCCAAATTCATTGGAGAGCTCCTGAGCTGTCTTGCTTGGATTTGTGAAAGAAATATCAAGGCTCAAAAGCAGGTGCTCTGCCTTCAAGTTCTTTGAAAATTCTGTAAAGTATCCCAGGAACTCCTCATAGGTGGAAAAACTCATCGGCTTTAATTCATATGCTGCAACGTACTCGTCGAGTGGTCTGAACTCTATTTTAGAAGCTGCCACGTCTTCAAGGTAGCCCATGCTTCCTCCAATCCAAAGCACGCTTCCGTCTTCTGATTTGAACTTAAAGGCTCCTGCCTTGGTATCTGTCAGCAAGCCTTTTCCCATAAACGGCTCTTCATTGGCTATCCACTTTCCCTCGATATTTACTTCAATTAAGAATCCCTTAGACTCAAGCTTCTTGTACGCAGTTATCGCAGTATACATCTGCTCCCCGCTGAAAGTCAGAGGTTTTGCCATAACCTTTGTTCCGAGAGAAAAAATCAGAAATAGCACAATTACTGCTACAATCAAATCCACGGCATTTATTCCTACAAACTTGCCTTCTTTTGTGTCTAAAAGCTTCATTTTCTAAACCTTGAATATGCAAAATAACCCAGATTCACTAAAAATATAATGAAGAACATCCTTTCGAACATCTTCATAAATACCTCAACATTAAGCAGCGAGTCCCCGAATATCTTCGACATCACGTAAATGAAAAGCAGGTAGAGATAATCAAATGCAAATAAAAATTTATTGAAGAAAGCCTTGTACAGCTCGAATACATTCAGCTGAAACACGAGATACAGGGCGACCATCTGGGCAAGCGTCAGCGCAACCGCAGCGCCGATGACCTCGAAGAAAGGCTCGACCTTTTTCCAACTTTCGCTCCTGAAAATTTTTAATTCCATGAGCAGAAAGTTACTGCTCAGACAATAAAAACCTTTCTAAGTAAGGGTGCTGAAAAGTTATTTATGCCGAAAGTGCGAAAGTTAGTCTCATGAAGGTCTCGGTAGTAATGCCCTGCCTCAATGAGGCGGAAACTGTTGGAATGTGTATAGACGAGGCAAAAGATACCTTTCAAAAGCTTGAAATAGATGGAGAAATTATAGTAGTAGACAACGGCTCTGCCGACGGCTCTGCTGAAATAGCAATGAAGCACGGCGCCAGAGTTGTTTATGAGCCAGAAGAGGGCTATGGCAACGCTTACTTGTGCGGATTTCAGGAAGCCAGAGGAGATATCATAGTTATGGGAGATGCAGACGGAACCTATCCTTTTAAAACGATGCCAGAATTTATCGAGCCCATTCTTAGCGGCAGGGCAGACTTCGTCATAGGCTCAAGACTAAAGGGAAACATTCTGCCTGGAGCGATGCCCTGGCTGCACCGCTGCATTGGAAACCCCCTTCTAACCAAAACTTTGAATGCATTTTTTGGAACAAATATCTCTGACGCTCACTGCGGAATGAGGGCAATAAGAAAAGATGCCCTAGGAAAGCTGAATTTAAAAACCTCTGGAATGGAGTTTGCTTCTGAGATGGTAATCAAAGCTGCGAAAAATGGATTGAGAATAAAAGAGGTTCCAATTACTTACTGCCCTCGAAAAAGCGGAATGCCAAAGCTGCACTCAACGCTAGACGGCTGGCGGCACTTGAGATTCATGTTCCTCTACAAGCATGCAGCGCTGTTTTTAGCACCAGGCTTTCTCATTTTTATCACAGGGCTCAGCCTTATCTTGTTTTCCAAAACTAGGTACCACTCTATGATACTTGGTAGCTTGCTCGCTATACTGGGCTTCCAGGTGATTACGCTCTGGCTTCATGCAAAAATTTACGTAGCAATCCATGGAATCGACACGCCGGACAACGTTACGAAACTCTTTCTTAAGTACAATTCATTGGAGTACGGAATGCTCATTGGTTCGGTAATTTTTCTCGCCGGTGCCTACTTAGGATTGCGGATAGTGCTTGTGTGGATTAAATCTGGGTTTGCTGAGCTTTTTGAAATAAGAAATACAATACTCTCCTCGACGTTCGCAATCATCGGCATCCAGATTATATTTGCTTCAATATTTCTGAGCGTGCTTTTATTGGAGAAGAAGGAAAAGTGAGAAAATGGAGATAGGAAAAACGCTGTCTTACATCACAGTAGCAGCTGGTGTTATCGGGATAATCGTAGCCGGATACTTCCTCGCAACTTCCTCAATCCCTGCAACTTCCTATGGTTTTACTGAAATTTATTTCGAGAACCATACCCAGCTGCTCCCTGCAATGGAGGTCGGCGAGAAATATACTATTCCCTTCGTCGTTGTTTCAAAGGAAAGAAGCCCAACTGCCTACAATTATTCTGCTGCACTCGGCGGGAGGGTGTTTGCAAGGGGCGAATTTACACTCTTACCTAATGAAAAAAAACTCGTAACTCCGGAATTAATTCCCCTCGCTTCCGGCTGGAACTTGTCTTCTCAAAGAAGCCAGAGGAGCCTGGACAGCTTTCCTATAGCGGCGCCGTTGATAGAGCAGGGCAGGGATGGCGATGTTACTGTTCACCACAGCATAGAGCTGCTCCAGAAAGCTTTCGTAATGCTGCCCCTGGAAAATGGCATTTATGGTGCGAGCTTGGAGTTCGCTGATGGAACTCAGGGGAATGAGACCGCCTCTCTTGTTATTTCCGAGAGTGAGATTTGGATGGAATACGTGCGGGAGGAGCAAAATTATACAGCGCTGCACGTACGAAAATGGAGAAACAGAATTCAGCTGAACGAGCAAAAGCCTTCTGCTGTGGTCTGGCTGGCAATGCCTAGGGCGAACTATACCCGAGAACAAACAGTAGCTGTTGCATACAAAAACGCCCACCTCAATTTCAGAGAAGGATTACCTGGAGAGCTGTATCTCCAGCCCTTGCCTGATATAGAAGCAAATTACTCAATCGCTTATGAATTAATAGATATAAAGGCAGACGAAAAAAAGCACGTCCAGAAAAATGCAACAGTAATGATTGGGGGAAATGTTTCTGTGGAGAGGATAGTCGAGGAAAAAACATATACGTTCGAGAAAGCGAAGCTGAGCGTAATGGTAGAGTCCGGCGCCGGAAAATCCTATGAAATCCACCTCTGGGTATATGTTGATTCAATTCGCTTTTCACCTAGTTAAACTCTTCAATCCTGCAAAGGCATGGAAGGAAACTGTGATTGCTCTGTCCAGCAGCGCTATGGACATTCCTAATGAAGGGGGGATTCCAAAGAGCGAAAACATCGCTACTGCGCCTAACTCAACAACTCCGAGTCCAGCCGGAGAGATTGGAATCAGGGAAAGGGCGCTCACCATAGGAAGGAGGAAAAGGAGAAAGGGGAATGGCATTGAGCTTCCGAGGGAGTGAAGTATTAGACTTACTCTTAAGGCGTGCGCAGTCCAGGCTATGAATGTTATAGAGCAGCCAAAGAAAAGCACTCCCTTTGGGTTTTTAATCTTGTCTATGCTTTCATCCAGCCCAGAGAAAAACCTGGTTATGGACTCAGCTCTTTTGCCAAGCTTCACAGCAATGGCTGTCGCATTCTTCCTTTTGAGCCAGAGCAGCAGAGTTCCGGTCAAAAAAATTAGAGCAAATCCTGAAAGGGAGATTAGGAGGTATACCGGTCCCTCGCCCTCAAGTATTCCCTCATAGCCCAGAAGGACTAGTCCAGTAGTAGAGAGGATTAGTATCGTGAGAATATCAAAATATCTGTCCACTATGAGAGAGGCAACCCCTCGCTCCAAACCTATATAGTTCTTGACGAGGTATGCTCTCCCCAAATCTCCAAGCCTTGCTGGAGTAACGTCCGAGAGAAACATTCCTCCGGCAAAAGCTTGGTATGCCTTTCCCAAGGGAAGCTCTGCATCCATCCTCCTCAATACAAACCTCCAGCGCACTGCCAATATCACAAAGGTAACTGCATAGACTAAGACAGCTGCAAAAAGAAAAGAAAGATTGGCTGAAAAAATAGAAGCTAAAATAGCTTCTGCATCGAAAGTATATATCAGGTAGCCGAGGATGCACAGCCCTACAATTAAATTTATTCTAACAATTACCACCCCTTGTAAAATATTTTAGCCTCTCCTCCGTCATAAATCTGGCTTGCCCCTGCATGCAGCCTTTCTATTTCCCATTCCTGAAGCGGATGCCTCTGGTGCATCATGCCCTCTGAAAACTCTGCATAGTTTTTCATCCTTTCAGTTATCAAAATATAATTTTCATGTTTGGGAAGCCCGTCTGGATTTGCTACAGCTCCCCTTGCTCGGTTGTCTATTTGCACAGTATTGTCGTAATTTATCCACTGGGCAGCGTAGTGTACGTAATTGTCTGTGTAGAGGTTACCCACGATTCGTCTCTCATCCAGCCACTCAATAGCGTTTATCTCCGAGCTCGGATGCTCTATAACCCAGTTCCTGTCGTCGTAGAACATGCTGCCCTTCTCGAAGGGCGTGCCGAATAAAACTATAGCAGGGAAGGAAGTAATCAAGCTCGCTGTCACGAAAGCAGCAACCATGTAAGAAGCAAATCCACGACTACTAATTTTGCTGAGAATGCGCTTCAAACCGGCTGCTGCTACTACTGCGAGGGGAATGTACAGAAACTCCATAAAACGCAGCGGGTCGCCGAAGGGTATAACTCTCAAGGTGCTCAACGCCAGCAGTGCTGCGAGGGCTGCAAGCCAGACTAAAACAGGAAGTCTCCGCAAATCCAAAAAAAAGTTGAGCCCTGCTAGGGACAGTCCTATCATCACAAAGCCGTTGAACATCATGCTTGGGGGATAACTCAAAACGAGATAAAATTTGCCAAGCACCAAATTGACAGCAATAAGAGCAAAGAGGATTGAGACAAAAAGAATCGATGCATATACAGCTTGCTTCTCCAAGAGTTTTTGCAGCGCCAACCTCAGCTGCTCTATAACATACGGACGCCATACCGGAAGGGCATACAGCAGTACTACAGTGCCAATAAATGCGGGTACCGGCATAAAAGGAAAAACTAACTTTAAAGCGCTTTCAAACGCATCATGGTAAAACCCGGAGGCTGACCACCACGATAAAGCCAAGACTATGGATATCAAAAACAGAAGCAGCGAAGGCAGAGAAGCTCTGGTATCGCCTGAGAAGTAAACATAGGAGCAGGAGAAGCTGAGCCAGGAAAGAAGGAAAACAGCTGCGGAGAAATTATGCGTCAGCACGAGTCCAGCTATGAGAAGCACTGAAGCAAGCATGTATTGAGGCTTTAGAGTTCTGACTGCCCTGAAGGAAAAATAAACAGCCAGCAAAAGCATCGGAATTCCTATGCTCTCCCTGACAGCCTGAGCTGTCCAGTGCAGGTAGGGGGTTCCTGCAAGGAGCAGTAAGCCGGAAAGAATCGCAAGCTCCTCGTCTTTGAAAAGCTCCCTCACGAGCTTGTAGAGAGCAACAACGGACAGGACACTTATTAAAGGGGTAACAAACTTTTGCAGCAGCATGGCATCTATCTGCGTAATCATTGCCAGAGACGCTATCCCGAGGTGGAGCGTTGGCTGCTGCAGCGGATAGAATTCTCTGGCCAGCGACCCGTGCTCAATAATCCTCACAATCATCGCATATTCGTACCACGGGTCTCCCCATGTCAGGTACTTGAACCGCAGAGCGAGGATAAGGGAAGTAACTGCTGCAATAGCTGCCAGTCCAAAGGCTCGGCTTTCCCTTGCATACAATACCTGAAAAATTAACACGAAGTATACGGCAGCGAAGGCTGCTGACGCAAGATTATAACTGGACAGGAGCATGAAAAAGACTGCCAGCAATGCCAAGATGACCTGAAAGAGCATTTTATTGAGATTCATAACCACTCACATTCATCCACAAATGCAGCTCTCGATACGGTTTTTCATCCCTGTACAGCAGAAACTCCAGCTTATGCTTCCCAGCTTCGTTTAATTTAAATTTAATCTCTTCTTCCCATTTTTCCCCATTTCTAAGAGTTATCCACTGCTCCCTCAGAGTTTCGTTTTCATGCACGATTGCCAGTTTATACTCCGCATCCTCAAATTCGTGGTTAACCACGCCCACGATTACCCTGCCGAGTTCGCCTTTTTCAAGATTTGATGGGTAGCCTTTTGCACTTCCAATAAGATAGAATTCTGTCAAAGGTTCCCCGAGGTGCAGATTTTGGAGGTAAACTATTCCGTACATTACGGCAATTATCGAAAATGCCAAAGCAACGAAAGCTTTATTAGAACTTTGCATAACGGTGATTATATGGGTCTTTGGTTAAAAAGGTTTACAATCTTGGTATTTATCTCTTTTTTGTCCTACTGCTCCTATTTGTTTCCTATCTTCGAGAACTGGGATTTATCGAAGTATGAAGGGGAAGGGCACTCTCTATATTTCGTTAAGGTATTAGATAACAGAGGATTGAATCATGTGGTAAGGAGTATTTATGGTGGAGATAGTGTGGTGGTGGTTTTGGATGTCGAACTTAAAATAGGCAGCGTGGTGAGCCTTTACGGTGAAGTTAAGGACGGAAGGCTAATTGTGGAGAAATACCATGCTCACGAGCATCCTTGGATGCCCTATTATCTCTCATCCTTCGGCTTCCCCATCCTTATCTTTATCCTAAATAGAAAGTGGAGGTTCGACTTCCAGAGCATCTGCTTTAGGAGGAGATAATGCCTGACTGGATTACCCACGTATCTGTGGCATTTCTCATCACCCTCGCCTTAGGGATAAAGGAAAATAGAAGCCTGGTAATTTTGGGAAGTGTGCTGCCAGATGCAGTGAAATTCTCATTTTTTCTCAGCTTTTTATCCTCTTTTAATCCGTTTGTCGTTTTCCACACTGCATTAGGTACTCTACTGTTCGCTGCCCTCCTCTCCACTTTCTTCGACACAGCATGGAGAAGGGGCTTTTCGTTAATTTTGCTCGGCTCCGCTTCCCACCTCCTGCTGGATAGCCTGCACGGTCCTTACGGGGATTATTACTGGTTTTTATGGCCCCTCTGGACCGGCTATACAAACTTCGGATTCGTCTGGCACGACAGCTATCTTCCAGCTCTATTCTCATCCTCCGCAGCTTTAGCGGCATTGCTCTATAAAAAAGGATATATATTCATAAGGCCAAGGAAATAGCGATGATTGCAGCAGCTATTCCGGCGTATAACGAAGAGGCAACTATAGGGAGTGTTGTGCTAAAAGCGAGAAAGCACGTGAATGAAGTAATTGTGATAGACGACGGCAGTGCAGATGCTACCCAAATCGCAAACAACACCTATTGAATTTTTGGTTCTTTGATAAAATCCTTAACCCCTATTATTGTAATCCCAACTATCTCCTTGCCCCTATATCTAACCAAGACATTATTTTCTAAAAGTTCAGAATCTGTAGCGTGTTGGGGCTTTTTAAAGCCAAGATATAAAACATCGGCATCTCTATCGTAATCCATCCATAATTTACCAGAAGGGAGCTTGACTATGCTCGGTATTATTTTATAAACTTCTTCTAACTCTGCCATATTATGCCTCTCCTTTTTATTTTTTCTATTTTGGAAGTAAAGAAGGCTGTAATCACAAATCCGCCCTTTACTTCTTCTTTGTACACGACTACTAAATGCTTTTTAACATCTTCATAATATTTTGTTGCTTGAAGTTCATCTACTCTACCTTTGGTAATGAAGTCTGGGTTTTCGATAGTTTCTAGCACTTCTTCAAAATAACCTGCCATTTCATCATGCGACTCAACGATATGGAGCCATCTTTCCTCTGTTAATCTTATTACTTTGTTATTTTTTGATATCGCTGAGAGCGTCATTTGTTTATCTACTTCTTACTTCCTATATAAATGGATTCCTTGTTGCATGGAGGTCTTAAGGGCGCTGTCGCCTTATTATCCTCCGTCCTTTTTCCCATTTTGCCATTGATACCCTGCTTGGTTAGCTATTAAAAAGGGTTATATATCTCCAAGGCCAAGGAAATAGCGATGATTGCAGCAGCTATTCCGGCGTATAACGAAGAGGCAACTATAGGGAGTGTTGTGCTAAAAGCGAGGAAGCACGTGGATGAAGTAATTGTGATAGACGACGGCAGTGCAGATGCCACATCAGAGGTAGCGAGACTGGCAGGAGCGAAGGTGATAAGGCACGAGAATAATCTGGGCAAGGGGGCTGCTTTGAAAGCAGCTTTTGACTGGGCGAGCAAGGCAAATGCAGATGTCCTCGTAACTTTAGATGCAGACGGGCAGCACAATGCAGACGAAATACCTTCCCTGGTAAGACCGATATTCGCCGGGGAGGCAGACGTTGCTATCGGGTCGAGATTTTTAGACAGTGAAAGCAGCGCTCCAAGATACAGAAAGCTCGGGCAGGACATTCTGACAGGAGCTACAAATATCGGGGGCGGCCTTGAAATAAGGGACACGCAGAGTGGCTTCAGGGCTTTCTCGAAAAAGGTATTTAAATCTTTCAGCTTCAGGGAAAGAGGAATGGGAATTGAGAGCGAGATGCTCATGAACCTTGCGAAGGGAGGATTTACTATCCTGGAGCTGCCCATCTCCTGCAGGTATGACGTAGAGAAACCTTCTAAAAAAAATCCCATAAGCCACGGTATAAGCGTTATCCTGTCGATTGTGAGGTACGTGGGTATGAACCGCCCCTTAACTTTCTTCGGGATTCCTGGATTTATCTCGCTTCTAATCGGAATCTATTTCGGCTTAAAAGTTGTAAATATATTTTATGCCACCTCTCAATTTGCCATCGGAACAGCTCTTTTGATGACGCTTTTCGTAATCGGTGGTACTTTCTCTATGTTCGCAGGTTTAATTCTGTACGTAATATCCTCGATGATAAAGGAGAAGTTAGAATAAATCTCTTAGAGCCTTTGCCCATCCTTTGAGCTCGACTGTGAATCTCTCTTCTTCCGGAACTCTCCTTCTTCTTACATAGGAAAGGGAGCTGCAAGCGATTATAAAGACGTACAAAACAGAGATTACGGGCGCCAGTGTTATGCCAAATCGCGTGAAGTTCAGCGCAAACCCAGCCAACGACACGATTGCAATGCTCAGACCGATGCTGAAGACAATGCGTTCTATCCAGTCTAAGCCTTCCTTCCCTGGAAACAGGGCTGCAACAAAAACATAGCCAGGGAGGAAGAACAAAAATGGCAGTGCGAAAAAGATTCTCAGCGGCGTGGCATTAATCGGAGGAACGAGTACTGCGATTAAAGTTAGTGCTGCGAGTATTACAACTGCCTGCAAATCATGTGCGCCCATTGCTTTCCTATGGGAGATAAAAATAATATAAAGCTTTTGCAGAGTTAATAGCATGAAAGTTTCTGTAATAATACCATTCAGAGAAGAAACTCCCCTGCTAGAGCAGTGCATAGAATCGGTTAAAAAGCAAGATTATGAAGGCATTGAAATAATTGCCGTGAGCGATAGAGTAAAGTTAAAAAGAAGCAGCGTGGTCTCTATATTTGACTCTAGCTGCAAGGGCGCTGGAGAGAAGAGAAATCTGGGCGCTAAGAAGGCAAGTGGGGACATACTATTTTTCCTGGATTCAGACTGCATTCTTAAAGAGAATTCAGTATCAATGCTCGTAAAAACTTTTGAAGAGCACAAAGCAGATGCAGTCTCTGGCAAGCCGCTGGCTCCGAGGAATGCCAATATTTTGGGCTTGGTAACTGGTCTAGAATACGAGGACCGTTTTGACAAAATGGGCGAGGGTTACGTAGACGTTGCCGCAACCACGTGCTTGGGCATCTTAAAAGAAGCTTTTCAAAATGTCGGCGGATTTGTGGATTACCGCGAGAATGAGGCAGTGGGCGAGGACTGGGACTTTTCTGCAAGGCTGAAACAGAAAAACTACAGCATATACCACACCAATAGGGTCGAGGTTTTTCACGAGCACGCTTCTGATACCCTAATGCACTATTTGAAGAGACAGTACGAGCATGCAAAGTATAGAATAACGCATTTTAGAAAACATGGGGGAATAACAGATCAATATTCAAGCTGGGCAATGATTCTATCCTCGACCCTCCTCTTAAATTTACCAGCTACAGCAAGGATATATTTTAAGACTAAAAATCCTAAGGTATTTGTTTTACCATTTGTTTCGCTTTTAAGAAGTTTTGCCTGGTTAGCCGGAGCAGCAGCTGGAATTACTTTTCAGCAATCTTTTGTAAGATTCCCTTGATATCATCTAAGAGTACCGAGCTCTCCTTCATGGTATAGTCCATTGAGGCAAGGCGGTTGTCTATGGAGCCCAAGCGGGCAACGCCCAAGTCAAGCCTTTCGAAGATTACTAGGGTGACTTGCTTTACCCCTGAAAGCATGATTTATGATTAGTTTTAGAGTATAAAAGTAATGTCTAGCAGTTTGCAATACTCTCATTCCATCTCCATCTCGGAGAAGATTCGTTTGTACTAACTAAGAGCGTGCAAACAGGAAGTACTATTTATGTAGGTAGGAGGTCACAAGATAGCTCAAATAGTCAAAGCTCGCCTTTGCAAGACGTTTAAATTCACTGGGATGCAGGTTATGAGTAGCTGTGTACAAAATTTGTCTTGGGGACAGATAGAACCTTAGGGTGAGTCTGTCCCTCATTTTTTTTATTTCTTCACTCGACAGCCAGGGATAGCTCACCACGCAATCTAACTGACCGTTTTTGTCCAGCCATTTGTCGAAATCTTCTGTTGTCAAATAATTGTTTTTCTTGCACCAGCTGTAGAATTCAGTCCCCGGGAAGGGAACTGCCTGCTCGATCTGTATCATGTCAGGGCGCAATCTTTTGGCAAACTGCAGGGTTTCCTCTATTGTTTCCTTGGTATCGCCGGGCAGTCCTATCATGAAACAGCCGAATATCCTTATTCCTGCTCTTTTTGCGCTCTTTGTAAAATCCTCAGCCTGCTTAAGAGTTATGCCTTTTTTCACATTGTCTAGTATTTTTTGGTTTCCAGATTCATAGCCTACTATGAGCATTCTGCATCCTGCCTCCTTCATCTTTTTCAGAACTTCATAGGGTATATCTGCCCGAGCATTGGCAGACCAGACGATGTCCAACTTGCGCTCCCTTATCAGACCGCATATCTCTATGACTCTTTTTTTATTCGCACTAAAAGTATCGTCTTCAACGAAGATTTCCCCGATTTCTGGCAGATTTTCCACGACCCACTCTAATTCCTCCACAAAATTCTCAGCCGAGCGCATTCTAAACTTGCGCTCCAAGAAGGTCTGCGGCACGTTGCAAAAAGTGCATGTGCTCGGGCAGCCCCTGCTGCTCTTTATCTGGATCATCGGATGCCTCGCTAAAGCATAGCGGTAGTCGCGCACATCTAAA
>Ga0180009_10007062_pt1 | contig 11613 bp, 10 predicted proteins | sample OS_PC_MetaG_FD_123537 | JGI IMG/M metagenome (GOLD analysis project Ga0180009, IMG submission 123537) | Groundwater microbial communities from the Aspo Hard Rock Laboratory (HRL) deep subsurface site, Sweden - OS_PC_MetaG | ecosystem: Environmental > Aquatic > Deep subsurface > Groundwater...
GTTTTATTTCTAAGCTGCCTGTGCGGCAGTGAACATACCTGGGCAGACTCCTTTATGATTTTTAGTTTTCTAAGCTGCCTGTGCGGCAGTGAACGCTTTTATGCAGGCTGTTGCTGCCGTTTTTAATTTCTAAGCTGCCTGTGCGGCAGTGAACCATGTGCCGATCAACTGCGCCCTTCCTCTGTATTTCTAAGCTGCCTGTGCGGCAGTGAACTTGCGCAGAGTCAACAACTCAATACTTATGGATTTCTAAGCTGCCTGTGCGGCAGTGAACTCAAACTCCACAAGAAAAAAGACTTTTAAAACAACAGTTTGGCTAAACAAATCATTTTTTACCCACGTAATTTTACAAACATATAACATATTGTTTTTATTAAATTATCAGAGAGCAGTAAAAATAAAGGTTAAAATTCAGGTACGGTACTTTTTGAACTAAGGCCATAACAGCTGAAACCGTCATTTATCAATTCCATAGCGTCCCGCCTCAGAACGAACAATCTAAAGCGTTGTTTCGAGCTTTGACTGGTAATATTTATAAAGGGAGTTTTGACCCTTTGCTCCTCATATCCATCCAGAATTTGCAATGCCTGTTCAAATTTTATACCTTCGCGTTTTGCCTTACGTCTCGCCATCCTGATGTTGCTGGACTTTGGCTGCTGACGGGCATAACCGACATATGACGAGACTTTTTCCGGCACCATTCTAATGCCTGTCACATGGACATAGTCTGTCAGATTGCCAAGGCACTTTGACACATCCAGTTTTTCCAGAACCGGCTCTTTTGTTGCAAAAAGCCTTATTTTACCTCCAAGCCGATTTTTTTCCAAATCATACTCAGGAAATGAAATCCCTATTGGTACCTTACCTGTTGGACTTTGCATTTTTATGAGTCCCAAATGGATTTGGCGAAATGTTTTTTCCATAATGAAATATATTCCGATATCAGCACTGGGAATCAGGGTGATTTCTATATAATAGTTCATAGTCTACTCCTTGCCACTCTCTCCGAAAACACCGCCACGAACCAGGACCGCCATTACGTAATGTTCGTCTTCTATCCTCTTGAGCGATCCACCACGAGCAAAATTGTCGAACAGAGTATAAAAGTCGGCTTTTGCGGTGGGTGTCCGATAAGCCTTTCCCAGATTGGTCACAGCTCCATAGGGCTCAATTGCAATTGGGCCAATTTGTGCCTCATCAAATTCCGGATACCATGTATCTATAGTGCGGAGCGCATTACCGATTTTTTGTGAATGCATCCCCGCAATCCCGTCAATGGCATACAAAATTTTACTTTTCTTTCCCTTGCCCTTGTCAAGGACGAGCTCTTCGCTTGGATAGACGTCCTGGGCCTTGCCAACCTTTGCAAAAGCTTCTATTTCCAATAATAGGAAGGTTTTCCGGCCTGAAAGCACTTCAGCAATTTTTCCTGCAAGGCTGATGATCTGTGAGTCATCACTATTAAAATCCCTTATGCCCATTGTTGTAGCATCGAAAAGCCACGCAGCTTCGGTATCCTTGTTCAACGCCTTGACTTTCACCTCAATGTTTTCAGCACCAAGCCTGTTGCGCCATAGAAAACGCGCATTTGCAATGTTTGTGGCGTAGCGTCTTGCAAGTTCTGTAAAGCCTTCTTCCTCATTGTATTTTTTTGCTGCTGTAGCGTAGGTTTTGTTGAATTCGGAATTGTTGCAGGCAGATGGGGTTTCAACTCCGCTTAAAACTTTCAGGGTGAAGTGGAGCTTCAAGGTGTCTTGGTCAGTTCCCAATGCACAACTGTCAACCGTTTGCAGGTTTGGATTTTCAATTTTGGCATCCAGCTTTGCAGGATCATCCCGATCTTTTTTTGTAAGACGGTTAGAAATGGTTCCGCGAACCGACTTTTCTATTAATTTTAAGGGAACTGCTTTTTCATTACGCCCTTCCCAGGTTGTTCCATACATGTAGCCATCGGAAGGAACAAGTTTTTTCTCAAAAGCCAGAACGGACACGATATTACCTTTTTTAGCCATAGTTTTTCTCCTTGTAATAATATTTAATTAATTGATTTTGCGATTGTTTTGTTGACAGATATAAAGGTTGTTTTCCAGGTCGGTGTGGTAATGCCAGAGCATGTGGTCCAAATTCTTTATGCGGTATGGCATTACAAACTCACCGAGGGTTACAATGGTTTCGGCAAAGCGGTGAGGCGTATTAGAATCCCGCTGGTTCTGAGCCTGACGCAAATCGGTGATACCATGAAAGCCGGTTGCAATCGGAACTATCCACCCGGACGTTTTACGTCTGCTAGTCCAGTTGACATTTCCGTCCGAATCCTTTTCGCTTCGGTGTATTACTTTGAGGTAATCAAGCATCGCGTCAATCGCGTCAAGGCCATCTTCCATTGACTTTTCCATGAGCTCACGACGTTCGATGATTACATAACCGGGCATAAGCTTACGGGTAAGCCTGCCGAATGCTTTATTATCATTAATTTTTAAAAATTCTGGAATATTGAAATTTAAAATGTCCCCACCTGCCAATTTCATTTTGGCATAAAGTGCCGCAGTTATTTCCTCCAAAGCCTCTTCATCATCATCTTTTTCAATCCCTTCGTATTCGATAACGAGAGAGATGCTCAGACGACAACGGGCTTCTTCAACAAATGATGGACGTACAAATGTAGCCTCCCACTTACTTCCCTTTGCCTTATTATCTGGAACCAGGGGGTTTCCTGTACCTATGATGGAATAAACATAATCCCCCGGCCCTTTGTAAGTCTGTAGATCAATTTCATGGCAAACAACAGCTACGCTTTTAAAACTCGCGTCTTTAAAATTTCCATGATTGAGCATTCGCTGCAATGCGTGAGCACAACCGAGAAATGCGGTCATTGCCGGGAAACCTATTGTATATGGACTGGACAGGGCATTGGCATTGTGCACATTAATGTGTGGGATTAACAGAACCTTTCTCATCTCAACGCCTCCTTGTTTTCTTCAATCAAACCTTTAATGTGGAGCAGTTCATCATCTCCAAGTGAAACAGCTTGTTTGCCAAGGGATTTTTTATAGGCAAAAACAATCCATCGTGAAAACTCATCAACTATCTTGTTTAGCCATTCATCCGAGCTTTCATGTTCCTCGGCCTTGAAATTGTCGAGCCATATTTTTTGATGTGCAGGGAGATTCGAGTAGTGATCCGAACGGGACCAGCCGGACTCATGTTGCCGAATCGACCATATCACATCAATAACCTGATCGACTATGAACGTGATAATGTTATCCCTGCCCTCACGGATATTTATATTATTGTAGCCAACAACCAAAAGCTTGTGCAGGGCATCAAAGCTTTCTTTAAAATTACCTGTCCACAGACTGTTTTCAAAAAAATTATACCTTGGCAGGCGAACTTTGCGTTTTTGCAATGCTGGCGGTATGCAGGATAACAGATATGCCTCTCCTCTATTCTGGTTGTTGAGAACGCTTATATTCTGTTTGTTGGCGCCACCAAAACCGATCACTGAAAGGTTGAAAAGATCATCAAAACCGTCTTCGCTGTGCTCACCCTTTCGCTTCAGTTCTCTTGCCTCCCTGGTCTGGTCGGAAAAACGCATATCATTTACACGGTTTTTCAACTCGAACATCAAACCCGATGGGGTTAAAACTGATAAAAGATGGTAGTCGTTACCGCACGGGAAATAGACCTGCTTAACTTTTTCGCTTGTAACCGCAGTTTTATCACTCTCCTTGATGGCAAGAAATCCTTCCCTGATCTCTTCAAAAGAGGCGGTTCCTACGACAAGCTGTTTTTTTGCCGTTTCAGTTTCTTCCTCAATGTGATCGATCAGTGTTTTGCCGTCATCCAGTTCAAGTGACAAAAATTTGTAGACGTCCAATACAGCTGCATTGCCAACAATATCCAAAGGACTTGCACTATTCCCCGTTCTCAAAAACCCGTCGGCTTTTTTAGGAGCCCGTGCAATGATAGGACTAGTTTCTTTGTCCTTTGGATGGGTAAATTTGCACGGATGGGTTACCATCGAAAGCTGTCCGGCCCTTTTGGCAGCATCAGGCAGCCAGTTGTCCAGAGCAAACTTTTCTTCGCATTCCCACTCAAGAGCCGCTTTCTTTTCATCTGACATGGAAGCCTTGATTTTGCTTTTACGCCAGTTGTTTTTCCTCTCGTCAAAGAACTCCTCAATTGATTTGTCCAAATTAACTCCTCCTTTCCATTTATTTTTTTGTCTCTTTTTTCAAACCAAACCGGTCTGAATAAATATAATTTGCGCCTACATTTTGATAATTGGGAAAATTGATTTCACCATATTTAAGCGATGCTGTTTTCATAGAAATATCTCCCTTGATCTCGACGATAGTTTCCAATAGGGACACATAGTCCCTTTGTAACCAAAGGCGGTTGGTGGTTTTACCATCTAAATTGTCATGTTCGATTCCATAAAGGGTTTCCACTTTGTTTGGTTTTCCTTTATCATCCTTTTCCACAAAAATAAGCTCACCATCATCATAAAACAGGTACAACTTGATCGTTGGCTGACTCTTTCTGAATTGATTTATTTGCTGGGGAATGGCCGTCAACCACCAGTGTTGGGTTAACCAACCCTGCATGGACTCCGGCCCTACATTGCCATAGGAGGTTAACAGACTGGCAATGACATGATGTTCCAAATCGGCAAGGTTTTCATGTACGCAAAGTGGTTCGTTTCGTTTTATGCGAGGTGTTGCGTCAATGCACCGGGCGATTGATTTTTCATCCACAAGTTTTCTAAGGTCGTGTGTGATTAATCTGAATCCGTCATTGTCTTCATAGCCGGGCCGGCAATATGCAGGTTTATCACTTCCGAGTTTCAAAGATCTCAGATTATATTGCATCACCGCAATGTTTACCCATTCGGGGGATTTAAGACGATGGCGCAGGATCCTTCCCGCAAGCTGTATGAGCGACCGGAATGATGAGGGTTCGATAACTGCCCAGTCAAAATCATGATCACGGCCAACCTCCTCAACGGGAGTTGCAACAAGGACAAAGATTATGTGATTGGCACTGCTGCTATCAATACACTGCCTTATAATCTGATTTTTAAATGCGGCAGGTTCTTCTCCATCTTTTTCCTTACGTCTTAAAACCTCATCGAGGTGCTTTTCCTGCTCGTTTCGCAGCAACAAAACCTGCCTGCTGTGGTATGCCATGATTTTTGGTCCAAAATTTTCCGGCCATTTGGCCTGCATGAGGTATTCGGCAAGTTCGATGCATGGCTCGATGTTTGCCATCCTCACAACCCCAAAGGAAATCAGCCTGTCTGATCTTGTATCTTTTGTGTTGTGTCTCAGGTGTTTTTCAATTATAGCCAGTTTTATCTTTTCAAAGTAACCATGTTTTATTGAATCATGGTCATTTAGAGATTCGGGACATAACTCAACGCAGTCAACTATTTCAGCCTTGCGCCTTACAGGTTGGCCTTTTAGTTTTTTAATCCGTTTATCGATAAAGTCGCTGTGAAGTTTCCTGTAGGCGATTCTCGATTTGTCCGAATCATGTTCTGTTATGGTTTCAATTCGAGTATTAAATTCATCAATCCAGGCACAACCTACACCAGCACCTGCATCACGTGCTTTACTGAAAAGAGTCCAGCCTTCCCGATATGCGTTAAAGTATCCTTCGGCAAGATCAGGTGGAATGGTTGCGGATGAGATCATAACCTTGCGTCCAAGCATGCCGGCAAAATGGATTAACCGGCCGATTGCAATGAGGTCTGTACCGTCAAAATCGTCTACCTCATCGATGACAAGATCGGAAGACATAAGTCTCAGGGCAGGCAGAATATAACGCCCGCCACGTTTTGTCTCGGTTGCGCCCATGATATGATCAATGGTACAGGCAAGAACCGGAGCGTAGAGGAATTTCCTGTCACGATCTTCTTTTAAAACGGTAGAAAGTCCCTTTTCAGGAATATCGCAGTCATAGTCAATCTCTTCGTCGAGAAAGGATTCAAGGGATTCCGAACCGGAAAGTTCATTTGATTCAATCTCTTTTTCCTGCACTGTTTCTCTGTTTTGAAGATGCAGGTCCATAATTGCCCTTGAACCGATCAGAACAGCAAGTTCGGTTTCGTCAAGGCCGATTCGATTTCTGTATTCATCACCCGTTTGCAGTGTAAGGGTTCTTAAGCCCAGAGCAAGAATATACCGAAGGCTTTCACCATCGTTTGAAAGTACTCTCATAACCTTTGCGTTGGCAAAGGTTTTTCCACAGCCCGTGCTGGCCATATTAACGGCAAAAAATCCAGACCGGCCATCTTTGCAAAATTCAGGCAACTGTTTTTTCCATGACTTGATTTTTTCAACAGCTCTGTCTTGCCATTTAAAGTCGGACGGACTTTTCCTTTTTAATGAACGAATGTCATGTGCAAAAGGTGGTTCCTTTTCAAAAGCAGGTAAAAGGTGAGCAGTTTTTAATGCATTTGTCGCAACCTCCACCAGATGTTCATCAAGCTTCTGTTTCAACTTTTTGGTTTGACGGTCGGTGTTGGCAAAAAGGTTTGTCTCGTTATTCCATTTTGGGTCGGCTGGCTGAGAAGAGTAGAAATGATCTCCGAGCATCAGACACATTCGTGCATGGAACAAAACAATTCTTATGCTGCCGTCATTCATGGCTTGTTGCATCAAAGGCAAACAATTCTTTGCCTTTCCGGCCCATCTTTTAATATGTTTAAGCCACTGTGATGACCGATTGGGAAAACCTTGTGGAAATTCAAAGCACTGACGCAGATTTGATTTGTACTCTTCTTTATTGAACCTGTTTTCATAACCCCATTCCGGGGTAATACGCTTTAGTATTTGTTGAATAGTTGTTGCCGCTTCACCATGCCAGCTATCATAGGTTAAAGGCATCCGGTGGTGGGAAATAACCAACCACACTATTGCGCCCGCAAGGTCGGGCAGATCGGCAAATATATTTTTGATATTATCCTCTTCTGCCTCTTTCAGCCGCTTATCAAGAGCTTTTTGAAGTTCGGCTTCATTAATTTCACTTTTTTCAAGACAGGCCAACCAACCAGCATCACCATCTTCTCCAAGTTCTTTTGCCAAAGCATAAATAATCAGACACGAGACCCATTCATGGCGAAGTGGATCGCCGACTATTTTTTTTGAATCTTTTTTAAGTTTATTCTGAAACCACATGGTTGCCTTACCCCAGTCATGAAAAAGAGAGGATAGTGCTACAAGGGTCTTTATTAGTGGAAGATAGTGCCAGTCGTTTTCCCATTGGGAATTTAGAATATTTTTTTGGGTAGTATTGACCGGAATAATGCCTTGGCTGTTGAATTTTTGCCTATTCCCAACTGTCCAGACCAGCTCGATCCGGCTCCGGCTGCGTATCCAGTGGCAGGAAACTGCCGTATTCTTCGAGGCTGTTTTACGAAGCAGTTTTTTTACCGCATTTAGCCCTTCATTTGTGATAATCGTCTGCCATGTTTTGTCGCCTATGCGATTGGCAAAGGCATCGAGAACACGACGGGTTTTGTTCAGGGCATTTTTTTCGCATTGGGAAACAAAAGTAACAATCATCTGAAACCACAACCAATATTTTTGTTTTTATAGTTTTTTCAAGGCTACATTTTTTATTTCATTAAACATGAAGTCCAGCGCATTGTGTCTGGTAAATGTCTGAAGACACTGCTGACGGAACTCCTGTTCCGATGCCTGTTCTTTTGCACAGATAAATGCCCAAGGCAAAACAAGAGCATCCTTTACAAGGTCAGCCACGTCAAAGACCAGCGCACCTCTGCGTGTTTTGCCGTGCATTACTGCAAAAGCGTATGGAATACCAAGCACCCAAAGAGTTGTAGCGGCAAGGCCATACGCAAGGTAGTTGCCGTGATTCAGAAAAGAGTTTGCAGTATCTTCTGCGTCACGATCACGCACAAACTCCTTATTTTGGGTTCGTTTAGCGGCAATTTTGTACATTTTTTTTGTGAGTTGAGCTTCAATCTGAAAAAGATCACCAACTCCATGGGCATTTTCAATTTTGCCTGAAAAACTTTTCAGGGCATTGGAAACATCCATATCGTCCGCATAAAATCCCTGACTCTGTAGATCACTGTCCTTCGACCAGACACTTATTAGATAACTAATTCTTAACTTCTGAAAGTGTTTTGCAACATGAAGCCGTTTTTCTTCGTCAAACCAGAATGACATCCAACCCTGAACATACTCAGTCGGCCGATACTCACTCTGGGGAGAAAGCCATTCCACTTCGCTTGCCGCAATTAGCGGAGTGCCGCCGGTGCCGCTGAACCCGATTAGAACCCCAGCGGAAGCCAGCATGCGAACCGCCGCTTGGGTTATGGAAGTGCCCATTGTAAGCAAAACAACTGTGGTATTTGCTATAGGAATGTTCCAGTATTGATTTTCAGTTTCTGCCACGGTAAGAAAAACTACCCGACCGCCCTTGACCATCACGCGGCACTTTTCAAGGCAATAGATGTTGGCTCGTTTGGAGTGTAAAATTGCTTTCAAATCAGTCAATTGTTCCATACATCTCTCCCTTACAGGCAAAACCCTGTCCCAGTTCCAATAAAAATTTTTCCAGATGCTCAATAAGCTTCTGCTCTAATTCTGCTTCTCTACGAGGTTCCGCCGTTCCCAGGAAATCAAAAACATAAGCGAGTACATAACGCCCATGAGATTATGCGTTTCTATCTTTCCGATTTTTTTTTGCTTATATCTTTTCCATTTCAAGCCATATCATAGCTGCAAGTTTCGCATCATCAAGCGCTCGGTGTCTTTGCATCCGCATACATGATCTTCCAAGCAGATACCGGCTAACTGTTTCCAGTTTATGATTGGGCAAATGCGGATATAGATTTCTGCTCATTTTTAGAGTGCATAAAGACCGGTTATTCAGACCCATTCCTAATAAAGCAAATTCATGTCTTAAAAATCCGATATCAAAGCTTGCATTGTGGGCTACCAAGATGCTTCCGGCAATGAATTTGTAAAACTCCGACCATACCTCGTCCGGTTTTGGCTCGCCTTCAAGCATTTCATTGGTTATGCCGTGCACCTGCTGAACTTGCCAGGGAATCTTTTTTTGTGACGAAAAACCGGTTGTTTCCACATCAAGCGCTACATACCGATTTGTTGAGCTTAGATGGTTGTGCGACATCATTTTATTTCGCCCCGAAAAGAGTCTTATTCTTTTTCATTCAACTGTTTCCGTTTTTTCTGAGGAATGTCCAGATAGTTCTCGGGGGAGACAACTGAAAAATATCAATTCAAGGTCCGTCATATGGTCCCTGAGATTTTCCCGAATCAGCCCCTTAAGTTTTTTGTGTTCGCCAGGCGTAACACCAAAGGCGGCTTTTGCAATCTCGGCGGTTAGTATCGCTTATTCCTTCTCGCGCCTTACCTCCCTCTTTTTCCACTCGTCTGTAAGCTCATCTCTGATTGCGATGCCGCGCATTCGCTTCTCAATCCAGTCGTCAGAATAGCCTTTTGCCTTATACAGAGCGCGGGTTCTTTTGGTTGCCAGCTCCGGGTCCTCGATCTCCTGAACCCGTTCATAACCGACCTTTGCCAGCCACCGTTTGAAGGGCTCCGCCTTCGGGGATGGGATGGACTGAATAATGCGAAAAATGCCCTCGGTGTTGGCACAGTTGGTTTTGCGCATCTTGCCATCAGGAGATCTCAATTGAAGGGGGGTACAAATTGTACCCCAGTTGGAATCGAGCACCGGATCGCGTCGTCGCATCTTTTTTAAGTACTGGCGAGGATCTGTGCTGTCGGTCAACACCACTACTACATCGGCAACCGAAAACCACCACTCATTGTTATGAATCGTCTTCCTGATTTCCTTACCTCTGAAGACAGCCATGCTTGTTTCCATCACCCCTCCTAAGCTCCATTTTTTCCGTTTTAATCTGAAATTGCCATTAATATCTTCAGTTTCAAACCCTCACGACCCATATCATCTTCAATGACAGCGCAAATAATCTCTTTTAGCAGGTCTTTATCAATTTTTCCTGCCGCGACATGATAGCTGATGTTTTCCATCTCATGGATAAACCGCCTGGTAACGAAAACATAACCGTTCAGCAATAAGAATTGGGCACCCAATGAAATGGCGATCCGTTTATTTCCGTCTTCAAAACAATGGAATTTACAGGCTCCGAAAAAGAGATGGGTCAGTTTGTCTTCAAAAGCCGGATAGTAGTCATCGTTTTGGATATGACAAAGAACACTTTCGAGCCTTCCCATATCCAATTTTCCCATCGCTCCGCCGCCGCTGACCTCAACAGTTTTCTGATGTACTTCCATGGCTTGTTCAAGCGTAGGGTAAACAAATCCCATTATCAGCGTTCCTTTAACCGTTTAAAAACATCTTTGGCTTCTTCCAGGCGTTCTGCCAACTCCTTGCTTTTCTCTCCAAGAAAACGTTCAAATTCATCCGCTTGAACAGGCATAATATATTCTTTTAGTTGCAAATGAAGTGCATCCCTGAATGCCAAATCACGGCTTGCCATCTTGTTTCTGGCCCTTTCAACCAAGGGTTTCCAGTGCGGCTGTTTCTCAAATTCTTCAAAAAGCCGATCCACATCCCATGAAGTCAGCTTTTGCTGCCATTTTGCATGCGTGGCTTCCAGCAGTTTGGCAAATCCGTATTCGTAGGAAGCCACCAGATCAAGAATCTCGGAATAAAAGGTATCGCGAACTTTATCTTTTTCGTGCAGCTTTAGTATCTTGCGGTATTCTTGTGCATTTTCACGAAAGATGCTGACATAAATTTTATTGGTGTACATCGGGTATTTGAAATTACCCATATCCACATAATCCCGCAACGCATTGGTAAATTCCTTGCGGTAATTCTCCTCCTGAAAGTAGGCAAGAATAAAGTCTTCGTCACGCTGATTGATATATTTGGTGCTGCCGCCGGTACGCTGATTTATCGTATCGATAACGATATCCAGAATGGTCTGCCGCAGCACACGAGCCCGTTCACTTTCGGTCAGCAACATCGCTATATTAAGAAACGCCCTAAAATCAAATATGCCGAGAGTCGTTGTTTTGGTAATGAAATCCATTTCGTCACCAAACTGCTCAATTATAGCTTTCTTCAACTTTTTCAATCGGATACCTTGCAGCACTTCGTAACCGTTATGACGTAATTCGCTTTCATATTTGTTGAGATAATTATCGATGGTACGCGGCGTAACTTCAAAAAAAGAAGCGATCTGCTCCTTGTTTAACCAATTGCGGTCTTCAAAAAAAATGCATTGGAGGTCTACAGCTTTCTGAATTTCCGTGATGGCAAACGGGTTGTTTAGAACATTCTGGCGTTCTATCGTTGAGTTTGTAAGTTCTTTTGACATAGTCACGATATCCTCTTGTTTAATCCGTTATTTTAACAGCTCTTTCATCTGTTCAGTCTGCTCACATCTTCCCCATCTCAAGCCATATCATAGCTGCAAGTTTCGCATCATCAAGCGCCCGATGCATATGCATCTGTTTTGCTGATTTTCCGAGTAAATACCGGCTAACTGTTTCCAGCTTATGATTGGGCAAATGCGGATATAGATTTCTGCTCATTTTTAGAGTGCATAAAGACCGGTTA
>Ga0180009_10007063_pt1 | contig 11613 bp, 16 predicted proteins | sample OS_PC_MetaG_FD_123537 | JGI IMG/M metagenome (GOLD analysis project Ga0180009, IMG submission 123537) | Groundwater microbial communities from the Aspo Hard Rock Laboratory (HRL) deep subsurface site, Sweden - OS_PC_MetaG | ecosystem: Environmental > Aquatic > Deep subsurface > Groundwater...
ACTTTATCTTTAGTAAATATTCTTCCCCGGGGAGCTGTTTGAGAAATAATTTGGGTTTTATTTCTTTCAGCAATACCTTTATAATGGTCATACCTTAATATCTGAAGATTCACTACTTTCAAAATAAAAAGAAAACTTAAGACATAAACCACAATTTTTAAAAATTCCAGCCGTGAATGAGGCAACTGCTTTCCAATCATAGGATTTTTAATTTCCTCTGCAAATAATAAAAAATGGCAAAAACAAAAGGAATCAATAGAGAATTAACAATCGGCTCTATCAACAAACTCTTTAATGGCAATGGATTTATATCTATAAATATTACAGATAAAAGCTGATAAAATAAAAAAGCCAGAACCGACAATACAAAAACAAGAATAATTTGAGGAATAGGCATATCAAAATCAAAACGTTTTTTACTAATATGCACCGCATAACAGACAAGTGTATAAATCAAAGCATAAGTGCCAAAAGTGCTAACACCCATCATATCCGCATAAAGCCCCCAAAAAAAACAACCTGTTAGCGCCACTACAGGATTTAAAAGTATGGCCAAACTTATAGCAGATGTAAAAAGTATATTGGGAGCGATTGGCAAAAAAGAAAAATGGTTGGAAACTAACCAATAAATTATACTCACAAAAATAAAAACAAATATATTTCCTAAAAATTTCATTATTTTTTATTTCCTTCAATATAGCGTATTTCCTTCGAGAAATCCCTGGGAATAATATACACCTCTTTTATTTCATTAATACTAATAGTTGGAAAAAGATCAGCTTCCATGAAATTCATAACCATTTTTTTGGAATATACTTTAGATACTTTTCCAATTGAAATTCCTTGAGGAAAAAGAATACTAGTTCTTGAAGTGAAAACTTCCATGCCTTCATGGATATCCGCCTTAATGGGAATATGACTCATCTTCAATAATTCCGTGCCACGGCCTTCTATTAGACTTTCCGTTTCCTCTCTTCCAAAAACACTCACTGAAGAAAATCTATTATCCGTAATTAAAACCACCTTGGAAAAACTATCATACACCTCAAAAATTCGTCCGACCAAGCCTACCGTATCGCCATGAGCGCCTATAACGGTGGAATTAATCACTATGCCATGACGAGAGCCCTTATCAATAAAAAAAGAGCTATAACAATTATTGGGGCTTTTATTTATAATTCTGGCCCAAGTTCCATCCCATTTAAAAGAAGAACTCAAATTGAGAAGCTTCGTCAGGCGCTCATTTTCTTTTATTAGCGTATTGGCATAATTCAGAGAAATATTATTGTCATTAACTTTATCTAAAAGGCGACGATTTTCTTGATCGGTTTTAAGAAGTTTTGAAATATTCTTAGGGATATTAGTTAAATAAAACTCGGTTTTCGCTCCATAATCAAGCGAAGGATAAAGAACATAACTAAATAATGCTCTGGCGGAATAAACAAATTTAGATGATGGAAAAATAAGGAGGAAACATGCTATAGACAAATATATCGTTACAACTATTTTTGTTATATCTTTTTGATCGCCTGTCTTTAAACTGTCCATCAATTCCCCTTAGGGTATATGAAGAACTATGACAAAAAAAGACCGATTTAAAAAAGGCAAAGAGCATTGCGCCTGAGGGCGCTAAAGTTAAGCAAATAGGGGATATATTTTAATAAAGCTCTATTACTCATATAATTAATAGTTTTTATCATTTACGATAAGAACTAAGAAAACCGGTTTTTTGTTGTATATTATCAAGTTCCTCTAAAAATTTTCCGCAGCCTAAAGCCACGCAACTTAAAGGATCAGCAGCTCTATGAACGGGAAGTTCCGTTTCTTGTCTAAGTAATTCGGGAAATCCTTTCATCAAAGAACCTCCTCCGGCAAGAACTAATCCTCTATCTATCAAATCTGCCGCCAATTCCGGCGGTGTTTCTTCCAAAGTCTGTTTTATAGCTTCTACTATTAAATGAACAGGTTCCATTAAAGCTTGTCGTATTTCTTCGGATGTAACAAGAATGGTTTTAGGCAAACCCTTTCCTTGATCCCTTCCCTTAACTTCTATGGTCTTTTCTTCTTTAATTGGAAAAACGGAACCAATTTTCATTTTTACTTCTTCAGCAGTGCTATCACCTATTACTAAATTATGTTTTTTTCTAAAATACTGAACAATGCACTCATCCATTTCATCACCGGCAATGTCCAAAGATCTAGATACAACCATTCCACCTAGCGAAATAACAGCTATTTCCGTAGTACCACCGCCTATATCACAAATCATGCTGGCATGAGGTTCGGAAACCGGTAAATCTGAGCCTATGGCAGCCGCCATAGGTTCTTCAATTAAATAAACTTCTCTGGCTCCTGCCTGCTCAGCCGACTCTTGTACAGCTCTTTTTTCGACTTCCGTTATACGGGCGGGAATTCCTATAACTATTCTGGGATGAAGAAGGTTTTTTCTATTATGAACTTTTCTAATGAAGTACTTAATCATTTCCTGCGTAACTTCAAAATCCGCTATAACGCCGTTTTTCAAAGGCCTGACCGCGACTATATTGGCCGGTGTTCTGCCAAGCATAAGTTTAGCCTCACTGCCAACAGCAAGAACTTTTCTTTTTTCTTTATCGATTGCCACTACGGAAGGTTCGCGTAAAACTATGCCTCTGCCCTTAACATATACAAGAGTATTGGCTGTCCCAAGATCTATTCCAATATCATTGGAAAAAAAACTAAAGAAATAATCAAACATTTAATCCACCAATTTAATCATCGCTATTTCAGCGTCATCGCCTTTTCTAAAGCCGATTCTTATAACCCGGGTATATCCGCCTTGTCTTTCTTTATAACGGGGAGCAAGAATATCAAACAATTTCTCAAATGCCGTTCTGTCTTTTATAGTCTTCATAACTTCAAGTTTTTTACCTTTCTTGGCATCTGTAATAATTTTCTCCACAAAACTTCTTAATTGTTTGGCTTTAGGTAGTGTGGTTTTTATTTTCTCGCTCATAATAAGGCTTTGCGTCATATTTGTATACATAGCCTTTCTATGCGAGCCTGTTTTAGATAGTTTTTTTCGTCCTAAATTTTTAATCATATTAATCCCTTTTTATAAACTAAATTTCTATTCAGCCTTCATACCAAGACTTAAACCCATCTCTACGAGTTTTTCTTTTATTTCATCAAGAGATTTCTTTCCGAAATTCTTAACCGCGAGCAAATCTTCATCTGTTCTATGAATAAGCTCTCTAATTGTTCTTATGCCGGCTACTTTCAAGCAATTTGAAGCTCTGGATGAAAGCTCAATCATTTCAACTCCCTGTTCACTCATATCCGAATCACCCGTGGCGCCCTGAGTTTTTTCTTCAGTTGCCTGAACTTTGGAGGTATCTCCTGACTTGTCCTTTCCACCAAAAAAAGGCAGTAAAGATTTTTTGAGCAAAGAAGCTGTTTGATTAACCGCCTTAATAGGGGTTATAGTTCCATCCGTCCAAACCTCAATGACCAGTCTATCATAATCGGTTCTTTGTCCTATTCTGGCATTTTCCACGGAATAATGAACTTTCTGTATAGGAGAAAAAAGCGAATCCATAGGAATGAATTCAGCCGGTAGATTTATTTTAGCTTTAATTTCTTCACTGGTAAGATATCCTGATCCTCTGGCAATTTCAAATTCAGCCTCAAATTCAGATCCTGATTCAAGATGCGCTATTACAAGGTCTTTATTGATAATTTTAATATTGGCATTTTCCCTTATATCAGAAGCCATAACTTCTTTTTTTTCTTTAACTGAAACATAAAGTGTCTCGGGACCTTCACCGGTCATTTTAAGTCTGAGTTTTTTCAAATTCAGCAGTATATTAATAACATCCTCTTGAACACCTTTAATTGTTGAGTATTCATGAGTGGCGCCTTTAATTCTGACAGCAACTATGGCCGCTCCATCCAAACTTGAAAGCATAACTCTTCTTATGGAATTGCCTACTGTATGTCCGTATCCGCTTTCATAAGGCTCCGCTATAAATTTAGCGTAACTATTGGTAGAGGTTTTTTCATCTACGGTGATAGTCTCCGGTATATGAAGTTCTTTTGAAAAAATTTGAGTCATAATGTACTGCCTCCTAAATTATTTAGAGTAATATTCTACTATGAGTTGCTCATCGACTTTGATAGAAACTTCGCTTCTATCAGGCCAGCGCTCAACTTTTCCCGTAAGAGTTTCAGGATTAAAACTTAAAAAACTAGGTCTAAGAGCGCCCTTATCGGCATGCTCAAGTCCCTGTTTAATAATGAATCTTTCAGCTATTTTGGAATCAATACTAATAGTATCGCCAGGCTTAAGAATATAAGATGGGATGGAAACTTCTCTGCCATTAATCTTCACATCACCGTGATTTACCATCTGACGGGCAGCCTTTAATGAAACGGCAAAACCCATTCTTCTGACTATATTATCGAGCCTTATTTCCAAAAACTTAAGGAAAGATTCTCCGGTTTGCCCTTTGACTTTTGTAGCCATGGAATAAAACCGTTTAAATTGCGCTTCGCATATCTGAGCGGAAAATCTGGCTATCTGTTTTTCCCTAAGATGCTTGGCATAATCCGATGTCTTTTTACGACGGCCGGAAAATTTATTGTCTTTGCTCGCTTTTTCGCGATCTACGACACAATTGTTATAACATTTGCTTCCTTTAAGAAACATTTTTTCACTAAGTCTTCTGCATTTTTTGCAACTAGGTCCTGTATATCTCGACATTGGCGCTAAACCTCCGAATTAAAATAATGGTTAGTAGCAGCAGTTAGCGGTTTCAAAAACCTAATGCTATCTACTGATTATTAAGCTTAAACCCTTCTGGGTTTTGGCGGCCTGCATCCATTGTGAGGAATAGGCGTAACATCTTTTATACTCATAACACGAATACCCGCTTGGGCGATGGCTCTAATAGCCGTTTCTCTTCCCGGGCCGGGGCCGCTTACAAGAATATGAGCTTGTTTAACTCCGTATTCAATAGCTTTTGCCGCTACTTTTGAAGCGGTAATCTGCGCTGCAAAAGGTGTTCCTTTTTTTGATCCCTTAAATCCGTTGGAGCCGGATGTAGACCAGCATAAAACATTTCCTCTTTCATTTGTTATGGTTACTAAAGTGTTATTAAAAGAAGAATTGATATAAACTTTTCCAAATGCTATTGTTCCATAGTGTTTTTTCTTAGTAAGGCGGTTAGAACCTTTTCCGCCATCTTTTGTATTTTTATCGTCGCTCATATAATCTTAAAACAACCTCCTGTAATTTTGTCCTCTGCATCCCGCTAGAGGTCCGATAAGTTCCAAGGACACCTGTTAAATTTTTATTTAGCGCCAGAACCTATAGTTTTTCTTTTTCCACGGCGGGTTCTACCGTTGGTTTTTGTTCTCTGTCCGCGAGACGGAAGACTTTTTCTATGTCTTATGCCTCTATAACTGCCTATCTCTATATATCTTTTTAAGTTCTGAGAAATCTCTCTTCTTAATTCACCCTCAACTCTGTACTCTTTAATAATCAGTGAATTAATAAGTCCTGTTTGTTCTTCCGTAAGATCCCTAACTCTAGTGGCGGGGTCAACCTGATTTCCCAACTCTTTTAAAATCTTTTCAGATAAAGTATTTCCTATGCCAAAAATATAAGTTAATGCGATATCTATTCTCTTGTTTCTCGGTAAATCTAATCCTACTATCCTTGCCATAATAATTCTCCTAAACTTTTTTCTTTAAATTAATAAAAACAGTAAACATCAACAACTCCAAAGGACTGACTTCGAATTATCCTTGTCTCTGTTTATGACGAGGTTCTGTGCAAATAACTCTTACCACGCCTTTTCTTTTTACAGTTTTGCATTTGTTACAAATTTTTTTTACACTAGCTCTAACTTTCATTTCATAAACTCCTGTATAAAACATTTATTACTACATTTTAATTTTTAGAACGATAGGTTATTCTTCCTCTCGTTAAATCATACGGAGACAACTCAACTCTAACTTTATCACCCTGTAAAATCTTTATATGATGAATTCTCATTTTACCCGATATATGAGCCAAAACAACTTTACCTGGAGCAATTTCAACTCTAAAACTAGCATTGCGGAAAGTTTCTAAAACTACTCCCTCGACTTCTATTTTTTCACTATTGTTAGACATATCTCTCTATTATACCAAAAAATAAGTATATAAGATAGCGCGACCTCTCTGATTAAATTTCACTTAAAATTTCACAACCCTTATCAGTAACACAAATTGTATGCTCAAAATGAGCCGCATAGCTTCCATCAGTACTAACCGTTGTCCATCCGTCTTTTTTTACGGTAATATCGCCTTTTCCCAAGCAAACCATTGGCTCTATAGCAAGTGTCATACCTGAACGGAGAATAAGCCCTTTTCCGGCTTGACCAAAATTGGGAATTGAGGGGTCCTCATGAAGCTTACGTCCTATTCCGTGGCCAGTAAACTCCTTTACCACACCCATTCCTTCTTTTTCCACCACCTCTTGAACAGCATGAGAAACATCGCCCAAATGAACACCATCTTTAACAACATCTAAAGCTTTATATAAAGATCTTCTGGTAACTTCTATCAACTTAAGATATTCCTCTTTGGTTTCTCCCACCGCAACAGTTATAGCGGCATCTCCGTAAAAACCATCTAAAATGGTTCCTACATCAAAACTCACAATATCACCATCTTTTATGATTCTCTTGGAACTCGGAATACCGTGGACTACTTCCTCATTAATTGAAACGCAAAGAGTGGCGGGATAATCGCGATAGCCGAGAAATCCGGGTTTCGCGCCTTCAGCTTCTATTTTCTCCCGTGCTATTTTGTCTAAATCTGCCGTTGACATACCGGAACGAATTTCTTTTTTTAAAAGAGCAAGTGTTTTGGCTACTATTTTAGCGGCAGCTCTAATCTTATCCACTTCTTGTAAATTTTTTATTTCCACCATACTCAGTTTTTTGGTCGTTCGTACAAGGCTATGCCAGTGCCGCATCAGAGGCTATGCCTATCAAGCGGCGAAACTTCCGACAAGACTATGTCAGGTTCCCGCCTTTGGCGGGACACTTAATGGTCATTCGCACAAGGCTATGCCGGGTTCCCGCCCCAGGCGGGACAAGGCTATGCCAGTGCCGCACTGCCCTCACGGGGTATCCCGCCTATGGCGGGATGGAGAGGGTATCAGAGGCTATGCCTATCGGACGGCGAAGCTACCGACATCTGATGAACCAAAGGGTTCGTGTTCCAAGCCAGTGGCTCGTTTTTTGGTCGTTCGTACAACTTCCGACACTTAATGAGCCAGTGGCTCGTTTTTTGTAATCTCAGTTTTTATAAGAGAAATTATATTTCCTGTTATAGCTTGAACATCACCGCGGGCCTGAATTTCATAGAACACACCATTGGCGTGATAATAAGAAATAAGAGGCTCCGTTAAATATTTATAGACCATCATCCTCTTTTGCATAACAGCTGGCTTATCATCTTCCCTAAAAATCAACTCCCCTTCACACTCATCACAGACATTCTCTTTTTGAGGAGGACTTGAAATAACGTTATAAACTTTTGAACATTTGGCGCATATTCTTCTAGAGCTGATTCTTTCAACAACATCCGCTTCATCCACATTAAGAAAAATAACAGCATCCAATTCCATTTTTTTAGACGCTAATAAGGCATCCAAAGATTCAGCTTGCTGCACGGTTCTCGGAAAACCGTCAAATAAAAAACCGTTTACAGCTTCTTCATTTTTTTCCGATTCTTTAGCTTTTTCAGCTTCTTCAAATTTGGAATTTATCACTTCCAAAACGGTTTTATCATCAACCAGTTTTCCGCCGGTTAAATATTCGGAAACTCTCTGGCCCAAAAGCGTGCCTTTAGCTATTTCTTCACGAAATAAATCTCCGGTTGAAATATGAGACATCTTAAGTTGCGCAGATAAAGCCTGTGCTTGAGTTCCTTTTCCTGAACCAGGATAACCTAAAAGAATGATATTCATTTTCAAATCCTTAAGAATAAATTTTTTAAACTTATGATATCTGTCGATTAAGAACCAACATTAAACCAACGGCCTTTAATCTTACTTCGCTTGGAAAAGCCCTCATAATTTCTCATTACCATATGGGCTTCCATTTGAGATACGGTATCTAAAGCGACACCGACAACAATCAGGAGAGAAGTTCCACCCAAATAAAAAGGAATATTAAATTTAACTCTGAGGTAATCAGGTAGAATAGCTATAAAACAAACAAAAAGAGCTCCGCCGAGAGTTATTCTATTCATAACTCTTTCGATATAATTGGCTGTTTGATCTCCGGGTCTTATTCCGGGAACAAAGCCACCCCATTTTTTCATATTGTCCGCTAAATCTTTAGGATTAATGCTGACCGAATTATAGAAATAGCAGAAAAATATAATTAAAAATCCATAAAGAATCTGATAAAAAATACTCGTAGGGCTCAGGAGACCCATCATAGTGGTTGCCCATGCGGCTTGAGGGTTAAATTGTATTATCGTATAGGGCACACTTAAAAGCGACATGGCGAATATCACAGCTATTACGCCGGACTGATCAACCTTTAGAGGGAGAAAAGTGCTAACTCCGCCATAAACTTTTCTTCCAACCATTCTTTGCGCATATTGTATCGGTATCTTTCTTTGAGCGGTTTCAACCCATACTACAAAAGCTACTATAATAAAAACAGCCGCTAAAATTATAAGCGCCATTAAAATACTCATTTCATCTACTTGCACCAACTTAATCATATTACTGATTGCGCCGGGCAAAGCATTTACGATTCCAGCAAAAATTATAAGAGAAATACCATTTCCTATTCCCCTTTCTGTCATCTGTTCACCGAGCCACATGATAAAAATGGTTCCCGTGGTAAGTGTCAAAACGGTAACAAAATAAAAAGTCATGGAAGGGTCTGCAATGATGGGAACATTTCCCGGTGTGGGCATTTTACCCAAAGCCATTGTTAAGCCGAAAGACTGAAAGGCAGCCAAAAATAAAGTAAAAACTCTGGTTATTTGAGTAACTTTCCTATGTCCTTGCTCTCCTTCTTGTTTTAATCTGTCAAGATAAGGAAAAACATGCGCCCCTTGCACAAGACTCATAATAATCGAAGCATTAATGTAAGGCATAACGCCCATTGAGAAAATGGAAAATCTGCTTAAAGCTCCACCGGAAAACATATCCAAAACTCCAAGGACTCCGGAGGAATTATTTTGAAAAAGAGATTGTATAGCCGCTGTATTTATACCAGGTATTGGGATGATTGCACCTAAACGATATACAGCTAAAGCTACCAAAACAAAAATTATTCTACGCTTTAAATCTTTGATTTTAAGGATATTAGCTATCTGCTGCATGTATTCTCCCGGTTCTTAGATCGTTTTATTTGGTTTTTCCTAGAAACTTCACGGCTCTTAATTCTTCCCTTTTGCTTTTTGCTTTTTGTTGCTTTGGGGCGCGTTCAATTAAAACGACTTTTCCGCCAGCTTTTTCTATTTTCTTTCTAGCTGAAGCGGAAAAAGCATCAGCAGTAACATTAAAAGCGGCTGTTAAAGTACCTGTACCTAAAACTTTCAAAAATCCTTGTCTTTTTATCAAGCCTCTGGATTTTAAAACTTCAGAATTTATATCTTTAACGCCATTAAAAAATTTTTCAAAAATACTGATATTAACCCATGTATATTTTGTTTTAAATCTTGTATTATTGAACCCGCTCTTTGGAATTCTTCTTAAAAGAGGCGTCTGGCCACCTTCAAAACCGTGTCTTTTAGAACCGCCAGAAGTTGAATTCTGACCTTTTTGTCCACGAGTACTTGTTTCCCCGTGACCCGAACCTCTACCACAACCAAGTCTTTTCTTTTTATGTGTAGAACCTGCTCTAGGTTTTAAATTGTTTAAACTTACCATGATAATATCTCCTCTTTAAACTGCAGTTTGAAACTAAGATTAAGATTTAGAAAAATTTTAATTACACTTTAGGTTTTAGTATTATCAGCTTAAACTCAAACCTAATCTACATCTGCCATTAATTTATTCAACGCCTCTTAATTTTAAAACTTCTTGGCGGGTTTTTAAATCTTTTAAAGCTTCCATAGTGGCATAAACACTATTAAAATAATTTCTGGTTCCAAGATTTTTAGTAAGAACATTTTTAACTCCAGCAACTTCAAGAACCGCCCTGACTCCTCCGCCAGCTATAAGACCCGTTCCTGAAACAGCAGGTTTCATCCAAACTTTTCCTGCGCCAAAATGTCCTATTGTCTCATGAGGAATACTGGTTTCTATTAAAGGAAAAGAAATCATGTTTTTTTTAGCAACTTCAGTACCTTTCATAATAGCAAGCTGAACTTCATTGGATTTTCCAGTGCCAACTCCCACAGAACCATTGACATTGCCTAAGACAACAAGAGCATTGAAAGACATTCTTTTTCCACCTTTAACAACTTTTGTTACCCTATTTATAGTAACAACTATGCTCTTTTCTTCAGTAAAAACATCCTTATTAAAGGTTACCCCATCATTAGATTTGTTAGCCCTTTTATTGGGAACTTCCATTTTGGTTTCTTTGGCATCTTTAGCTATCATTTATAATTCTCCTTAAAAAATCACTATGGTCGTCTGATGAGCATAGCCCGTTGAAACGACACTCTTCAAGATAGAAACTCGAGAACTTGTGTCCCAAGCAGTCCTTTGAAGGAACAGTCCACTCAGCATAGCCTTGGTCGTCTGATGCACATAGTGCCTTGTTACGACACCCGGCATAGCCTTGGTCGTCTGATGCACATAGTGCCTTGTTACGACACCCGGCATAGCCTTGGTCGTCTGATGCACATAGTGCCTTGTTACGACACCCGGCATAGCCTTGAAATCTGCAGAGGGTCATATTTATGAAACTTGCCACATTGTGCTATCTTAGAAGAAAAAATAAAACCTTGATGCTTCACAGAATTAAGAAAAAAAACGATATTCATGATGGGAAATGGAATGGTCTTGGTGGTAAATTTGAAGAAGGTGAGTCTCCTGAAGAATGCGCTAGGAGAGAAGTGTTTGAGGAAGCGGGAATAAAGATAAATAAGCTTAGATTTAAAGGCGTTTTAACTTTTCCCGAGTTTAGCAAAGGTGAAGATTGGTATGTTTTTCTTTTTGTCAGTAGTGATTTTACTGGTAAGTTGAAAAATTGCGTTGAAGGTAATCTCAAGTGGATTGAGGATTTGAAACTTTTAAAACTTAATTTATGGCAGGGTGATAAGATATTCCTTAAACACTTAAACAAAAAAGGTTTTATATCGGGGAAATTTAAGTATAAAAATGGCAAGCTTGCGGATTATAAGCTTCATATTTACAAATAGGGGATTTTTTACAGATGAAAAAAATAATTGCATTAGGTCTTATGTCCGGGACATCCGCGGATGGTCTTTCCATTGCGGCTGTTAATATTTCCAAGAAGGGCAAAGCTATGCCGGGTTCCCGCCTTTGGTGGGACAAAGCTATTAAGGTTTTTAAATATAAAACTTATGCTTATGACGCTAAATTAAGAAAAAAGATTCTTTCAGCGCCTGAAATGAATGCTTTTAATATTTCAGAATTAAAT
>Ga0180009_10007064_pt1 | contig 11612 bp, 9 predicted proteins | sample OS_PC_MetaG_FD_123537 | JGI IMG/M metagenome (GOLD analysis project Ga0180009, IMG submission 123537) | Groundwater microbial communities from the Aspo Hard Rock Laboratory (HRL) deep subsurface site, Sweden - OS_PC_MetaG | ecosystem: Environmental > Aquatic > Deep subsurface > Groundwater...
AATTTCCATGAGGCCGTGGCCATGGAAGCCAGTCCGGACGTGCCTGAAAATCAGATTCTGCAGGAGTATCAGAAAGGATATATGTTTAAAGACAGGCTTATCCGGGCGGCCAAGGTCGTCGTTTCAAAGGGTAATGTTGAAGAATAACAAGGATGACTCATCCCGTTAGGTAAGGAGAATATGAAATGGGTAAGATTATTGGTATTGATTTAGGAACAACAAATTCATGCGTTGCTGTGATGGAAGGCGGAGAGCCCAAAGTTATTGCCAATGTGGAAGGGAACAGGACAACCCCTTCGGTGGTGGCTTTCTCAAGCAGCGGAGAGCGGTTGGTGGGCCAGGTTGCCAGGCGGCAGGCGGTCACTAATCCGACCCGCACCCTGCATGCCATCAAGCGGCTTATCGGGCGCAAGTTTACCGATGCGGAAGTGAAGAAAAGCATCGAGATCAGCCCGTTCAAGATTGTTAACGGTAAGGATGGTGACGCGGCGGTCGAGGTTGACGGCAAGGTATCCGCTCCTGCGGAGATCTCCGCCATGGTGCTTATCAAGATGAAGCAGACCGCTGAGGAATATCTGGGAGAGGAAGTAACCGATGCGGTTATCACCGTGCCGGCATATTTCAACGATTCCCAGCGTCAGGCCACCAAGGATGCAGGCCGGATTGCCGGACTCAATGTACAGCGGATCATTAACGAGCCCACTGCCGCAGCCCTGGCCTACGGTTTGGACAAAAAAGGCGAGGAAAAGATCGCCGTATTCGATCTCGGCGGCGGTACCTTTGATATCTCGGTGCTGGAGATCGGTGACGGCGTGTTCGAAGTGAAATCCACCAACGGCGATACCTTTCTCGGCGGTGAAGACTTCGACATGCGTATCGTCAACTGGATTGCCGACGAGTTCAAACGCGATCAGGGCATTGATCTGCGCACCGACAAAATGGCGTTGCAGCGTCTGCGTGAAGAGGCGGAAAAAGCGAAGATGGAGCTTTCCACCACCATGGAGACCGATATCAACCTGCCTTTTATCACGGCGGACGCTTCAGGGCCGAAGCATCTTCAGATGAAGCTTTCCCGCGCCAAACTGGAAGGGTTGGTGGAAGATCTCATTGAGCGCACCATCAAGCCCTGTCAGATTGCCTTGAAGGATGCCGGAGTGAGCGCTGCGGATATCGACGAGGTTATTCTGGTCGGCGGCATGACCCGGATGCCCAAGGTTCAGCAGAAGGTGAAAGAGATCTTCGGCAAGGAACCCCATAAGGGTGTGAATCCCGATGAGGTTGTGGCCATCGGCGCCGCAGTGCAGGGCGGGGTTCTCAAGGGTGATGTCAAGGACGTACTGTTGCTCGATGTAACTCCCCTGTCTCTGGGTATCGAAACCCTGGGCGGCGTGATGACCAAGCTCATCGAAAAGAATACGACCATCCCGACCAAGAAGAGCCAGGTTTTTTCCACCGCGGCGGACAGTCAGCCCGCGGTTTCCATCCATGTTCTGCAAGGTGAGCGCGAGATGGCTGCAAACAATAAGACCATCGGCCGGTTCGAGTTGACCGATCTTCCTCCGGCGCCTCGCGGGGTGCCGCAGATCGAAGTAACCTTTGATCTGGACGCCAACGGCATTCTCCATGTTTCCGCCAAGGATCTTGGCACCGGCAAGGAGCAATCCATCCGGATCACCGCCTCAAGCGGTCTTTCCGAGGATGAGATCCAACGGATGCAAAAAGACGCCGAGGCCCATGCCGATGAGGATCGCAAGCGCAAGGAAATCGTTGAGACCAAGAATCAGGCTGATTCCATGATTTACGCCACGGAAAAGAGCATGAAGGATCTGGGCGACAAGGTTGACAGCGAGACCAAGAACAAGGTGCAGGTGGAGATCGACAGCCTTAAGAAACTCCTGGAGTCCGACGATGTTGAGGCGATCAAGAAGGGGCTTGAGTCTTTGACCCAGGCATCCCATAAGCTGGCCGAGATGATGTACGCTCAGGCGACCAAGGACAAAGCGGCTGAAGGCGGTGAAGGGAGCGGCGGACAATCCGGCGAGACCAAAAAAGATGACGACGATGTGGTTGACGCTGATTTCGAAGAAGTGAAGTAAGCGTTTCCGAAGTTCGATGAAGTTCAAGCCAGGGAGGCATTGCCTCTCTGGCTTTTTTTGTGTGATATGTGCAGGTGTGACGGGAGCTACAGGCTGCCGCAACGGAGTCGGGCAAGCGCTTCCGGGAAAATAAAATTGTCGTCGTGATCCCCGGTGTGACAGCGCAGGCAGATCTCCATGGTCGGTTTTCCCGGCCTGTTGCTGTGTGGCTGGGCGGCATGGAGTTTTGCCGGGCCATGGCAGGTTTCGCAGCCAACCTGGCGGAGATCGCCGGCCAGATTGAGGACCATTTCTGCCGGTTGACCAAAAGCGCCAGTGACATGACAGGGGAGGCATTGGGTATTGAATTGTTGTCCTTTGCTTTCCAGGGTGGTGTATGCAGAGGCATGTTTCGTGTTGCGCCATTTTTCAGCTTGCGGGCTGTGGCAGCTCTGACAGACGCTGTTTCCGGCATAATTTTCCGGAAAAAACATCTGGTCATGCGCGATGCCGGCGGCAGACCGGGCCTTGGCTGCCATCTTGCCGAGCCTGTTTACCTCGTTGGTAGTCGCATCAACAATGGCCCGTACCTCCGGGTTATCTGGAAGATCTTTCCGCATGACCTCAAAGCGATAATTAAACGATGAGAGTTGTGTCCGTTTGGCAATGCGTGCATTCTCTTCGCCCAAGAGCCGGGATAATTCCTGGTCCATTTTTTCGCGTTTGGCAAGCATGGCTTCATATGCGGCAAGAGTTTCGGGCTGATCCTTGAAAACAAGCTTCGGGTCCCCTTGTTTGCGGTAGCGGTTTATCAGCCAACCCAGGCGATCAAGCTCGTTTTTTTTCTCAAGCAGCAGATTTTTGGAACTGTCATCTTCCCATTGTTTGCTGCGCCTGTTCCAACGCACTTCAAGGATGCCGACGGATTTGCCTTGCTGTTCAACCTGGGTAATAAGTGTATTGTTGATGCGTTCAGGTGCCAGATTGCCGGAAACGCTTCCGCTTTGCAGGATAAGGTGTATTTCCGGATGCTTTTCGGCGATTATTCTGTTTGTGGCTGCAGGAAGACTGGAGAGCAGGATCAGCATGTCCGACCGTCCTTTCAGCAAACTGATCTGTTTGGGAAGAACATCTTCCCACGGCAGGATGACCGTGCTGTCCTTTTCCGACGGCAGAGCATCTGAGCCTTGATTGCCGGTGAGCCCGATAACACCGATATTTATACCGTTGATGGTGAGCAGGGTGTGCGGTTTGAAGTATGGCTTTCCCTCGCTGCGGCGGACAAGGTTTGCGCTCAGCCAGGGAAAATCCGATTTTTGCTGGAGGGCAAGGAGAAAGTCCAGGCCAGCGGCAAGATCCTGTCTGGCAACGCCGACAGCGGAAAAAGACATTCGGTTGTATGCCGCGACAATGCCCTGCGCTGTTGTGGTAAGCTGTTGGGTTTGGTCAGCCGGGATTTTTTCGTCCTTGAAAAGCAGCCCGCCGCTGTCCAAGGCAAGGACCATGTTTTTTTTCTCACGCAAGCCGATCAGCTGCTGTGCTTTCTTGGGCAGACCGCCCAATTGATTGCTTTTTCAGCCGCAGGGTTCGGTTTCGCCTCGGACATCATTGGAGAAAAAAAACGTTATTTCGCGCAGGTCTGTTTGCGGATCGGTCTTGCCTGTTTTTTTATCAACGGCCTGGGCTGTGATGGTCAGTGTGAGTGAAGCAAATAGAGCTAGGAGCAATAAAGATGATTTGTTCATGGGGATCGCTGGCCTCTGCAGAAGCATGGAGCTGTTATGCAAATATATTCGGATTGAACGGATAATACAATATGAGGTTATTTTGTAATGGGTCCTGATTTTTTTCGATCACGTAGAAGCTGCCGCCATTTTCCAAGTCGGTCCCGGATGAGTGCCTCATAGCCTCGGTTGGCGGGTTGATAATAGATTTTCCCTTCAAGTTCTTCCGGTAAATGATGCTGGTCTACAAGGGCATGTGGGTCGTCGTGGGCATACTGGTAGTCCTTGCCGTAACCGAGATCTTTCATCAGTGAGGTCGGTGCGTTTCGGAGATGGAGCGGCACCGGCAGGCTTCCAGTGCGCCGGATGTCGTGGAGCACCGAGTTGTAAGCGGCATAGACGGCATTGCTCTTGGGAGCCGTGGCAAGATAGGTGGTGGCCTGGGCAAGGGCCAGTTCACCCTCCGGGGAGCCGAGGGTCTGATACGAGTTCCTGGCGTTTATGGTAATCATCAGGGCCTGGGGATCTGCGTTGCCGATGTCTTCCGAGGCAAAACGGATGAGGCGGCGGGCCACATACAGGGGTTCTTCTCCTGCCGCCAGCATCCGGCACAGCCAGTACAGCGCGCCATCCGGGTCGCTGTCCCGCAGACTTTTGTGCAGGGCCGAGATCAGATTGTAGTGCTCTTCGCCGTCTGCATCGTAGCGCAGGCTTTTGCGTTGGATGGCTTCTTCAACGGTGGCAAGAGTAATCAGTCTATTTCCCGCATCATCCGGTTCGGCGAGATTTGCTGCGATTTCCAGACTGTTCAGCAGACTGCGCGCATCGCCGTCCGCAATTCTGGCCAAATGCGCGGCAGCTTCAGGTTCCAGGGATATTTGCCAGGAGCCGAGCCCCTGTTCCTTGTCCGTGATGGCCCGTTGGATTATGGTCTGCAAATCATCCTGGCTCAACGGGTCAAGAACCAGAACCCGGCAACGGGAGAGAAGCGGCGCGATAACATGAAAAGAGGGATTTTCGGTAGTGGCGCCGATGAGCGTCAACAGGCCGCTTTCCACATGGGGAAGAAAAGCATCCTGCTGGCTTTTATTGAAGCGATGGATCTCGTCTACAAAAAGAATGGTGGCGGTGTTGCGTTCTTCCTTGGCGGTTTGGGCCAGTCCTACGATTTCACGGATATCCTTGACCCCGGACAGTACAGCGGAAAAAAAAGCGAAATCAGCGCCGGTTGTTTGGGCAAGAATTCGGGCCAGGGTGGTTTTACCTGTGCCGGGCGGCCCCCAAAGCAGCAGGGAAGGCAGGTATCTCTGGTGGATAAGGCGCCGGAGAAGCTTGTCCTCGCCCAGAAGTTGTTTCTGTCCGACAAAATCATCTATTGAGTGTGGACGCAGGCGTTCCGCCAGGGGGGCGGTGTGTGTGGCAGATTGTTGGGCCATGGTTCGTTGTCAGGCTATTTGAGAGTATGGTGCTTGTCTTAAGGAAAAGCAGTATGACAGGAATTTGCCCGAATGTCATCAGCTCATCGTGCGGTCGAATGGTCGTAACTTCGGGCAAAAGACAGGGTTGCCTATGCCGGCAGGATGGCAAGGCGATCTGCCATTCGTTCCGCAGAAAAGATCAGTGATTCAAGGTCGAGAAAATTCAGCACCTGGCGATCAAAAAGAATTTTCACCTTTGCCGGAAATCCGTCTTCAGGTTCTGCTTCCCAGTAAACAAGATATTGTGGAATCCTGGGCAGGACCGGAATGATACACCCATATGTTGCTGATGGAGCCGGATGTGTAACTCCTCCAAGCCTGTCGCATGCTGTGATGATTTTATTGACTGCAAGATCGGCAAAGAGTTCTGCCAACCTGTTTTCGCAATAAGTGGCGAGGGTGCGTACCTTTGAGATGGAGTTTGGCAAGGTTTCGAGGCCGATCCAGTCGAGAGTCGGGGCAGGGCCTCCCTGGGAGTGCACATAGTTATAGATGAGAATCTGGTCCCGCGGGTCTTCCGGAGTGCGACCGTCGAGGAGTATCCCGTTTCTGTTCAGAAGTACTTCCTGGGTCAGAAAGGGGAAAGACAGGGCTTGGTTGTTCTCGCCGCAGAGGGTAGCGCCCAGCGGGGCAGCGATCAGGGAGAAATCCAGGTCGGCAATTTTGGTTTTCAGATGCTCGACAAGGGAAAGATCGCGTTGTCCGGAAAGTTCTTCCAGGCTGTGACCTTTATGCTCAACAACATTCAGGCCCGTGGAGTCAATGTAAGGGCATTTACTGAAATCCTCGCCACTTTTGGCGACCGCTGCGGAAAAAGCGAGACAGGTTGGGTAGCCGCATTGCGCGCAATTTGTCTTTGGGGTTCGCCGGACAATCTCCAAGGGGTTCATGGGGACAAATTACTTGTGTTTTTTATGGCAGGTTTTGGTGAGAGCATTTACTTCCTCTGCATAACCCAGGGCTTTGCGTATTTCCCCCCTGCCGGCACAGGCCAAGGTTTCCTGAAGGATCGCGAAGCAGGCAAGCCAGTCCTTATGCCATGACGAGTCGGAGAAAACGGTATAGTTTTCAAAGGCGGCAAGGAGTGCTTTCTCTTCTGCCGGGGTCGGTGCCTGCCCCTGCTCAAGTTTTTTGCAAACGGTTTTCCAGAGGCTGGTAATCTCTTTTTTTATTTTTTTCCCTTCTGGCGGCCGTCCTTGCAGGCGCATCTGCTTCTCATGCTTTTCTCCCCCCTTTTTTTCCTGGGGAAGTTTTTGGTCGGATATCAGTATGGATTCATCCTCCGAATCCTGCAGGGGCACTTGAAAAGAAAGGGTGAAATATGCGGTGTCTCCCGTGATTTTCTGCTTTGTTTTTAAAAAAAGCGGGTTTCCGATGGAGATGAGCCGATTGCCGACCCGAAGTTTTCCCTGGGCAAGGTCGGCTGCCAGAGCCGTAAGGTCGGCGGCAATGTTTTCAAGAGTGTTCGGGGTGTTGTGTTGGGCAGACATTGTCTCTCTCTTTAATAAAAAATTACCAGAGCAGTGATATTGTCGCGCCCGCCTTGCTCATTGGCTGCCGCGACCAGCGTTTCGCTGGCTTTTTCCGGGGTGGATGCGTTGATGAGAATTTGTTCAATACGGGTGTGGTCAACCATATTCCACAGACCATCGGAACAGAGAAGCACCCTGCTCCCGGCACGCAAAATATTTTTGTGATATTCCGGGCCATCAGAGGAGTGGAAGCCGATGGCTCTTGTTACCACGTGGCGTGGAACCTGGATATCATTGTTGTTCGCGTCGGTTTTATGGATGTAGGTCACGGTGGCATGATCCGTGGTGATCTGCTTCAGGCTGCCTTTTTCCCAGACATAGCAGCGGGCGTCCCCGACGTGGCAGGTGTGGAGTCGATCTTCGTCAAGAAGGCAGGCTACCATGGTGCAGCCCATGCCCTGCATTGCAGCATCGGTGGCGGCTTTGGTCATTACTGCATGATTGGCGTGATTGAAAGCTGCAAGCATGCTCTGATGGATTTCGTGATCGTTGCCTCGTATTTCCCGAATCTTTTCCTCGGAGAGAAATTCGAGCAATGATTCGATGGCCAGACGGCTGGCGACTTCGCCCGCATTATGGCCGCCCATTCCATCCGCAACCACGAAAAGACGCCGGTTGCGGAGCGAGCAAAAGCTGTCTTCGTTATGGTCACGGACCATGCCGGTATCAGTCCTTCCATAAAAAGAAATGGCTCTGGGTTTGCTTTTGCAGAGATTTTTTAGAAATCCGTACATTATGAACGTCCCGCTCTATTCCCGGCCGGGGAAATTACTCGAAATGAAGTTGATAGATTACCATCCAGAAAACAATGGCTCCATCTTTTCTTCCTGAAAGAAAAGTGTGGGTTTTGGGACCATGGGCAAGGCTGTAGATACCATCTCCTCTGCCGTCAAGTATAGCGAGGCATTCGGCGGTGTTACTGTCCCAAAGCTTGATGATGTCATCCTCGCAGCCGGAAATTATTGTCTGGTTGTCATGTAAAAACAGGGAGGAAGAAATGGTTTCGTCATGGGCCTTGATCGACTTGAGGCAACGTCCGGTGGTGTGTTCCCAGACCTTCAGATGACGGTCGGTGCCGGCAGAGACAAAACGCTGCCCGTCAGGCGAATTTGTCAGGGAAATAACCGGCATGGCATGGGCTTCGATGATTCGTGTGCATTCTTTTCCGTTTGCGTCCCATAAACGGACAGACCCATTTTCGCTGCCGGTTACCAGATTCAAACCGGTAGTGGTAAAAGTAATGGATCGGACTGCCCCGCCTTCCTTTATAGAGGTGGTCATTTCCGGGCCGGTGGACAGTTTGCGTATTTTCATCATGCCGTCAGCCCCGCCGGATGCCAGTTGGCGACCATTGTCGTTAAAGGCCAGGGCATGCACCGGTCCGTTGTGGGCACGTTCGTTTGATTCCATGGTGCCGGTTTTTGTGGAAAAAAGGCAGACGGACCCATCTTTGGTGCCGACGGCGAGATATTTCCCAAGGGGACATACCGCAAGTGCAGAAATTGCGCTGCCGCCTTTTATCAGGACAATTCCCTGCTGTGAAGAAGCTCCAAGGTCATGAAGGATGAGTTTTCCCCCGGGGCCGGCAGCAACGAATTTTTTCGTGTTCGGGATATGGGCAAGATGTGTTGTGGGGCCCTCATCTCCTTGCAGTGTCAGAAACCGCTGGACACCCAGTACTTTCTTTTTTGTCCCGACCAGCAGCAGTCTGTGATAGACCATGTTGAAAATTTTGTCTTTTTTGTAGCTGTTGTTTTTCCAAGCTGTCATCAGGATGTCATGGCAGGGGACGTACCGCTTGTTTTCAAGATGATCGAGAATATTGCGCTGCACAGAGAAATGAAGTTGCCCTTCCCGGAATATTTCCAGGGAGTTTTTGGGAGTGCAGAGACGAAATTCCGGAAACTGTTGTTTTTCGATCTCCACCTTGTCGGCCACCATGCTGCGTTTGACCGCGGCTTCCATTTCGGTGAGCCAGGGCGTGGTGGCCCCGCGTTTCTTGGCTGTTTCAATCTGCCGGACAACTTTAGCCGGGCTTGTCCCTGATCGCCAGTTGAGCAGGATCATATTGTAGACTGCTTCCGGGAGCATCTCGTTGACGTCAAGGGTCTTGCCCAGGCAGGCGGCAGCCTCTCTGCTTTCGCCCAACTCAAAAAGGGATACGGCTCTGTTGTTAAGACTGTCCGCCCTGAGATCGATATTGGTGAGTTCGGCATAGGGACATGCGGTGTTGAATGCGGCGGTGTAAGCACTGTTCAGCGCTTCCCTCATTTCGGGAAAATTTTGGTAGCGGTCATCAGGATTGTAGGCAACGCTTTTACGTAAAATTGCTTTGAGTTGAGCGGAGAATTTGATATCAGGGGCTGCCGGTGTGGGGTTGGGTATTTTGTGCTTAACCGCATTGTTTGTAAAAGGCTTCTTGCCGCAGAGCATAACCCAGAGGCATAGGCCGAACGAGAAAATATCAGTCCGCAGATCAACGGTGTGGGCGTTACGAAGTTGTTCCGGGGAAGCGTAGCCCGGGGTGCCCCGGAAGCCGACAGTCGCCTCATGATCGGTTGTGTCGGCACCTGGAACCAGACCATCGCCCGTTTCCGTATCTCCATGAGCAAGGAGGATGCCGAAGTCTGTAATCTTCAGGAGGGAGTTTTTGGTGATCAGGATGTTCTGGGGTTTGATGTCCCGGTGGATAATGCCTCGCTGGTGGGTAAACTCCATACCATGACAGAATTGAATGGCAAGAGACAGGGCAGTGCGAAGATTTCTGCAACGTCCGGCCTTTATCCAGTCGGAAAGATTTCCTCCGTCAACAAACTCGATGAAAAGATGGGGAATCTTGTTGATGCCGAGCACATAAAAACAGGAGGCGACATTGGGGTGCATCCCCATGCGAACCCAGCTGTTGGCTTCTTTGAGTATCCGGCGCATGCCCTCCCTGTCGGCAAGAACTTCAGGGCGGGGTGCTTTGATCGCGACCTTTATTTTCCAGCCGAGATGCTCGGAAATGTAAACGTTGCCCATGGATCCCGACATAACCTGTTCGACATGATACCGGTTAAGAATGGTGTCTCCTGGTGCCCAGGTTGGCACCAGTGGGATATTTGGAGAGGGAAGGGGCTGTTGGGCATTGGGTAATGATTCAGCTGGGATGCCTGGGAAGGCACCTTTTTTCCACTTGCTTATTTTGTGTAAAAGTTTGGAAAGCATCCGTGAGATTAGCTGAACCTGATTTTTGCATTCTTGATTTGAATTATGTCGTCTTTGCGCAAAAGACGTTCTTCTTTGATGATGACGTCGTTGAGCTTGGTGCTTGCCCATGATCGCTGAGGCACTATGTAATATTTGTCCTTTTTGCTCACCACGTAGCACTGTGTTTTGCCGACAAACCAGCCCGGAATAATCATGTCACAGGAAGGGTCTTTGCCGATTTTTACGCTGCTCTTTCCGTCAAGAGAGATCATATTCGGCGTGGCAGATCCTTCGATCACAGTGAGCCTGTAAACCTCACTGCCGGGAGTGGGCATGGTCTGGCCGGGTTGGAGAGTGGCCTGTTGTCTGGGCGAACTGACAAAAACAGTTGCTTCGTCATCGATATCCATTGCTGTGGCGTAGGATGATGAGGCATTTTGTTCATCTGCCGCAGCCTGAATCAAGCGAAATTTCCCGATAAAAATAACGTCTTTTTCCGAAATAGGCACCTTCGATGTAATCTTTTTGCCGTTTACAGTGGTGCCGTTGGTGCTTTTCATGTCTGCCAGATAATGGCGGCCATCCCTGAGTTCAAGGGATGAGTGGTGTCTGGATATGGCGGTATTGTCGATGACCACATCCGCATCGGGGCTCCGGCCGATAATGAGCTTGTTGCCTTCATGGGTGGTGAAGCTGGTTATAACCCGGTCGTTGAGCATAATGGTCCAATCCGACTTGGTGTAATCTTCAAGATTGATCGTTCCGTCTTGCATCATAATCTTTTCCCGGGGACTTCATTTTAATGACAGACATTTGTTTGAATCTGCATGTGTGGAAACATGACAAAAAAAATCTTTCTGTAAACGGTAAAACATTTCAAAAAACTATTTGTCGCACTATATCGGAAAGTTGCGTGAAGTTTTCGTGTCTGTTAAGAACGTATCATATAAAATATAAGGGTGTAATAAAAAAACATAACAGTTTTATGTTTTTTTTATGAATATTGTATAATTATAGTGGTAAGTTATATGCATAAAATGTTGGGGGATGCATTGTTGGAAAACTGGATGGTTACAGAATTTTATGGCTGATACCTCGCCGCCGGCAAGCGGCAAACTTGCTGAAATATTTGCAAAAATGAACATGGGCGAGCTCCCGGCCATGTCTCATAATGTTCAGGAGCTGATCTCCCTCACCCACAGCAGTCAGAGCTCTGGATACGAGCTTTCCAAAGTAATTCTTAAGGATTATTCCCTTACCAATAAAGTATTGCAGGTGGTCAATTCCGCCTACTACTCTCTTGGGCGACCGGTCAATTCCATCTCCAAGGCGGTTACGATTGTTGGGTTTGACGCAGTTCGTGATCTTGCCACGGGCATTGCCCTGTTTGAGGATTTTGTCAAAAACGGGGTTGAAAAAGAGGGGATCAGTAAACTTCTTACCCGCTCTTTTCTGAGTGCTCTACAGGCCCGCGACCTGGCTGTTGAGAAAAATCTCAACATCGTGCCTGAGGAGGCATTTATTTGTGCACTTCTCCATAATCTCGGGAAGATTATCGTCTGCCTCTACATGCCGGAAATATCCAGAGAGATCGAGGAGAAGGTGTCAGGAGGC
>Ga0180009_10007065_pt1 | contig 11606 bp, 8 predicted proteins | sample OS_PC_MetaG_FD_123537 | JGI IMG/M metagenome (GOLD analysis project Ga0180009, IMG submission 123537) | Groundwater microbial communities from the Aspo Hard Rock Laboratory (HRL) deep subsurface site, Sweden - OS_PC_MetaG | ecosystem: Environmental > Aquatic > Deep subsurface > Groundwater...
GTCCCGCCATAGTTTTTGGTTTTGCCATAGTTTTTGGTTTTGTCTGAGCCGCCGCTCCCGCCTGAGCCTCCGGTCCCGCCTGAGCCGCCGCTCCCGCCTGAGCCGCCGCTCCCGCCTGAGCCGCCGCTCCCGCCTGAGCCACCTGCCCCTTTGCAGGCCCCTTCACATTTGTCGGTAAAGCACGCATACACGCCCGCCAGCGCATCCCCGCAGCCGTTCGATTGGTGAACCGCGCAGTCGCAGAGACAGGACACATCCTCCCCACATTTCGCCTTGCATGCGGCTGTCGGGTCGTCTCCACACACCGCCACCGCGACCTGGTGAGGATTCGCACAGTGATCATGGAGACAGTCCGCACAGACAGCGTCGCCCAGATCATAGCTGCCTGTGACCACCAGACATTCGGCGGTGCCGTCTCCCTTCGGCCCCGCGAACCCCTCGCCCGAACTGCCCGTCGTGCATGCAGCGATTCCCAGGAACAAGACCAAGACGCCATGCGCACGCTTCATTTTTGTTCTCCCGTGGCTGGTCGATCAACCTCACAGCCTGCACTCCGTCATGGCGCGCCCACGCCACTCCGTCCAGACATTTCCCGGCCAGATATTGCTTCTCGAGGGCGACGGTACCCGGAACCCACCTCGGACGCGCTACGCCGAGCGGTCCTCGTGGACCTCCGTCGACTCCGTCGTTACGCTGGATCTTCCGCATCGGCGACCCGTAAGGCCAGACCATCATGAAACCAATCCCTCGCCCCCCAGTTCATGCCGCGCTCGCCCTGATTCTCCTGGCTCTCGGCCCCGCCGCATACAGCGCACAGCCCGTGACGATCGACCGAGTCATCGCGGTGGTCGAGCAACAGCCCATTCTGCTGTCGGAGCTGAACCAGCGCGTCGCGCTGTACGAATCCAATGCTCGACGCTCCGGAGCGACCATCGAGCCCGCGGCTCGACGACAGCTCGTCCACCAATCTGTCGAGGCGATGATCGACGAGATCTTGATCGGCCGGGAAGCTGAAAGCCGTCAGCTCACCGTGTCCGACGACGAGCTCGAACGAGCCGTGAGCTCCGTTGCGGAGAGCAACGGGTTGTCCCCAGAGCAGGTGTACGCAGAAGCGGAGAAGGCGGGAATGGATCGCGCCGCCTACCGAGAAGAGCTGATTCGGACCTTGCGCGAGCAGAAGCTCCTCCAACTCGACGTAGCTGGAAAGGTGCGCGTCGAGGATGATGATGTCCACGCCGCCTACGATCGGATGGTCGCCGACAAGCGGCGGCAACGCCCGTACCACGTTGCCTGGATCGTCGTGCGCATCCCGCGAGATGCGGGCCCCGCCGTCGTCGACGAACGTCGGGCCCGAGCCGACGAAGTCATGCAGAAAGCGCGGGCGGGAAGCCCCTTTGCCGAGCTTGCCCGCCAGTATTCGGACGATACCGTCACCAAGACGAAGGGCGGGGACTTGGGCGAGCGCGTGCCAAGAGGCGCCCAACAAGGCATGACGCTGCGCTCAGAGCTCGAGGAAGAAGCGCTGCAGCTCGACGTCGGCGAAACCAGCGCACCGATCCGTCTCGATGACGCGTTCGTCATCCTTCACCTGGTCGATCGGCCGACGGTGCGATTGCCGACGTTCGAGAGCACGCAGGAGTATCTTCGACAACAGGTTTACGGGGAGAAGCTCGCGGAAGCGCGAAAGAGTTGGTTGGAGGCACTGAGAAGCAAGTCGTTCGTGGAGCTTCGATTCACACCGACTCGACCAGCCGAGGAGAGCAAGCGATGAAACGCATCGCCATTGCAGGGTTGATGTACGTCTCGTTCCTCCTGGCGTCGTGTGGACCGTCGCCCGCGCCAGCCACGACCCCCGACAAGGCCAAAGCCGTAGCCGAAGCACCCATCGATGCTGCGATGCTCTGCTTCGGCTCTCCGGACGATTCGCCGCCGACCGAGGCGCTACCTTCCCTCGAAGCCCGGCTCACCCCGGTCGAGGGAAACGTGGCGCGAGTCGACGTGAGAATGATCGGCGAGCTCGACGAATCGCTCGTAAGGGGATTGATCTCCAGCAAGCCCGGCGAGAGCGTGGACCGCGCGAAAATTGCAACGGACGTGCGTCGCGTGTTCGGGCTTGGCAACTTCGAAGACGTCTCGGTCGAAGCAACCGAGTCGGACAAGGGGTGGGTGCTGACCTACGTGGTTCGAGAGCGGCCAGTGTTGAGTGCGGTGCTGATCCGTGGCGTCGCGGCGGAGCGGCAAACGGACGTAGAGGCGGCGGCGGGTCAGCATCGAGGGGATCTGTACATTCCCGCCGCGGTGCAGGCCTCGGCCGGGGCAATTCGCGCGCACCTGGTCGAGCGCGGGCATGCACGAGCGAAGGTCGAGACGTTCGTTCGCCGGCCGGATGCCCGAACGGCGTCGTTGTGCATTCAGGTCGACGCGGGCCCCGAGGTCCGGGTGGAGGCACTGCACTTCGACGGACACGCGAAGCTGGATGCGGCGGAGCTCGAAGCGGCGGTTCGATCGGCAGGCGTGGAAGAGAACCTGCCCGGCGGCTTCGTCGATCTGGACAAGCTTACGCTGCAGTTGTTGTACGTGTCGGCAAGGTACTACGACGCCGGCATGGTCGAGGCCAAAGTGGGTGCACCCGAGGTGCGCTATTCGGAGGATGGGAGCCGCGTCGCCATCCACGTGCCGGTCGAAGAGGGTCCGATATTCCGGATCGGTGCGATCTCGTTCGGTGGCGAGATGGCGGCCAACGCTGTGAAGTACCGAGCCGCTCTTGGGTTCGCCTCCGGCGACGTCTTCGATCGAAGCAAAGTCATGGCGGCGATTGAGAAGCTGAACGCCCTGCGCGTCTCGGAGGGTGCAACCGGCGCGGTGACACCGGAAACCCAGCTCCATGTCGAAAAGCAGACGGTCGATCTGGTGTTTCAACCATCGAAGTAGGCCGTACCGCTCTCCCATACGACCGATGAGTCAGCATGGGAAGACGCGACGGCTCGACGCGTGGAGCTGCGATAGCGAAGAGGCACGAGCACGAGTACCAGCGCGAGTACTCGCAGGAGCGGGTATACTGCGCAGTACAGCACCATGCGGACCAACCACATCTCCACACGCATCCGTTCCAGCCTCCTGTTGACTTGTGTTGCGGCCGCATGGACCGCGGGGTGTGGGTCCGGGGATGGCAACTCGCCGGAGGCACGGGGCGGCTCAGGGGGACAACAGGACGCCAGCGTGGACGGCGCTGGAGGGAACGCGGGTGAAGCCGGTTCGTCGGGCTCCGGGGGCGCGAGCGGTGCGGGTGGTTCAGCCGCGACGGGTGGACAAGCCGGTGCAGCCGGAGACGCCGGGCCGGGTGACGCCACCGTGGATGCCGACGCGGGACCCTCTACGTTGGTGTACGCCGCGCCCGATGGTGCGGGAAACGACTGCACGGAGGCACACCCCTGCTCGCTGACGAGCGCGAGAGATCTCGTACGTACGATGACGGCCGGGATGACCGAAGACATCGGCGTGATGCTCCGTGGCGGGCTCTATCGACTCGACGAAACCTTCGAGCTCACGCAGCTCGATTCCGGCCAACAAGGCCATGACGTGGTGTACCAGGCCTACCCTGGAGAAGTCCCGATTCTGAGCGGCGGACACGACGTCTCCGGCTTCAGCCTCTGGGATCCCGCCAAGGGCATCGTGCGCGCGCCGGTGCCATCTGGGCTCCGAACGCGACAGCTTTATGTCAACGGCTCACGGGCGCAGCGCGCGCGCGGACCTCTCTACCCGACGAGCTGGGTCGAAACCGCCGCCGGGTACACCGCCCCCGACGCGTCCATGGCGACGTGGGCGCATCCCGAGGACGCGGAGATCGTACAGCTTCTCCAGTGGAAGAACTTCCGGTGCGGCATCGCGTCGGTGCAGGGCACCTCGGTGGTCATGGACCAACCCTGCTGGGAGCTTGCGCAAGTGCACCAGGGATTCGACATGGGTGTGCCATCGTGGGTGGAGAACGCCCGAGAACTGCTCGATCTGCCAGGCGAGTGGTACCTCGACGAGCACGAAGACTTCCTCTACTACGTGCTTCGCGACGGCGAATCCGCATCCAACCTCGAAGCGATTGTTCCAGCCCTCGAGACGCTCGTGCGCCTCCAAGGAACGCTCGACGAACCGGTGCAACACCTTCGCGTTCACGGACTGACTTTCGCGTACGCAACATGGATGCAACCAAGCAGCGACGCGGGCTATCCGGCACTTCAGGCGGGATATTATTGGACAGGATCGGCGGCGAACCCTTCGTTTGGCGTCGTCCCCGGCAACGTCGTGCTGCGCAGAGCGGAAGACGTGGTGCTCTCGAACAACGTCTTCGAGCATCTGGGCGCATACGCCTTGGCGCTCGAATATGGCTGCCAGAACGTGTCCGTGATTGGCAACGTGATCCGCGACGTGTCCTCGGGCGGGATGCGCGTCGGCGACATCGACCTCCCCAGCACCGTGGATCCGCGGGAGGTGGCGACGGACAACTTGATTCAGGACAACTTCCTGACGGACACAGGGCGCGAGTACTTCGACGGCGTCGGCATCTTCGCGGGCTATACCGACGGAACGCGCGTACTGCACAATGTCCTTCACAACATGTCGTATACGGCGATCTCCGTAGGCTGGGGATGGAGCACCGCGCCCACGGTCGCGCGGAACAACGAAGTCGCTTTCAACCAGGCGAGCTACGTAATGCAGCGGTTGCACGACGGCGGCATGACGTACACCCTGAGCGCACAACCCGATTCGAGCATCCACGATAATCACTTCCACGATCAGGTGCACACCTACGGCTCGATCTATCTGGATCAGGGGTCGATGCACTACGATGTAAGCCGGAACGTGATCGCGTCGACGCCCTACTGGTACATCCTGCAGCCGGTCGTCGCGCCAGCGGCCCAGAGCAATGTGGTTCAGCACAACTTCAGCGATACGACCGAAGCCTATTGTTGTGGTGGGCTGGGATGCTGTACGGACATCAACACGGTGTCCGACAACACGGTATTCGCGCCTGGGCAGTGGCCTGCCGAAGCCCGGCACATCATCCACCGTGCCGGGCTCGAACGAGATCATCGGCCGCTGTTGGGCGACGCCCTCCGGATCGAGGCCGAAGACTACGCGCACGGCGGTGAAGGCGTGAGTTACCACGACCTGACGCCCGGCAACGCCGGCGGAAAGCATCGGGAAGACGACGTCGACGTTTATGCTTGCCCAACATGTTCCAACGATCTGACGGTGGGCTACACGCAAACGGGGGAATGGCTCGACTATCACGTGGACGTCGCCGCAGCTGGCGCCTACGACTTCGTGTTCCAGGTCGGCACCCAGAGCGACGACTGCGCGATGACCGTGTCGGTGGACGGTTTGCAGGCGGGCTCGGTGGCGCTGCCCAACACAGGAAGCTGGGGGAGTCACCAAGCCGCGACGGTGGCCAACGTTCGCTTGAACACGGGCGTGCACCGCGTGCGTCTCGGGTTCACGGGCGCGTTCAACTTCGACTCCTTCGTTGTTCAATCGAAGGCATCGACTTGCTCGGGACCGGCAGACACCGTCTTGGAAGGGCGATTCGATGGCACGAGTGCGTTCAACACGCTGAGCATCCATGGCGCCGATTCGTGCTGGTCCGTCGTCGTTGGCAGTACAGAAAGAGCGTGGATGTTCGGGTGGGGCACCACGTCGCGCATGCATGTGGGGGACTTCGACGCGGACGCGATCGACGACGTGCTGCTCATCGATCAGGCGGGGCTGCAGTGGCACCTGGCGCTCTCCACCGGAAGCGCATTCACCCCCTTCCCGCAGGTGCTGAGTGGATGGGGTTCAGGCACGTACGATGTAATTGGGGACCTCGACGGCGACGGGCGGGACGACGTGACGCTCATCTACTTCGATGGCACGACGTGGCACTGGCACGTGGCGCAGAGCCGAGGATTCGTCTTCGACAAGCGGTCAGACGCACACACGGGGACGGATCCGGGGTCGAAGGCTTGCGCGAGAGACATCGACAATGATGGCGCCGAGGAGGTCATCGTGGCCGGTGGTGGCCAGCCGATGTGCGCGCACTTTGACGCTGCATCCGGGACATTTTCCGTTCAGTCATGTACGGAGAGCTGTCCCTAGTGTCGCGTTTCGATCGAATCGTTTCGCGAGCATTGGTAGGGCGCCTCTATGAGGCGCCAGCGCCTGGTACGGGCGCCCTACCGATCAACCCGTCGATTCAAAGGAAACGAAGCACTAGCGCATCTTTCCGTTGTGTGGAACACACCACATCCGTTGTAGGGGCGGGTTACCAAACCACATCCGTTGTAGGGGCGGGTTACCAAACCCGCCCGCTCGTGAAGGTGCGACCAATTGCGGGCGGGTCAGTGACCCGCCCCTACAATCAGCGCGATACATCCAATCGAAAGCCGCTGTAGGTCCCCTGGAATCGAACTTCGTTTCAACTAGGCACAACGAAACATTGGAGGGCAGGCGCCCGCCGCGCTACGCTGGGTCCATGGGCCCCCGAGCCGACGAACCTCCCAAGGGACCTTACGTTGTCGGACAGCGCGGCGGTGGACTGCGGGCGGCAGGGATCCTGGTAAGTCCGCTGATTGCGGTGTTGTTGGGCGCGGCTTTGGTCTCATGCGCGACGGGGTCCGGCGACGACACGGCTCGCCCCCCGTCCGGCACGGGTTGGGACGCGCAGGTCGACGGCCCCTCGGACGCGATCACCGATCCATCGAGTGGCGAAGGCTCTTCGAATGATGGAGGGGATGCGGAGGCCTGCTCCCCCGCCACGTGCGTCGAGTTGGGTGCGCAATGCGGTTCCGCCCCCGACCGCTGCGGTGGTTCGGTGAGCTGCGGTCAATGCCCATCGGGGCTCACCTGCGGCGGAGCCGGACCAAACCAATGCGGCACCTCGGCGTGCTGGCCGAAGACCTGCTCACAGCTGAACGCCTCGTGCGGCATCCTGTCCGACGGATGCGGCGAAACGCTGAACTGCGGCTCGTGCACGATGCCCGAGACCTGCGGAGGAAGCGGAGAGAGCAACCACTGCGGCTGTGCACCCAAGTCTTGCGCGGCCCTTGGCGCTGAGTGCGGGTCGGTCCCGGACGGCTGCGGCGCGGTTCTGGACTGCGGAGATTGCAGCCCGGGGGACATCTGTGGCGGAGCCGGGCCCAATCAATGCGGAAGCGGACCGTGCGAGCCCGTCACCTGCGCCGCGGTCGGCGCGGCGTGCGGACAGGTTCCGGACGGGTGCAATGGTGTGCTGGCGTGCGGGTCGTGTACGCTACCTGCGACGTGCGGCGGGACCGGAACGCCCAACCAGTGCGGCTGCACGCCCACCACCTGTGCCGCCCAGGGGGCAGTGTGCGGATCGTTGGCAGACGGCTGCGGCGGAAACCTCGACTGCGGGGCATGCCCGGGCAATGGGCCATGCATCGCGAGCACGCATCAATGCCAGCCCGCGGATTGCGACAACAAGCTCTGCGGCGCTTCCGACGGAATCGGTGGCACGTGCTCGCCCGGGAGCGGATGTTGCGGTGGAATGGCGTCGGGCTTCAGTCTACCCAAGGGAGCCGGTGTCAATTCGTGCGGGGGAGCCACTCACCTCGAACACCAGACCGACGGCAACGTTGTCGTCTACCAATACAGCAATGGTATCGCGTTGTGGAGCTCGGTGACTGCGGGCCTGAACACCGCTCGGTTGGATATGCAGGGCGACGGCAACCTGGTTCTGTATGGCCCCTCGAACGAGGTGTACTGGCTCTCCAACACCGCGGGCCACGCAGGGACGTACGCCGCGCTCCAGGAAGACTGCAACTTCGTGTTGTACGACGGGGCAACCGCGGTGTGGGCGTCCATGCAAACGTGCCAGTAGTCCCCGTCAGTCCCCGGCGTCCGGGTACACCCAGTCGAGCAGTCGCCGGAATTCGAATGTCTCGCCGACCCCCTGATCGGTCTTGTCCGTGCTGTCGAGCCCGTCCGCCGTCACTTCGGCCGCGGTCTGGATCCAGCCACCCGGGAAGGTGGACAGCCGTTGCCTTCAGTCCAGACAAGCGCAACAGGTCGCCGGGTCACTGCTGCCCGGATGCGCGCACCAACCGCCCGGCTTGCCCGCCAAGACGCAGGCCGCGTGGCAGTCCGTCGCCCCCGCGCAGGCTTCGCACCCCTCAGCCAAACAATTGCAGCACGCCCCCGGATTCGTGCTCCCCGGCGAGCCGCACTGCCCCGCTGCCGACAACGACGCAGCCTGACAAGCCGTGGAACAAGACCAGCCCCACGTCGTGCAGCCGCTGCAGCCGCCTCCCGCTGGCACCGCGGTGCCCCCAGGAAACGCAACCCCAATGCGGTTCTTGTTCCACGTCGCCACCGAGGCGCCCCCGAACCAGACCGCCTTCAAACCACCGCCTTCGACTTCCAGGAAGGGCGTTACCTGCCCGTACGCGTCAAACGCAGCTCCGCTGAGACCGAAGAGCTTGCCGCGATCGACCCAGCACGTCCCCTCCGTGCTCGTTGCCCAGTAGGTCCCATCGCCCGCCTCGCGCAACATCACATACACACCACCCACCTTCTTGACGTCAACCGCGCCGGCGTTGAGGAAGACCGGGTTGGAAGGATGTCGCTCGAAGGTCAATCCGTCGGTCGAAGTGGCGTAGCCGACATGCCGGCCGCTCGGACCGGTCCCGTCGTACCACATATGCGTTACGCCGCCCTCCACGACCACCGAGGGGCGTCCAACCTTGATTTCCTCCCAGGACCCCGGCGCTCCCGGACCGAGAACCTCGGCCACCTTTGCAAACCCGGTGATCGAGGAGGACTCGGCCAACCAGATGCGGTCGAGCTCTGCCGTCGGCGCATCGGTGTAGTACATACGATACGTGCTGCCGACGCGGACCACGCTCGGATCGTTGACGTGGTTCGAACCCCCGGCTTCGAGGGCGGGCACCGGCGCCTGATCGCTCGGCACCTTGCGCCATTCCATACCGTCGCTCGAATAAGCAACATACACGCGATCGTGGCCGTCCGATCCCTGCGCGCCGTACCACATCACCCGCGCGCCGCCGACCGCATGAATCTCGGGCGCGTAGATGTTGTCGCTCCCCTGATTGGCCGTTGCGCTCGTCGGTACGAGCATGGGGTTGCCGATCCAAGGCGATATCGTAGCCGGCCATCCCGTCGGCATGGCCGGGTCGCACACGCAACTTCCTTGCTCGCAGACTTCGCCCGCACCGCACGACGGCGAGCATTCCCCTCCATCACCATCGGGCGTCCCGTCCACCGGTACATCCGTGCCCGAATCCATCGGGGCCTCCGTCTCGTCGCCGGCGTCGAGCACGTCCGCTGCGCTATCCGTTGGGGCGTCACCACCTCCTTCTTGGGTCCCGTCTTCCACGGCAACGTCGCCCACGCTTGCGTCGGAGCCCGGCGACGGACGTGCGTTGGTCTCTTCCTGAGAGCTTGCGCATGCCATCGTGCCCAGGAGGGCGACCAAGAGGAATCGTCGCATGAGATGCTGAGGATAGCACTCACCACGGCCTGATGACTGGGTTCCATTGGATCCCACCTTCGGAACGCTTTGGTCCTTCCCCGCCCGGCGTGAAGTCAGGGGTCTGCTCGAGAATCGCCTACATCCACCTTCAAATTGGCACAGGCGACCACCAAACCACCGATCGACACAGGTTGGCACAGGTCGTGCTCCAGGGGGCTGCGTCGAAGGAAAACTTACCGGAGCTAGACCTATGCGTACTCAATTGTTCATCGCCTCCAGTTTCGCCGCCCTGCTGCTCTGCGCGGGTTGCAGCTCAGCCACCGACGTGGAGGGAACAGATCAAACCCCTCCCCAAGAAGACGCGCCGCGCGGCCCCCTGGGGAAGGCCGATTCGTTCGGCAGCTGCCAGGGCGCCGGCTCCGCCACCTACTGTGGAGGCGCGAGCAACGGCTCCTGCTACTGTGACAACGCCTGCGCAGAGTACGGCGACTGCTGCGCTGACTACGCGTCGGTGTGTCATGCGTCGAGCGGCAACGGTGATGGACCTGCCATCACCTGCGAGCAGGCCGGCGACGTCTGCCATGCCTCTCCCGCAGGCGCTGCCGTGTACCGGCTGTATCGCCAATTCTTACGGGACAACGGCAAGATCGACGAGTCCGAAGCGAATCGCCTCAGCGCGTTCGTTCGCGGAGCGGGCGGACAGAATGCAAGCGTCAAGGCGTTTCTGGACAAGGTCGCCAAAAGCCCGGATGCCACCTTCACCGGGAATGCAAAGCAAGTGATCACGGACTTCTCGAACGGCACGCCGCCGAACTGGGTTCCCCTCGAGAACGATGTCTACGTGGTGAAGACAGGCAATCAGGCCAACTCCGTGATGGACGACAAGATCTTCCTGGTCGGCGACGGCAAGCTCTACGGAAGCACGAATTCGTCCAGCCACAGCCGGGGCTATGCGAAGAAGGCCGCGGGTATCTTGCGCTATCCGCACGGATCCAAGGCGCCCGCGCATCCGTTGGTGGACAGCAGCAGCGACACTGAGCTTCTGCGCACGCAGAGCCCAGCGATTGCGCTGGACTCGGTTGCCACGACGGCCGGTCTTCAGCTCGATCAATTCGGGTTCGACTACCGCGCAACGAAGCGATTCTACGACCCAAACGCGCAATACTGGGAAGGGCTCTGCCACGCATGGTCCTACGGTGCACTCGACGAGCGCATCAACGCGCTCGTCGACGTCGAGGGAGCAACCGGACAACGTGGCATTTGGATCTTCGGCCACTGGCTCAGCCGGGCGGACCTCGGTAACTGGATGATGGCGGTCTCGGATCAGCTGAGCGTTGCCGACACGGAGCTGGTCGATCCATTCGTTACGCCTCTGGACGTACTGCTCGGCGTCCCCCAGTGGATCATGACCAGCGGACTGGGCATGCGGGCTGACATGTTCAACAACGTGGAGCAGGGGTCGTCCGAGATCTGGAATCAGCCCATCGTCGAAGCGGAGATGGAGGTTTCGGGGGTTTCGCAGGATGTCGCTGATGCGGTGTTCGACCACGCAAAGAAGGACACAGAGAACTTCGCCCCGTTGCCCGCGACCCCCAAGGTCAAGCTCGTAAAAATTCGCGTCGCCTGGGGCGCCGAAGTCAACGACGCCCACGAGGGGACGCCGAGCCTTCAGACCACGGACTGGAACATGTACGTCGTAGCGAACGAGGACGGCGAGGCTGTGGTTGGCTACATGGCACACCATCTCTACCAGGCAAACATTGCCGGGTTGCCAGTGACAGAGGCGGATCCGCTCCCGGACTACTTCGCCTATCCGAAGAACGCCATCCTCGACGCTTCCTTCGAGGACGCGTCGAACCAGTTGCTGGGGGGTGCGTTGGACGGCGGCGTGTTTCGACTCTTCGTGGGAACGGTGTTGGCCTACGGAATTCCCGAATCGATGCGCGCTTCGTTCGAGGCAGACTTCGCGGCCTCTCAGGATGCAAATAGCCTCAAGCAGGCTTAGGGACCTCCAAACCCCAAACTGGTCCAGCAGCCCGACGTGGTCATGGGTGGCATGGAGTGCGAATGTGTATGAGTCATTTCACGCTGAAGCAGACTCATGGAAATATTTTCGGGCGCA
>Ga0180009_10007066_pt1 | contig 11605 bp, 11 predicted proteins | sample OS_PC_MetaG_FD_123537 | JGI IMG/M metagenome (GOLD analysis project Ga0180009, IMG submission 123537) | Groundwater microbial communities from the Aspo Hard Rock Laboratory (HRL) deep subsurface site, Sweden - OS_PC_MetaG | ecosystem: Environmental > Aquatic > Deep subsurface > Groundwater...
AAAATCATTTTGGTTGGGTTGTGTATAAAACGATAGGGTATCCCAGAGAGGCCTCAAATTTTAAATCGACAAAAGGGCAATTATTTTTAGAAGCGCTAGATAATATTTTTGAGGAGTTGAAAAAGACAAGGCCGACGAAATTAGTGGAACAGAAAGCGCAAGGAAAATTATTAGGGGAATCGATATTAGAAGTTGAAAGTAAACATGGCTATGGCAGATGGATAAGAAGAGTCATTGGTTTTCACTTTTCATTATTTTGTTGTGGATTGATACAGCCGGGATCAATAGGAAATTTTATAGAGAAACATAAAGAAGAGATCGCGGAGAAGTTTAAAGAGAAATTAGAAAAGGTAAACAGAGGGATGAAAGAACCGTTGTTAGAAGAAGGGGTAGAGCTAGAGGAAGGAGTTGTAGGAGTAGAAGAACAAACGCAAGAAAATGAAACGACTTATGCACAATTAAATAGAGCGTTGTCAGGCGAGGGTGAAATAGGAAGAAAATCATCAATGCAAGTGACTGTGCCATTAGAGCAGTTGATAAAAAGCGGAGCTTTAGAAGCGTTACAAGCAAATAGAGAAAGCAGGCAGAGTCAGTCTAATCCATTAGGAAACAACGGGGTAGTCGAGTTAACAGAAATTCCTAAAAGCACGATGCGAAAATAAAAAAGATTTAGACATTGTATTTGTTCATATTATAAAAAAGAATTTTCTGGAGCGGGTGATGGGAATCGACCCCACGCTATCAACTTTTCAAGCCGAGGTTTTGTTAGCAAATAAGTGAGTGAACTGTAAAATTTTTATAAATCCTGACTTAGTAGATTGTTATCGAAATAAATATCGCAAAGGATATGTCGCCGAAACAAGAACGGGGGTAACATCTTCGAGCACTTTTTTCCAAGCAGAAAAACCGAGCAGTGGAGCAGGCCAACAAACTATCGCTGTCGTTCCTCGTAAGCGTTCTTGGTATTAAAACGTTAATGTTAAGAGCGCGCGGGAGTTAAACAAATGGATACTATTGTCTCGGGGCGTTGTAAGCGCTTAATGAACTACGTCTTTCAATAATTATTTAATTTGTCAAAATACAATCTCATTTTAACTCCGTACTAAAAGTGGATGTCTTCTTTCCATCAAAAACCTCAGGGGAAGACTTTAATAATAATTGAATTTTTGTGTTTAGACTATCCGCTAGGCGTTCGTTATCACCAATTGAAAAATGAACACCATCTATACCGTTTAATTTATACTCTAATTTAACCATATTGCATAAACCACTTTCTTCAATTTTTAAAAGTGATTCTCTTAGTGTATCACTTTTTAAAGATGCACCATCAAAGTCTGTTCCAAAACCATCTTCTTTCGTTATTTTTGGAGGGAAAGCCAGAATGACATCGGTTGTTGGGCTAGCAGATTTTATAAGTCTGACTAAATCAACAAGACTTGCTGCTATTTCTTCTCCTGTTTTATGATAAGTTGATTTTAGGTCATTAACACCAAGCACAATAATAATTAATCTAAAAACAGAAAGATGATCTAAATATTTTCGAACCAGGCTGGCTTTCCCATTTAATTCGGGATTATCCTTATGTTCAATATCTACAGTTCTACCTGGAACAGCATCCTCAGTAATGTCACAAGGTATCCCGCTTCTCATTAGTAAATTATGTAAAATACTAGGCCATCTGAGGCGTTCACCAAACCTATCACATGTTTTTAGTTCAGCATCCCAACTTCCAGGAACATATCCCCATGTGTTGGAGTCCCCAAAACACAAAATTTTTAATGACATTAAAACCCCCTGAATTTTTCTTAAGTCGGTGTTTTTAGTGAAAAACAGTAATAGTCAATTAAACCATGTTCATATGCGGGATAAAATATTCTTGACCATTGTTTTTCTGTTTCTTTTTGCTGAGATAGCCATGTGTCAAACCCTTTAAATACGTGTTTACCAATGCTTATACAATTAAATCCTTTAAATCCAAGCGTTGTGATTTGTTTGCATAGCGTATCACAACAATAGCTACTCATATGAATATTATAGCGAGGAATAATCATACGTAGTTTATTAAGAGATTTTTGGTTAACAGGGAACGGCGCTACGAATAAGATAGACGCCCCTTTTTTGGAAATTCATTTTAATTCTAAAAATACCTTTTCCATATTTTGGAAATGCTGAGCAACCTCGCATATAAAGATGTGGGAATAATTGTTATTTATCAGATAAGAGTTTTCAATATTAGTAGTAATTAAGGTTACTTTTTTTTCTGAAAAAAGAGATTTATATTTCTTTAATGCCCTGATTTTTTGTTGATGCACAAAATCTATACCTGTAATTGATGCAACTTCATATTCGGTTGCCAATTTACTTAATCCCACGCCAGTTCCAAAGCCAACTTCTAAAACGTGGCTTTGTGAATCTAAAGATAATTGTTTGAAAATTAATTGGTATAGGTTTGAAGAGGCTAATATTCTTTTATCAGGCGATATTTTTTCTGATAAATCTATGTTCTCCCAATATCCCCAGTTAATGTAATCACCAAGAAACATACAATACTCAGTAAGGTTATTTACGCCATACATATCTTTAGTTGTACATGGTTCGTAGCATGTATAATTATATTTATTGTCGCTAGCTACGTCATTAAATTTGGCAATAGGGTAAATTATAGTATTTGGATTAACTCCTATTGACTGTAGTATTGATTCCCGACTTTCTATCATAATGAACACTCTTCGTCATATTTTTTTACAGAGATGATTTATAAATTTATCCGCCTGATCAGTTTTAATTGTTCTTGTATCGTGACAGAAGCAGATGTTTAAATTGTTATTAAAAATAGTGATAAATAAAAAACTCGAAAAAATATGTTTGTCAAAATAAAAAGCATTACCACGCGCACAAATATTAGAAATAATTTTTTTATCTATTTTAGCAAAATTTTCCGAGATAAATTAAAAAAGTTCTTGACAGGGTTTTTGTGTAAAAAAGTAAATTGATGCTGCTGTACTAACTTTCATTTATTTTTCCTCATCGACAAGCGAGATATTGTCGAAGTTCCAATTTGCAGATGACGAAAGTACAACAAAAAATATCGGGTTGCTTTCGTTAAAAGAATGAGTGCAATCATGGCGTTAGTTTTTTTAAATAAACCCATAGATCCTTTAGAAAGTTTTAAAGTGTGGCTGGATGAAAATTATGTTCAAACACCGCCTAAAGGGTTACTTGGAAAAGCGATGGGGTATCTGTTAAACAATTGGGAATTGTTGATTTGTTTGTTGGGATTTAGTTTAGTGTCAGTGGGTATGAAGGGACACCTACGAAACGTTAATGTGATGAGGTGGGAGTTAAACAAATGGATACTATCATCTGGAGCGGGTGATGGGAATCGAACCCACGCTATCAGCTTGGGAAGCTGAAGTTCTACCATTGAACTACACCCGCGTGTGAAAAGGGGGAGATTATAATTCCAACATCGTTTTTTGTTTAGTAATAATTTCTTTTATTCCGTTTCGGGCTAAATCGAGCATTGTTAAAAAAGCCTCATGGCTGAAGGCTTGTCCTTCTGCGGTACCTTGAATTTCAATAAAGCCATCTTCGTCGTTCATCACCACGTTCATGTCGGTTTCGGCATTCGAGTCTTCTGAGTAATCTAAGTCGAGAAACGGCTCGCCTTGGTGAACGCCTACAGAAACGGATGCAATGAGGTGTAAAAAAGGATTTTGAACCAGAATTTTATTTTCTAATGCATATTGAATCGCATCAACGAGTGCAACGCATCCGCCGGTAATAGAAGCGGTACGTGTGCCGCCGTCTGCTTGAATAACGTCACAGTCGATCATAATAGTGTTTTCGCCTAATGCGTGTAGATCGACCGCGGCTCGTAATGATCTGCCTATCAGTCGTTGAATTTCTTGTGTTCTGCCGCATTGTTTACCTTTTGAGGCTTCTCGTTCAGTACGTTCATGCGTTGCACGGGGAAGCATGCCATATTCAGCAGTTAACCAGCCTTGACCAGAATTTTTTAAAAATCGAGGAACACCGGGGATAATACTCGCATTGCAAAGTACTTTTGTTTCGCCATATTCAATAAGAACAGATCCTTCTGCATGTTTCGTGTAATGACGAGTTATTTTGATATCGCGTAATTGTTCTGCTGAGCGATTCGATGGCCGCATGTTAAATTCCCTATCACAGTTGATAAAATTAAGCGCAACCATACATTAAAAAGAGTTTTAAATAAAGGCGGATAAATACTGAATTGAAAACTTATTCTAGACAAAGTGACCTGAAACCCTACAATACGTAAAAATTATTCAAAACAGGAAACAATCATGATCAACAGTATGACAGCATTTGCGCGCACAGAATTCAAACAAGCGAAAGGTACCTTTATTTGGGAAATACGCTCGGTCAATAATCGTTATCTCGATGCCAACATGCACTTACCTGAGGCATTTCGTGAAATTGAAATGGAATTAAGAATGCTCATTAAAAAATATGTGAGTCGTGGAAAAGTTGATTGTGGGTTACATTATCAAATAGTAAATGGCGATATTAATGAATTAGCGATTAACGAAAATAATGTAAAAAAATTAAATACAGTTACAAAACAGATTAAAAAGATTTTTGGCAAAGCGGTTTCGATAAATTTAATTGATATTTTAAAGTGGCCTGGTGTTACTCAGATACTCGAAGGGGATAAGACAAATTATCAAAAAATTGTTACCGATTTATTTGAGCAGGCATTAATAAAATTCAATGAGACAAGAGCTCGAGAAGGAGAAGCATTAAAAAAATTTATTGAAGATTATTTAGATGGCATCAATCTTGAAGTAAAAAAAGTGCGAACATTTTTGCCTGAAATTATTACTTCTCAACGTGACAAATTGATTCATTATTTTGAAGAAGCTAAAATCAAATTAGACAATGAACGTTTAGAACAAGAAATGGTTTTTTATGCACAGAAAGCCGATGTCGCTGAAGAGCTCGATCGTTTAGAGACGCATATTAAAGAAGTAAAACGTTTATTACAAAATGGCGGTATCGTTGGCAGACGATTAGATTTTTTAATGCAAGAATTAAATAGAGAAGCCAATACGTTAGGTTCAAAATCTGTCAATGAAATAACTACACATGCTGCTGTTGAAATTAAAGTGTTGATCGAACAAATGCGAGAGCAGATTCAAAATATTGAATAGGGTTTTTTGCAACACGTTATTACTTGTGAACAATTTGGAATTGTAGGGGCGCAGCGTGCTGCGCCCGAATTCAACATCGAAAAGGCATAGCGCGTTATGTTCCTACTACAAATAACTAAGTTTCTTCAGAATTTTTGCATCGGGTTGTTTTGAAGCCGCTTGTTGTTGATAAACATTGCCTATTGAGAATTGTGAAAAACTGCCGAGATGAGAAACAATCGCCGATAAAATATTAATTCCCTGTTCGAGAAAATCGATGAAAGTTGTAATTAAATGAGGAATGGCAGGTATTAGATTAGCAATCATTTTTATCATGCCGATAGGGGAAAGAGGCGAATTAAACCAGAAATCTTTACTGGCAACATCCTTAAAAGACATCTCCCTTAAACTGTCAAAACCACTCGTCTGTTGACTAAAACCGGCAATATTTTCTACAGCAGAACGATGAGCATAAGAAGCGGATAACCCATTGATTCCGGTTGATTGTCTGGCGGCGTTCGTACGTTGATAGGCAGTATATTTTGCGGCATCAGGGGTAACTTGCCAGTCGGGATTTGGTTTAGGAGATCCGCCTTCCATTGCGCCAGAAATATAATTAATGACATGCTTTGACGCATCAGAAGCAGATTGATCTTGGTAAATCGTATTGCCTGTTAACGTATGTGAAGAAATTAAAGAATGTCCATTCAGGGTGTCCGGCGAATTTAAGGTTTTAATCTGTTGTGCTGCTGCGCTTTGATTTGAAGCGTAAGCGCTATTAGCATCGCTATTGGCAGTATCAGAAGTATCTTTAACATGCTTTTTGATATCATCTGCGCTTATGTAGCGTTGATGAGTATCGCTTTGTCCTAACGGATTTTCACTGAGTGTCTTGATGAATGTCCCTGAGTTAGCAAGAAGGTTTGATGTTATAGTACCAATATTAGTGATTTGGTGAGTCACAGTAGTAATTGCCTTTAATATATCTTGAAGTACTTTAACAGGTAAAACTGATGATGATGTTAACTGTGCAGATGCGGGGGCAATAAAAATGATGGACAACGCAGAAACAATAACAAATTGAATCATTGTTTTTTTAAATCGATGGAATAGTTTAAACATAGTTTACTCTCTCAAAAAAATTAATATTTAATTCCCCAATTAGTCGATGTTTGTGCAGGGGATTGTTCATTCGTATTTGGTGTGACAACTGGCTCGGGTGCGGTTTCAACACACTTGCATCGCGATGGATAAAGTCTTTCGATTTTATTGCCTTTGCTGTCGTATAAAAAATTGGAATGGTAATTATATTTTGGATCGTTGCAATTATCGCAATTGGGAATAGTGACTTCCGTATTATTTTCGTCAGTATTTTCAGTTGTTTGATTATCAGTAGAGTCAGACGGTTGATCTGATTTTTGTTGCATTTGCTCGAGTTGTTTTTGAAAATATTTTCCCGATTGTGTTGCTGTTTTTTCTGATTCACTAGCCGCTTTATCAACACCTTGAGAATATTGTGCTTCTTTTGCTGCTCGTTCTTGCAAAAGCGGATCAAGCCGAGTAGACGAACTGTTTTGTGCAAAACAAGGGACAGAGAAGGCAGCAACTAAAAGTATTACACATCCTTTTGTAGAGTTATTCATATTCATGCTCCATGACTTTATTTAATAATGCAAATCGTTCTGGGGAAAATACACGAGCGAGTAATCGTAATCTTTCAAAAACAATATTGCGTCGTAAAAATAGACCTGCAGGATCATCCGTGTGTTTACTATTTTCTTCTGCATACATTAATAATCGCGACGCAGAACCAGGGTGTGTGGTATCGATTGCTTGTAGAATACGAAGTGCTCTTCCAATTTTTAAATGACAAGCAGATTCAATATAGTTATCTTCTTTCGAAAGCTCGAATTGAGTAATACCGTCAAGGCTTTTTCCTAATTTTTCCAAGGCAGCTTCGATTTGAGGATTGCCATCTACCGTCCAGTTTTCAACACTTTCCATGAAAGAAATAACACGATAGATCATTGGGTCTTCGTAATTTTTCCAAAATTCATGCACCGCTTGCATGCTTAAGTCAGGCATCGTTTTTCCCTCGGAATATAAGCAAGTTGCAACTTTAAACCGCTCTCTTCTTTGAATCAAGGACTATTATTTTTTTAAACTTTAGAGTATTCTTGCTCGACTTATTTTTTCAAAATCAAGTGGGGAACTATGGGAGTTTTTAAGACGGTTGTCGGTGGTACGTTTAAATCAATGGTTGATGTTCCCTCTTGGCTCGGTTACAAATATATCAAACAACATACACTTTTTCTTTATCAGGCATTTAAAGGTATTTCCACTCCGTTACAAGCAACTCGTAAAGAATCATTTGCAGAAGCACTACAACGGTTAAACTTAACAGAAGCAGAATTGGATATTAAACGTAAAAGTCTTATTCGCTCAGTCATTATTTTTGTGATAGCAAGTGCTGTTGCGTTTATTTATATGGGATATCTATTTATCATCGGACAACTCTTTGGCGGTGTGATTAGTCTATTACTGACCTGTGTATTTCTTGTCAAAGCATTCGAAGCCAGTTTTTGGAATTTTCAAATTAAACATCGTAAGTTAGGATGTAATTTTAAAGAATGGTTAAGCGGCCGTCTTGAGGAGTCACAACAGTGAAAAGAAAAGTATTTGCGTTATTATCTATTTTTACGTCGTTAATGCTTTTTTCATGTCAGCTTTTTGCGCAGAGTGGATTTGATATTATTGGCAAAAACTATTTTGAATTGGCCAAGAAAGATGTTTCTTTCCAATTGCTTGGCCACATCTTTGGTCAAGTGGGTACGGTATTAACAGCGAACCAGACCATCATGAATGCGATGTTTTCTGAGTTTAATAAAGCACTGTTGGTTTTAGCGGTAATTATTATTATGTATACCTTAATCATGTCGATTGTGCATACGGCGCATGAAGGTGAATTTTTAGGGAAAAAATTCGATTCACTCTGGGTGCCTATTCGTTCGGTTACGGGTGTTGCACTATTGGCTCCGATGCCAACCATCGGTTATTCAGTGATTCAAGTCTTTTTTATGTGGATAGTCATTCAAGGTATACGAGCCGCGGATGTTTTATGGGATAGAGTTCTCGACTACATTATGAAAACGGGAACTGTTGTTACCGCTCCATCGCCTTCTCTTAATGCAGATGGTATTGGTACCGCAAAATCGGTTTTAGCTAAAGCAGTTTGCCTTCAAAGGGATGCGGAAAATTACGGTTTGAAAAGTGGAGTCTCCCCCAATTTTTATGAGAGGGCAGATGCTTCAGGTAATGTGCTTAAGCAGGGCTATAATTTTGATTTTTTTCCGCCAAATAATGTCCCTGGCAGTAGCGGTGGGACATCGGCAACAAATGAGATGTATAACTGTGGTCAATTAGAGTGGGAGGCCCCAGATGCTCCAAATCTTTCGGATCTTCAAAAAGAAAAAGATCAAGCATTATCGGAAGGAATGGTTGAAGCGGTTGATGCATTAAATAAGGTGGCATCAACCTATGTTTTCGATAACAAAAATTTGCCTATATATGATTCGCAAACGAATCCCGTGTTAAATGCTGCAATTGTTATAAAAAATAAATTATTTAATGTTCAAGCCACTTCGGAAAATGTCTCCGATATCAATACCGAATTAATTGCCGCTAAAGACTATGGTTGGATATATGCAGGTGCTTATTATCATGTTATTGCAAGCTATACAGATAGTAGGAATGACCTATTAACTATTAGTGTTCAATCCCCGACTGATTTAGGAGTTTCTCAAGATCCAACACTCGATCCAGCTGACCAGAATTTTGTAAATGATCTTGCTAGTATTGCTAGTTCTCCGGATATCAGTATGCCGAATAATTTAGGCGCATGGGGCGCTTCATCTGCAAGTGGCAGTTGGATGTTTAAGGTGATGCGTATTGTGTATATTCCCTTTAATTATATCGTTTCGATATTTACGAGCTTGATTACAGGGCAGGCATCGGAATTTACAACGTCACCCAATGATCCTCATTCGCTTCCACTTATGAAGTTTTTTGCAGGAGAGGGGGAGTATGTGACAGTTGATCCGCTAATCAGATTGCAACAATTAGGCGAAAATATTTTAAGTGCCGTAACAGGATTCTATATTTTGGGGATTATTTATTTATTAGGTTTTGTGTTTTATACGGGCTGGTGTTCTGCGCTTACGCCTGTCGCAACCCTTATGCAGGGTGCCTATCGCTATATTGTTAATCCTATCATTTGGTTGCTCGGATTATTGTTTATGAGTGGATTATCGCTTGCTGTCTATTTACCTTTAGTTCCTTATATTATTTTTACCTTTACTGCGATTGGTTGGATGATTGCAGTCATAGAAACGATGATTGCAGCACCTTTGGTTGCTTTGGGTGTAACGAATCCAGATCCAGGATCGCATAGTCAAGTATTCGGACGAGCGGAGCCAGCAATACAATTAATCACCAATGTTTTTTTAAGACCCAGCATGATGATTTTTGGATTAATTGGGGGAATGTTATTAACTTTTGTAGCGGTTGATCTTTTAAATAATAGTTACTTCTTTTTTATTGGAACGGTGGCGGAGCAAAAAGGCATGGATCCCCTGCGTTTTATTATGTTTTTAGTCATGTATATCGTTTTGATGGTTGCCATTGTCAATCGCACCTTTTCATTAATTCATCTTATTCCCGATAGGGTGTTGTCTTGGATTGGATGGCAAGGACAGTTTGGGGCGTATTCTGAAGGGATGGAAGGTATTGCAAAGCAAGGGTTTCAATCTCTCTCTGGAAAAGTTTCTTCAGCGACAGGCAAAGCTGCAAGCATGGGCAGTGAATTCGGTCAGGGTGTCATGAAAGGTCAAATGGCGCGTATGAAAGCAAAACAGTCTAAGGCGGGTGCCGTTTTAGGTGCTAAGGCCGGTGGTCTGGTTGCTGGACCGGCTGGAGCCGCTGCTGGTGGAAAAATGGGGGAAAAAGCCGCACAGAAACCAGCCCCTGGTCAAAAACCTGCTGCCGGCGGTGGTTCAGGAGAAAGTGATCCAAAAGCACCTCCAAGCGGAGGAGGATCAAATCCAAGCAGGTGAACCCCTAAATAGATATTTCAAGGGCAGAATTTCTGCCCTTTTTTGTTTTTAAAGTTAATTGCAATAGTTATTTAAAATCTTGAATCGGCAACAGCAAAAAAATAATAAAACAGGGGAGTGATAACAAAATCACAAAGAGTTGAATACTGCATAATCCAGCCGCTAAGAGAATAAATAGAATAGGAATGGTCATTAGATAGAGTTGGTCGAGTGTAACACGATAATTTTTTTTAGGTTCTCTGGGAGGGAAATAACCTAAAAAATACCATTTATGACTTTTCTTTTGTAGTAATAACGTAAAAAGGAAAATAATACTGCTAAGCAAAATAGCGGTCTTAATGATAGGCAGATAGGATTGCAATAGAGTAATTTGATTCGATGAAAGCAAATAAAACAATAACAGCATAACGACCGGCAAAATTAATAGAGTCATTAAAAAAGTTTTTATTGTTCTCCCGTGTGATATTGCAACCAGTAAGGAAGTCATTAATGGCATTGCAATGATCCAAAATCCCCAATTCCACAAGGTTAAATATGCTTGGATATTCTGTTTATAGAATGCGGGTGAAAAAATAATTTTGTTCAACAGTAGTGGCATTCTATTCAAGAGTAACCTAATAATAGGATGAATGATTATTCCAATAAGGAAAAGTACACACAAAATGATAATAAAATGGATTCCTTGTGATATCTGTTTCTGTTCTATTTTTTCTAATAAATGTTGAACAGACGGTTTTTTATAAAGCTGCAACGCAATAATTGTCATCATAAGACCATCAAAAATAGAAAAAACGATAGAATTAGATAACAAGAGCGCAAGTAGCTGCAAAATAAAAAAACTAATATTTAATGCAATAAAAATACGTGTGGCATATTTAAAATAGTTTTCTGAAATGGCAGAAAGTTCCTTTCTTAGAAATAAGAAAGGCCAATTAAGAATATGAGCGCTTAGTGGGGTATTGCTATTTTTTTTATAAGCGGCATAAGCAAAAAAAACAGCAATGACGCTTATCATCGCCCACGGGAAGAATCCCCAGTTTATTAAGAAAGAGGAAAAAATCGTTTTAAAAGTGAGAGTATCAGAAAGTTTTACAAGCTGGTTGGTTTGTACAATAGAAGATGAAAAGAAATTACATTGATTGATAAATAACAAGGTAAAACCCAATTCGATCACAATAATTTTAAATAGCCATTTCCAATAAGAAGTAGCGGGGGTGCTTTGCTCGCCACCAATATGTAGTTGACTGATGGGTAAAGGAAATAGTAGAAATAAAATCAATAAGGGCAAAAATAAAAAACTAATTTTTATGAAAAAGGATA
>Ga0180009_10007067_pt1 | contig 11604 bp, 8 predicted proteins | sample OS_PC_MetaG_FD_123537 | JGI IMG/M metagenome (GOLD analysis project Ga0180009, IMG submission 123537) | Groundwater microbial communities from the Aspo Hard Rock Laboratory (HRL) deep subsurface site, Sweden - OS_PC_MetaG | ecosystem: Environmental > Aquatic > Deep subsurface > Groundwater...
CAAGTCTCAACTGGTGTTTCGCTGACGCTGAATCGCGCAGCCTACATGATTTACTATGGCATCGACTTTTCGTTGGGACACTACTTGCAGTCCATGGACCGGAACCATCGTATCGGTCAAGAGAGACCCACATTCATCTATCGCATGACACACGAAAAAAGTCTACTCGAGACTGTGTGGGCCGCGCTGGAAGCCAAGGTCAATTTGGAAGAGACGTTGATTACGCGCATTCAGTGTGTTATGTGTCCCAATGTCATTATTTGCCTATCGAGGGGTCTTGAGCCGTTCGACAAAGACTGCGTGTTTTCTTCTCGTGCCAAGCGCGTGCTCGCTCGCCCGAGATTGCTGAGTTAGACACCAATCAACAGGAGAATCAATGTTCAAACTGACTCTTGATCGGAAACAAATCGAAGAGATGCTTCTGCTGGGACTACGCGTCTCTGGTTTTTGCTTAGAAGACGAAAAAGTTACGTGGGAGCGAAAAAAGAGCGCTGGGGTTACAGCGACCGTACACGTCTCGGCCAATCAGCAAAATCTGCGGGGTAAAAACACAGAGAAAAAAGTCGTAGCGATGAACGACGGTGTTTTCTCTGAAGAAGCCGTGCCTTCTCAAGAAGATGATATCGGTGTGATCATCCCAGACCAGGGTGACATGGATCCTACAGAAGTAGAAGAGATCCTTCGCCGAGCTTCAACACGAGGGCGTGGATCTAAGTGATGTCGGACGACTACCAACCAGACCGCGAAGTTCGATTCTTGGCCGGCGTTGACCCGGATGAAGTTGATGCCTACGTCCGCCGTCTCATGTCAGAATCCGAAATCGCGCCGAGCAAGTATGCGCTGCCACGCGAGTATCTCAGCGTTTCGCAGGTAACGATGTTTCAGCGGTGCCCCCGACAGTACTACTTCCGCTACATCGAAAATCTGGTTCTGCCACCCGGTGTGGCTATGGCCGAAGGCAGCGCCATGCATCGTGCTCTCGAACATGCGCTGCACGCCAAACAGCAAAACGACATTCTCCCTGTGGACACACTAGTCGATGTTTTTCGTGCGCGCTGGAAGTCCGAAGATGAAATCGTTTTCGACGACGAAAAAGGTGAAAACGAAAATATGATTTTCGCACGGTCACGTGTGTTTCTGTCTCAGTACCGTCAAGACTTTTTGCCCGTGATCGATCCGATCGAAATCGAACAGCGATTTGTTGTGTCACTGGTTCCCGGCATTCCAGTTGTTGGGTTTATCGATTTGATCGACAGAGGTGAAGAAGACCGCATAGATACAGTGGTCGACCACAAGGTCACAGGCCGCATGAAGTCGGCGCATGAAGTCGAAAACGACATGCAGCTTACGCTGTACGCTCATGTCAAGAAACTACCCAAAGTCCGCTTCGATGTTTTCTTGAAGAACAAGAAGCCGACGATCAAGAGTCTGAGCGCAGTGCGCAAGCCGGGAGACATCCGTTGGGTACAACACGTTTTCCGCGAAGTCGCAGAATCGATCACCATGGGACGGTTTCCGCCATGTGACCCGAAAAGCTATTCGTGTGCACTAAAAAGCTGCGGCTATTACCATCGCTGCCGGGAGGCAATCAATGTCTGACGGAATGGAAAAGTATGGCGTTGACGAAGTGGATAAAAAAGCGGAGTCCACAAAGGTAGGTGAAGACGCACAGGGGGCAGAAACCTGTCCCAAGTGTGGAAACCCCGTGGCACACCACGGCGAAGTTCGGGTGTGTCCAAAGTGCGGCACGGAGCCGTTCGAAGGAGAACAATGAGCACCGCGAAGAAGAAGACAGCCAAGAAGTCCACCGCAAAGAAGAAGCCAGTCAAGAAGTCCACCGCAAAGAAGAAGGCAGCCAAGAAGTCCACCGCAAAGAAGAAGGCAGCCAAGAAGTCCACCGCAAAGAAGAAGGCAGACGCGAAGTCGACGGCCAAACTTGACGCCGCTCCACCCAAGGTTTTGACACCGGTTGGTTTCATGCACGGCGTCGGCGATATGCCGACACAGCAACACATCGACGTCGCCGATGTGCTGGTGGAGAAAAACATCCGAACCGATCCAGACTGGCAGAAAAAGGTAACGGAGTTGGCGAGCTCAATCCAGGCCCAAGGTCAACTGCAGCCGATATTGGTGCGGAAGCTGTCAACGCCGAAGAAGGGTAAGAATTACTTGCTGTACTACGGCGCACGGCGTCTTGCGGCGACCAAGCTCAACAAGCAAAAGACCATCCTGGCAAACATCACAACGCGCGATTACACGGATGACGAGTTGATTGTCCTCAAGGCCACGGAGAACTTCGGGCGAGCAGACTTGAGCGCAATGGACGAAGCCCTCATTTTCCGGCACTTCGTCGATGGTGCGATGAAAGTCAAAGACATCGCCAAGATGCTGGGGATCTCCCCGGCACTCGTCAGTCAGCGGTTGGCAATTCTCAAGTTGGATGACAAAGTCCAAAAAGCAGTCAAGGAAGGCAAGATTCCGACAACGTCGGCACGCGAGCTTAACCGCGTCAAGGATCCGAAAAAACAAGTCGAGTTGTTGGCCAAAACAATCAAAGAAGGGCTAGAGGCGCAAGAGCTGAAAAAAGAAGTCGACGCGTTTCTCGGCCCAGCAAAAAAGACCAGAGCGTCGTCAAAGAAAAAGAAGACGCAAAACAGCTCAGCGAAAGCGAATCCTGGAGCGGATGCCGGACTTCAATCAGTGCGCACGCCAGACGAAGTCAGCAAGATGCTCTTGCGCTACGACGACAAACTGACCAAAGCCAAGACTGCCGTGGCGACTTCTCAAAAACTGATCGACACGACCACGCCTGACATCACCAAGGCGGTCAAGACGCAAGAACAGTTGGCCTACCTGGAAGGTGTGTTGATGGGCCTGGGCTGGGCTTACGATAAGAAGTCGAAGCTCAAGTAGCCAGGCTAGAGCAACGCGGCACAAAGGCACGTGTTTGTTTCTGTAGCCCCGCTGTGATCTAATGTAGAACGCTCGTTATCAGTGAAGAGGTTCCATAAACGTTTCTTGAAACGAGAACGGGCACGCTGTTGTATCTGGCGTGCCCGTTCTCGGCTTACTCCCATGTGATCCCCAATCTGTTGGGAGGTCATGGGGTCTTCTCCATTCAATCCGAAATACATCGTCAAGACCATGCGTTCTTGTTCTGGGAGTTCTTCGAGGACCAGTTGAACCAAGCGCTTCTGATCTTTACGGCGTATTTGATCGTCAGCGTTGTCTTCGTTTGTTTGAAGAACATCGAACAACGTTGCGCCTGTAGATGAAGCGGCGTCCAGAGAAGTAACGCCGATATTCTCAGTCATGAGCCGCTCGACACGTATCGCGCTGAAACCTGTTTCTCGGCTTAGTTTCCTAACATCGGCTTTTTTGCCGGTCTTTGCAGTCGTGGTCTGCTGTGCACGCCGTAATTGTCGTTTTGCGTGTTGGTGCCAAACAGGGACGGCGACTGTCGAGTCACGTTGAAGTTCTTGTCTGATAAAGAGCCTAATCCATGAAGTGGCATACGTAAGAAGACGCGTTTGACGGTTTGTGTCAAAACGATCGATGGCAACGAGGAGTCCTTCGTTTCCTGCGGCCACTAACTCAGACAGACGCTCTACGTTTCCTCGTGCGTAGCGGTGGGCTAGTTTTACCACGAAACGCAAACAAGACTTTACAAGAATGTCCCGCGCTTCCTGACTCCCGTTTTTCTGGTAGAGCTTGAGAAGCTGATTTTCGACTTCCGGATTTTTGATGATGATCCCACGGCCAACCTCAGTGCAAAAGCGGTCTAACGACGTAACGTCTGCGTTCATGGCCTTCCCTCTGGTCTTCGTTTATACCTTCAGTCCCTTGCGTTCCTTCTAGTGTTCGGACATTCCTCGGTGCTAACTGTGTGCAATATGACACAGTGTTTTCTGGAGGTCAAGCGTCTGGTTCTCCTTTTGTTCGCCCAAAAAACAGTTGACTCGTTCGTAGGCTCTATGGCATTGTCGAGAAACCCACCCTAGTGAAAGGAGGCACAACTTGGACGGGTAGCCTACCATCAGAGAACGAGTCAAAGGGCGAGACAAAGAGCGACAACGACCAACAAGGAGAACGATCGTGGGAATGTTTAAAAAGGGACAGAAGGACCAGCAGGACGAGAAGGACCAAGACGAAGCAGCCAGCAACACCACGCAGCCAACCGAGAACACCACTGAAGAAGACGCAGTTACGACTGCCCTCGCGCGAAAAAATCCGCTCGAACGCATCCTCCCTCTGGACATCGTAAGCGAAAAGCATCGCCCTGCAGTGGCACGACTGCTGGAAGAGATGAATCCGACCAAGCGTGGCTTCAGTGATGAAGCTTTGCGGGATTGGACACCAACCGAGATCCGCGTCAGACAAGCGTTGTCCCGCAATGTGCCTGACAACATCCGCAATGGACAACTGTACAACACCGTGGGCGATCTGATTCCGGCACCGTTTCGCTTCACACTGTTGTTCATCTCAAAGTCCAACATCAAGTTCGAAGCCGGCGGTGGGTCAAAGATCGAGTGCATGTCGCTCGACACCATCACGTCCCGCTACGGGACGAAGTGCGCGGATTGCGCAGATCTGCCATTCCGTGCTGGGCAGCCTACGCAGTGCAGCAGTGTGCTGAACGCCATCGTCCTCTCAGAGGACATCCAGCTCTACATCATTCGCTTCTCCAAGACGAGCTACAAGTCCGGCGCACAACTGTCCAAGATGGCTCAGAAGACTGACGCTCCTTGGTCGAAGTGGTACTCTCTGGAAACCAGCGAAGAAACCAACTCCAACAAGGCGAAGTATTTCGTCTTGAAGACAAACCCCAGCGGTGAAAACGTCGCGTCTGACGTGCAGGTAATCTGCGACCGTCTCAATCTCGTCGTAGAAGAGCTACACGCCAAGGCGCTCATCCGCGCAGCGGATCAGGTAGTCAACGCACAGCTGGAAACTGCGGATCTCGAATCAACAGCCCCCGTCGGGGATGGGGATATCGTAGAACCGGATTTCAGCGAATCAACGATGTGAGTCCACACCCCTCTGCGTATCGGCACAAAACACACGTGTCTGCGCAGAGGGGGTTTCTTTCTTCTCTGACCGGGAGACAACATGTACAAACAAGCTGTCATTGACCTTGGTCCCTGGTCGCTCTCAAAAGCCCAGACTGCGGTCAATTGCCCCTATAAGTTCCGGAAGCAGTACATCGAAAAAGCAAAAGGTAGCGCGGAACCAAAAAGTTCAGCTGGATTGATCGGCACCGCGGTCCACAAAGTTTTGGAACGCGCACTGAAGAACAAAACAGTCACGGACGCTTTTGCAGAAGCGCTTGTAGGCGATGAGCTGACCACAGTAGAAAAAGAAGACGTGAAGTCATTTGCCCACAACGTACGTGCGTTTTGCGAGCGGATGGATAAGTTCAAGCAGCAACAAAAAGTGACCAAAACATATGTCGAACACAAGTTCGGCTTATCTACTGATCTCGAGCCAGTCGGATTTTTTGACAATAGCCGAGTCTTCTTTCGTGGTGTTTGGGACTTGGGAATGGTAACTGCGTCGAAATACGTCGTCATCATCGATCACAAGACCGGCGCACCGCAGCCGATTCAGAAATATCAGGATCAGATGTGGGCCTATGCGCTCAGTGCGTTGTCAATCGAACCTGACCTTCGCGGCGTTCAGCCTGCTATACACTTCGTCGGCACAGAAGAGATCGCCTGGAACAAGATGATCAACCGCGGGCAGATTGAGGCCGATCTGATTCCTTGGCTGGGCACGTTTCTGGAAAAGGCGGTAGCTTCTGCAGAGCGTGGGACTCCCAAGAAAAGCTGGCTGTGTAATTTTTGCCAGTACATCGATATTTGCCCACTCGTGTCTTCGCAAAAAAACGCTGCCCAAAAAGATTCTCCTGAGAGTGGGGCATGACACGAAAAGGTTCTAAAGCCAAAGCAAACGCGGTATCTCCCGTTCGCATCCAAAAAATCTGGGAGACACTCACCGTCGATGATTGGCTCAGTATCCTGAACGAGTTTCATCCGAACAATGCGTGGGAACAACGGGGCAGCTCTATCCGCGGAAGTTGTCCTTTTCATGACGATCGCTCTCCGTCTTTCTGGGTGAACATCGACAAGGGTGGTTACATTTGCTACGGCGAAAGCTGTCACAAAAATGGTTGGGATCCGATTGGTCTGTTTGCTGATCTGGCACAGACCAGCTACGGCGATGCGGCGAAACAACTGAAGAATCGTTTTAACATCAAACTCCCGAACACCTTCATCCAAGATGCGCAGAAACTAGATGAGCACAATCGCATGAAACTGGCGCTGTTGGATGTAATGAATCAGGAGTTAGTCGATGCGCTAGAGAATCCGAACGATCCTGAGTACGCGTATCTCAAGGAGACTTTTGCCTGGATAGCGGAGCGCAAACTTCCAGGTTGGGTTGATAGCGGTACCGGATATGCGCCAGGTGAGGGCGTGGATCTTTGGCCTGTAGGTGTACTGCTGCCAAAAGAGCATCTGTACGATCGAATGCACGAAAACCCGGTCTACGCAGAGTATTACGAAGCAGCATTCAAGTACCTGGCTGACTACTTGAAAACCGATCGGTATATCGGGTGCTTGGCCTTTTTCTTCTTCGTAACGCCAACGACAGTAGGCCGCATCCGTCTCCGGGCACCGCACACCAAGAAGTATTTCGCTATAGACGACCCTTACAATGATGAGGCCGGGCTCTTCGGCCTCAACACGGTTTACTACATGCGCCAATTGGGTGATTCGAATAAGTACCGGCCCATCGTCGTTGAGGGTGAGATCGACCAATTAGCGATCTACGCGCATCAGGTTGTACGGGGCGAGACCGATCTAGTGCCTCTTGCGATCGGCGGTGGACTGACACCATCGCTGGAACCATTGGCAGTTTTCAAAATCGACCGCGTCGCGTTTATAGGCGATAAAGACCCAGGCGGCGACGGGTGCGTAAAACGTTTCATCAAAGACGGACACGTCGAAAAAGTCTTTACTTGGGCACCAGAAGATTACGCCATTCCGCAATACAAAGACATTGACGGCGCTATCCGCTATCACGGCTACGAAATCATGCGCGAACGGCTTCTGTCGCCAGAGGCTTACTTGCGGTCACACGAATGGATGTTTCAATTGTTTACGCGTGACTTGCAGGGCATCGATCCGAAGGACATCCGTGCGAGAACGGCACTCGCCGGAGAACTAGCAGCTTTTCTGCGAGACGTGTCCGAACGCCGTGCGTACATAACCTCGGCTGCGGAACAGCTTGGAATCGAAGAACGCCATATCAATCAAGCGACCCCAGCTGAAATCGAAGACACCCGTGATCTGGCGTTCGCGCTTCAATACCGTCTCGAAGAAGAATACGCGGTGCTCTACACTGGCACCGTCGGAAGCGATCGGGTCATGCTCTGGCACCGCAAACACAAAGTCGAGCGCGAACTTCCGTACGGCAACAAAAATAAGACGCTGGCCCTCTTGTCTTTCGACATTGGCAACAGCCAAGGTTTTGTCGAAGACGAGTTCGGAGTTCCTCCGTGTATCGCTTATACGCAATCGACTAATGGTCCAGTTGCGGCTTCGGATTTGCAAATTGAACGTGCAATAACGCGCGCACTACTAAGGGCGGTGGATCAAATGGTAATCGACGCACCGAAGAAGGATAATCTGACGACTCTGGGCCAAGGCGTTCATTACATTCCCAACTTCGAACGCGGGAAGCCTGCAGTCCTCATCGCCAATGGGACCAAGTTCTTCCACGGGCTTATCGAAAATGGCACAGTCCACTATGAAGAACTGGAACGACCCGTCTGTGGATCGTACTACATGAAGTCCGACCAACTTCCCTGGTCGACGTTTATCAACTCAGTCGAGGATTTGAAACCGGAAGCAGCCGCTGACTTTGACTTGCGCAGCATATTGGAAAAAGTGCACGGCCTGTTTTCAACTGCCTGGAAATTTCACCACAGCGACACAGATCCTTGGTATTTGGCAGCCGATACTGTCTATACAACTGTGGCCAGCGTTTTTGGACACATGACAATGACGGAACTGTCTGGTGATACACACTCAGGAAAAACGAAACTGATGCAGGTTATCGGTGGAAACGAGCGCGGAATTCAGGATATCCGGCTGTGTGAAGCTGTTGGCAGCATGGATAACTACAGCGAAGCCGCCATGCGACAATCACGTGGTGGGTCACCAATTCGGCTGCTGTTAGACGAATTCGAGAACAAACAGGGTCAGCAAGACAACTACCGCAATCGTGCAGTCCAGAACATCCTCGTCAGTATTCGACGGCTGTCAGCTGGATCCGTCGTAGTGCGCGGTACTGCGGACGGACGGCCAATCCGGTGTGAGCTCCACTTTCCGCTGACGGTCGCGGGCATCAATGCCACTGAAGAAGCGTACGACGTAAACCGCTTCGTGAAGATCGCGCTGGTCCAGCAGAAAGGTCATCCAGATCCTTATCACCGGGTTCGAGAACTGTTGTCGCCTGAAGAATTTCTGCGCCTGCGCCGGCATATCACACTCGGGCTCCTGTGCAAAATCCCACAGGTACTCGAAGCCTATGAATCAGTCAGGGCCGAGTACGCGCAAAACGTAGGTCTCGCTCCCGGTCTCGACTCACGCCTCAAGGATAATCTACTCCCCAGCACTGCGATGCTGAAATTGGCGGGTCTCGACTATCAGACCTATCTCGCGCGGGCTTGTCGGGACAAGATGATCTTCCTCGAGAAGTTTGGGGCTACGCGCCGTGAGCACGAAGTACTCTGGGACTCGATCTTCCACACGCCAATTCAACTCCACCAACACGCGGCAGACTTGGCCGGGATCTCATCAGTCGCGCGCATGGTAGGTGACCCCACGCAGTACCAACTGATGAACAGTGTAACAGATCTGGGGGTGTATTTCTTCCCGGAGCAAAAGTGGTTGTTGGTGTTCTGGAGGCGAGTCGCAGAAACCATTCTGAAGCAGTCAAACAGCTTCCGGCACGAAACCAACCCAGGTCGATTGAAGACCATCGCAGATCGACACCCCGATAGCATTCCACAGGAGATCTTGGAAGCCGGAAACTTCTTACCGCTCGCTGGGCGGATGATCGGCAGCCAAGTCAACTATGACGCATTCAGCGTGCTCCATGTCCAATCCATTATGCTCGAAAAGGATGCTAGCGGCAATCCAGGTTTTGCCGATCGGATGCGTCAGGCCGGTAATGAAGAGCCGTTGGACAACGACGATCTACGGGGGAACTATGATGAGTTGCCATGACAACACCTAAGCGCAAACGAGGGGCGTGCGTTGATTGCCCCTCGTACCACGATCCGTGTCTGTGGAGCGGCGCTGGTGACAAACCGGCACACTTGATCGTCATCGGAAAAAATCCAGAATGGAACTCAATTGGGACCGGTAAACCTTTTGAGGGACATGGTGGACGTCTGTTTCGCCGCATCCTGGATACGCAGATTGGGCTCTTAGACGTCAAGACACAGATTGGTGTTTACTATACCTATGCTGTCTTGGCGGGAGCAAAAGATCCAAAAGCAGCCCACTACAAAAATTGCCTACCGCACTTGCGGCGCGAACTAGGCGCGATTCGGGGCATCGACGGACACGAACCTGTAATCATAACAGTCGGCCCCGATGCAACGCGCAGCTTGGGTCTGAACTTCGAAAAAATAGAAAAAGTCACGGGGCGTCGTTTGAAGACCATGGTTCGAACAGCCAAGGGTCAATCGCTGCGATACGTGTACCCAATCCCATCCATGGCCGACATGGAGCGACAAGACAGCGTCATCGACGTCGTTTCGATGGTGCTGCTAGCAGCTCTGCGTCTAGCTACTGGTCAGGAAGACAAATCCTTTATCCCCTTCGACGAGCTAAAAAAGAAATATCGCATCCCTAAGAATGAAAAGGAACTCGTCGAACTCGTAAACCACGTCATTCGCTACGCTGGACCCAACGCATCAAAAGGCCCTGATCATTGGTTGATCTCACTAGACACCGAAACCAATACGCTGCACTCGTTCCGCAAAGACGCAGCAACACAGGTTGTCTCCGTCGCTTGGGATGACCAACAAGCTGCTGCCTTTTTAGTGGATCATCCCCAGGCGCCCTATTCATCAGAGGTAGCTTGGCGTGAAATTCGCCGTTTGGTCGGTTGTCCGAAGCCTAAAGTTTTCCACAACTTCCAGTATGATTTCAAATTCCTGGATTTGATGGGCGCACAGACGGAACGGATCTCCTGGGATACGCAGTACGGAGAGCATTTCCTGTACGAAAGCAAAAAAGGCTATTATGCTCTGAAGCAACTTGCTGCTCTCTACTACCCAGCTTACGCTGGTTATGACGATGAGTTGCGCGACATCATCGAAGAACTCGCTGAGAAAGAGAAGGAAGTCTGGGAAGCACGAGAGAACAAGAAACTCAAAGACGAATACGATGCTGCGCTAGCTAAATTCGAACAAGCCCTTGGTGAACATCAAACAGAAATGAAAATCTATCGGGCTGAAATAAAACGTCTCAAGACGGAAGGACTTTTGGATGAGGCCGACAAGGTCAGCAAACCTACCCGTCCAAAAAAGCCCCGCGCACCAAAAAAGGCAAAATGGAAGGCACCCAAGAAGGGTGCCGAGACCGACAAAGGGTTCTCAGATGTCCCGCTTGATATTTTGTTGCCCTACGCGGCTGCCGATGCAGATGTTACGAGGCTGATTGCGAAGTACCAAATCGCAAAAGCGGCCAAGACCAATGTCCGCACTGATGCGATGCACGTTGTGAAAAACTTCTACATCCCGGGCGCGCGTGTTTTGTCCAAGATGGAGCACCGTGGGCTGCTTATCGACTTGAAACATCTTGAATATTTGACAGAAGAAGTAACTGCGCTACGAAACAAGGCGTACGAAACTCTACGGCGCGACTTCTCACCGGCAGTGTTGTATTCTTCTCCTGAGAAAGTCGCCGGATTGATGGCTGAACTGCGTTTTGAGTCGATTGACGGCGTAACACCTGGGAGCACAGCCGAAGATGATTTGCATCGGTACTACGCGCACTACGGACCCAACGATGAACGTGGTCACTTTGTGGCTAACTTCTTGCGCTTCCGAAAAGCCAACGACGCATTGAACAAACATCTGAACAAAAAGATCCGTGATCACGTCATGTCTGATGGGCGGATTCATGGAAACTACTTCATCACAGGAACAACAACTGGCCGGTCCTCGAGTGGGGGCCCCAACATGCAAAACGTCCAGAAAACGATTTGTCGCATTACGATTCAGCTACCTGGAGAAGATGTGACTATCGAAAATGGATTCAACTTCAAGAAACTGTTTATCCCTGAACCTGGTTGTCGTTTCTTTAATATGGACATCAGCGGCGCTGAGTTGCGTGTCTACGCAGCGTATAGCAAAGATGAAACGATGATTCAAATGTTGAGGGACGGCACGGACGTTCACAGCTATACCACGTTCCGCTACTACGGGATTCCCTACGCAGAAGTCTTAGCCAAAAAACACGAACTCGAGATGTACCGATTACGTGATAAGGCAAAGCGTGCTCTGTTTGCTATCTTCTACGGAGC
>Ga0180009_10007068_pt1 | contig 11603 bp, 12 predicted proteins | sample OS_PC_MetaG_FD_123537 | JGI IMG/M metagenome (GOLD analysis project Ga0180009, IMG submission 123537) | Groundwater microbial communities from the Aspo Hard Rock Laboratory (HRL) deep subsurface site, Sweden - OS_PC_MetaG | ecosystem: Environmental > Aquatic > Deep subsurface > Groundwater...
CTTGAGGGCAATTCCCAAAAAGACAGGGCTTATGGAAAATTAATCAAGGATTATGTTAGAAAGAAAAAACTGCCTGCCACAATTGGATTTGGGCATAAATTGATTGCAGCAAGGAACACAAAAGATAAAAATAAGATGATTGATTTATTTTCTATATCTGATGCTATAATCACTACATCAATACAAGAGGGTTTTGGTTTTACCTTTCTTGAAGCCTGGGTAGCTAATAAAAAAGTGATTGGCAGAAGAATTTCCTACATATTTAAAGAACTAAAGGCAAATGGTCTGAATATGAATCATTTCTATGATAAAATCTTAATTAACAAAAAAGATTTCTGTGAATATAGCCATCATCAACAAATAAGATTATTAGACAAAATAAACTATGAGGGTTTATTGAGGCAGAAGCAATTGAAAAGAATGATTAACTTCCTAAAGGAAAAGAATTCTGCTATAATCAATTCCAATAAGAAGATCATACTAAAAAACTTCTCAATAAGTTCTTATACAACAAGATTAAAAAAAATAATTACAGAAGCAGAAAAACTAAAGAAAAAAACATGGAAAAATGTTTATATTGATAACAAAATTCTTATAGATTATTTCAAAAATGATTAAAGCAATAATATTTGATATCTATGGAACATTACTAAAGCAAGGAGATCTTGAGAATTCTCTAGCTAAAAAGGAAATGCTGCTAAAAGCATTTTCAAAAATTAAGAAGAAGTACAAGCTTAAATCCACACCTAATGAACTTTTAGATTTATTTGTTAGTTTAATAGATAGAATTCATAGAATCAAAAAGGCAAGGGGCATAAAGTCACCTGAGGTAAAAATAGAAAAAATATGGGTAATGATCCTTAAGAAAATTGATTATAGATTTGATAAAAATTTTTTGTTTAAGATTGCTTATGAACATAATTGCATGACAGGCAAAAGAGCCCTATACCCTAATGTAATACTAACTTTGAAAAAACTTAAAGAGAAGGGTTTGAAACTAGGCATAGTATCAAATGCGCAGTTTTATACTGAAATGGATATGAATAGTTTATTAAGCAAAGATTTAGATATAAAATCTCTTTATGATTTGTTTGATAAAAACCTTGTGTTTATGTCATATAAACTGGGTTATTCAAAACCAAACCAAAAGGCATTTATTATTCTGAAAGGAAAATTAAAAAAAATAGGCATTAAACCTGATGAGACATTATATATTGGGAATGATATGATTAAGGATATTTTGACTGCAAAAAAACAGTCTTTTAAGACCTGTCTTTTTGTGAATACAGAAACAAAATATGCTGTAGCTGTAAAACCAGATTATAAAATTAAAGATATGAGATTAATTATTGATATAGTTAATAAAGAAAGACTACAAGAATTATACAAAGCATATAAAGCATCTAAGAACAAAAAGTTTTATTCTATTTCAGAATTTAAAAAGATTATAATTCCTTTATTAGATAGAATAATAAGCAAGCACAAAAATAAAACTACAATTATTGGCATTCAGGGTGGAATTGGTACAGGCAAAACAACGCTTGTAAATTTTCTTAAGGAGATTTTAAAGCAAATGGGATATAATGTACAATCCTTTTCTATTGATGATTTTTATAAAAACAGAAAGGAAAGACTAGAACTATCTAGAAAATTCAGGCAAAATCCCTTTTACCAGATATCTAGAGGAATGCCAGGAACACATAAAGTAAATAGGTTATTGGATACATTTCAAAGGATAAAGAAAGGTAAAAATTTTAACATACCTATATTTGATAAATCCCTTTATAATGCATATGGTGATGTCCTGAATAAGAAAATAAAAATAAAGAAAAAACCTGATTTTATCTTATTTGAGGGCTGGTGTATAGGAATTCCTTATATATCTGTTCATGAGCTGTCAGCTATTTTAAATAAATATAAGATTAAGAATCTTGATTATAAGCCTAAACATGCTAAAATTGTTCTTAAATATGTAAAATCTTATCAGAAGTTATGGAAATACCTAGATTGCATTATTATGCTTATGCCAAAAAATATTGAGCTCCATAAAAAGTGGAGATACCAGCAAGAACTCAAACTCAGGAAGGTAACTGGCAAGGGTATGAGCAGAAAAGAAATTAATAGATTTGTAAGGCCTTATATTCCATTCACTTATCTTTGCTATGAGAAAATTAAACCTGATATAAAAATAGAGTTAGATGAAAGGCATAGATTCATTAAATTAAAGTAAAGTCTTTTCATATTACATCTGCAATTGCTGTTATATGGAAGCCTGCAAGGCGACTGATCGAAGGGATAGTTTTCAAAAATCCGTATTCAGGTGCGAAGCCTTATAGAATTAAAATATCTAAAGATGGGCTGCAAAATCAGAATAACTTATAAGTTTGATATTGTACTTTGATAAAAGTTTATTAATTTTAATAATATTTTCTGCATCAGATTCTCTTTCTTTATTAAGACTTGATTTACTGTCAGGATCAAATTTTCCAGGATGGAAAATAATTGTATAATACTCCTTATCTTTTAAGGTTGATAACCAGTTTTCTATTTCATTGAATTCTTTTTTAGTTCCATCAAAAATAAGCTCTTTAGTCATAAATTTTGTAAATGGTTCAACTCCAAGGTTTTTGCATGGAATATTTTTTTGTTTAGAAAAATTGATGATGTGTGGATATCCCTCATGCAAATAAACAATTTTATGCAAGTCAATATGTATTGGTTCAAATCCAAATATTTTCACAAAAACATCATATTGTCTCTGAATTTCTCTATCAAAGTTTGTGTTTTTAAAATCAACATGCAATCCAATACTAACATTGTGTGATTTTGATAATTCAATCAATTTTTGCACTTGATGTTTTTGTTTTTCATCAATCCAATCTACCATAACAGAAGTTGATGAAACAAAATCTTTTTCAATTAGTTCAAGAATTTTCTCATTGAAAATTCTGCTATACCCAAAATCATCAGCATTGATAATCAAATATTTCATATTATAGTTGATATATACTAATTATTTTATAAATGTATCTGAGCAACCACCCTTTTTAGTTTTTAGGATTTTTGAAAATTGCACATAACAATTATTAAATAGAAAAGATTTTATATAAGGGTATTCAATAAATATAATGATGAAAATATTTACTAAAAAACCTGTCAAAAAGATTTCTAAAATCAAGGAATTCACAAAGAAAAATATTCCCAATTTAAGATATGGAATGATACATTGCCAGTTTGGTTACCATGATGGGGTTTCCATTGTAATGAAACAGATTGAAAGGGTTATGGTTAACTACTTGAGTGTTCCGGAAAAAAATATTTTCTACCTTGTTGGCAGATCAAGGCAGCATGGGTCAAACATTATGATTAAGCCAAGTCTATGGATCAAGAATAAAACAAACCAGTTAATGATAAGACGTTTTGGAGAGGGTTATGGTGGAAACAGAAGTGAAAGAATTGAAAATGCAATATCAAGGGCAAAGCTTATTATTGGGGATTTTATAACAAAAAATAAGATTGATGTGTTAATAGCACATAATACATGTCATCCTGTGAATTTTGTATTATCTGTTGCATTACATAGATATTATAGGGATGCTATTAAAAAAGACCAAAAGACACCAAAATATATACTATGGTGGCATGATTCTCATCTCGAGAGAAAAAGTTTTCAGCATCCTGCAAATGATGTTGAACAGTACCTTCTTTACGGAGTTCCTGGTCCCTTTGTAGAGTATATTGTATTTATTAACAGTTTGCAGTTTAAAGAAGCTGAAAAATATCTTCTTAAATTAGACAAAATAAAGCCAGGCTATTTTGATTTAATGCATAAAAATCATACTGTAATGTATAATACAACAGAAACCTTTATTGATTCATATAATGATTTGGAATCAGATAAATTCAGTGATAGAATTGAAAAATTTCTAGATGATTTTAAGATTAGAGAGTTATTAAAGGAAAAGCATCTAAATTTATCACAGGCATTATTCTGCCTTCAGCATACTAGGATTGTTGATAGAAAAAGAATAGATTTTGCATTAAGATATTGTTTTGAGCTTTTTAAGCAAAAAGTAAAAACAGGAAAACACACTAAAGCATTCTATTTCTTGGTTTCAGGCCATAGACTAGATAGATCCAAAGGTAAGATAATTAGGCTTCATAAAAAATTGTGCAAAGAATATAACACAGACAAATTTTTCTTGGTGTTTGCTGAAGACCTTGACAAAAAAACAGATATTAAGTTTGAAGAATACCCAATAATATTTGCCAAGTTGAGGGGCTTTGCAACCTATTTCAGTGAAATTGAGGGTTTTGGTAATAATCTATTAGAGGTTTTAGCTTCAGGGCTCATTCCTGTGGTTTATACATATCCTGTATTTGTTAATGATATTGCAAAACAAAAGTTTAAAGTCATTGCCTTGGATAGATTTGAGATAGAACAAGAAGCTATTGATAAAACAATGGACATACTAAGAAAAGATAGAAAGAGAAAGATATGGGTAAATAGAAATTTAAAAATCCTAAGAAGAAAATTCCCTCATAAGATAATTGCATTTAAACTTAAGAGAGCAATTATAAGGAGAAGACTTCATAAATGAACAATATATACCAAATCTATAATATGCTTCTTAAACTTTATGGGCCTCAGGGATGGTGGCCTTTGTTAGGCTGTAAGGGAACTAATCCAACTAAAACTGGAGCTATAAAGGGTTATCATCTAGGAGAATATTCTTATCCTAAAAATAATATCCAGAGATTTGAGGTTTGCATTGGTGCAGTCCTAACGCAGAACACTAGCTGGCCGCAGGTTGAAAAAGCACTGTTAAATTTGAAGGGATTAAATGCTTTAAATCCAAAGGAAATAAAAAATCTTAAGTTAGAAAAATTAAAGCAAGCCATCAAGCCAGCAGGATATTTTAACCAGAAAGCAAAAAAACTGAAGATTTTTGCAGAGTTTTACATCAATCTTAAAGGAAAAACCCCAACAAGAGATGAACTGCTTGGGTTGTGGGGAATTGGCCATGAAACAGCTGACTCAATTCTGCTCTATGCATTTAAAGTGCCGGAATTTGTAGTTGACGCCTACACGAGAAGAGTTTTTGCAAATCTTGGCTTTATTGGCCAAAAAGCAAAATACAATGAAATCAAAAAATTATTTGAAAGCAACCTTCCAAAAAATCTCAGGATTTATCAGGAGTATCATGCATTGATAGTCGAACATGCAAAAAGATATTACAGCAAAAAACCTTATGGAAAAAATGATTCACTCTTAAAAACAATAAAAACAAAAAGGTTTAAATAAAAACAAATCTTAAAAAATAAAAAGAGGCAAAATGGATACAAGCTTAATAATAACAATAATTATTTTTGTTGTAGTTTCAATAGTAATATTAAAGATTGTTACAAAACTCATCAAGGCAGTTCTTATGATATTGATTATTGCTTTTTTGATAACAAGCATTTTTGGCTTTTTTACCTATCAGGATGCAGTTGAACTAAAAGATAATCTTGAAACCAAACCAAAACTTATGCTTTTGCAGGATAATGAAAAGATTGTTGCTGGTTTTGTTACAACAGATTTTGAAGAAGAACCAGAATTTCTGACAATAAGCCAGATTACAGAATATCAAAATAGTTTCAAAAAGCAGGATTATAAAAAAATGCTTGGCAATAACTATAAGATGTTTATAATTAAAATAAAAGCATTTGATTTTGACGATGAAGAGCTTGATTTTATTGGTAAAAAAGTCTCAAAAAATCTTCTTTATTCTGTGCTGAAATCCAATGATCCAATTAGTTTATACAAGGGTGAAACAGGCATAGATCCTGCTCTTAATGGCATTAGTGACCCTGTGGAATTTAAGGCCGTGGTTTTTGCTGTTTTATTTAGTGAAGCAATTGAAAAGAAAGGCACATTGTTTATATTCAATGAGTACAAGAAGAAAAATATTATTGTATATCCAGAAACAGCTGTATTTAAATTCATAAAGTTAATTCCAACATCTTTTGTTAAGAATATGTTTGAAAAGGCAAAAGATAGTGCTATTAATAAGATTAATCAAACAATAAAGAGGTGATTAAAATCAGCATTTTCGACAAGCTTAAATTTTGGAAAGAACATTCTGCAGGGGAAGATAATATTGGTTTAAATGATGATTTAGGAATTCAGACAGAGAATATGGATTATGACAGGACAGGGATACCAAAAAGCGATATGTTTAATTCTGAGAAGGGTATGCCCAATATTCAACAGGATAACTTGGGGATTGGCAGTGAAAAAAGTGGTTTTGACAAATCAGGATTGCCAACACATGAAAGCTTTGGTTCTCAGGATATATCTGCGCTTGACCAGACGGGTTTTGATGCAAATAAGCCATCAGGCATAGAATCATTTAAGCAAACCCAGCAATCAACTACAGCTGACAAGGAATTAGAACTCATATCTGCCAAGCTGGATACAATAAAACTAATCCTTGATGATCTTAACAGAAGGATTGCTAATCTGGAGAAAATTGCAAAAGAGTAGGTTTTTCATGAGAAAAAAAATTCTTAAAAAAAGTGGTTTTACATTCTTTTTAGTTTCCATATGTGTGGTTTTATCAGACCAGATAGTCAAGTTTTTTATCAGAAACAGCATGAATCTTGGAGACTCAATTCCTGTAATAAATAATATTTTTCATATAACCTATGTAACTAACTCTGGTGCTGGTTTTGGAATAATGCAGGGCAAAACAAGCTTGTTGCTATGGTTTTCAATAATTGTTATTGGAATAATACTTCTTTACTATGATAAGATTCAAGAAAAAAAGTCCTTACAAATATTTTCAGGGCTTATTCTTGGCGGAACTGTATCAAACCTGATTGACAGATTATTATTTGGTTTTGTAATAGATTTTCTTGACTTCAGGATTTGGCCGGTCTTCAACATAGGAGACTCCTGTATTTGCATAGGTATTGCTTGTTTAATAATTTATTTTATTAGAGAAAAATAAAAAATTCTATTTTACACATTTGCATGGCTTGAGGCCGTCTTCCTCAGCCTCTTTTTTGCTTTTAAATATTATTTTTCTTTTTGGCAGAATTTTCCTTGCCCACCTGCACTTTGGTTCATGATAATTAACGCCTTTCCTGCTTGCTATATATCTCTTTATTGGTTTTCCTGCTATTTTCCTCTTTTTTGGCTTTTTAACCCTTGTTTCAACAAAGTGTTTTGATGGTTTCAGCTCTTCAACAATAATATCAGGGATTTCTCCTTCAAGGTGTTTCTCTGCTTTAGTAAGTTCCTCAGCTTCATGCATAATTTCTCTTTCATATTCTGACCTTGGCCTTATTTTTCCCTTAATGTTCTCTATTGACATAATAAGTCCTATAATAGTAGTCAGCATAAGCAGAACAAATAATGCCTGATTTTGTGAATAAAAATAGAGGAAAGTTATATTGATGAAATATGCTGCAAAAAAAAGCAATGCCATAATCCATGCTGCTCTTCTTTGATTATAGAGATTATAGGTGATTATAACTGCTGATATAAGGAACAATAGCAGTACTAATAGCTCTGGAACAAAAAAATCCTTTATATTAAATATTATGCTTGTCAGACCTATAAGATTTATAAAAAATATGGCTATAATTATAAAGTATTTTTTGTCCATAATATGTAAATAACAGTGCTCATATATAAAGTTTTTTATTCTAGAGTAGTAATTAGAATTCTTCAAAGGAATCAAGTTCTTTTATATAACCCTTTCTTCGAAGCCAGCTTACCTGCACAGGCCTATACTTATAGATAATATCCCCTTTCTCATCGCCGCCAAATTCCCATGGCTCAACTATAACAAGATCACCCTGCCTTACCCAGAGCCTTCTCTTTAGCCTGCCTGGAATCCTGCAAATACGGGTCTTGCCATCAAGGCACCTTACTTTTGTCCTGCTTGCACCTAATCTTTGCTCTAAGATGCCAAAGGTTTGCTTGCCACTAGGCAGTTTTATCCTCATAATCTGCTGGTTTATTTCTTCCTGTTTTGCAGCTTCTTCTTTTTTTCTGCTCATAAAACAGAAAAAATGAGCTTTTTATATAAATCTTTTGGTAGATTTTTTTGGAATATTGAGAACTGTTTTAGAAAGCCTATAATCAAATTATAAAAATCAAAAACCGCAAGATTTAAATATGTCCTATCCTTTACAGCAATTAATTCATTCTATAAAAGAATATTTCTGGAAGGTGTTAATGCTATGGAAAATCAGAATGTTATGAAAACCGGAACTACAACAGTAGGCATTATGTGCAAAGATGGTATTGTTCTTGCAGCAGACAAGAGAGCAACTGCTGGAAACTTTATTACTGATAAAAAAGCACAGAAAATATACAAAATAAATGATAATATGGCCTTGACAACAGCAGGTGTTGTCTCAGATGTCCAGCTGCTTGTAAAGTTAATCAAGGCAGAGCTTAGCTTAAAAGAAATCAGAACAGAAAGAAAAGCAAATGTTAAGGAATCTGTTAATCTGCTTGCAGGACTTGTTTATTCTAATATAAGGAAGATGTCCATGATACCAGGGATATCACACTTTCTGTTTGCAGGAAGTGATTATGGGGGATTTCATCTTTATGATATTTATGCTGATGGCTCACTGACAAAACATGATAGCTATGTATCCTCTGGTTCTGGCTCTGTGATGGCATATGGTGTTCTTGAAACCTTATACAAAAGTGATATGAAAATAGATGAGGGAATAAAGTTAGCTGTTAAATGTATTAATGCTGCTCTCCAGAGAGATTCTGCAACAGGCAGTGGTATTGATGTTGTGACAGTAACAAAAGAAGGCATTAAAACAGTTCTTGAAAAAGAAATTAAAACAGATTTACAGTAATTTTTCTTAAATTATAAAAGGTGCATTTAATGAATAATGTAATAATAAAAGAAATTCTAAGTCAGCTGCCAGGGGAAAAGATAAGTGATGCTTGTTTTGAGGGAGCAAATATAGTCCTTTACACAAAGGACAAAGACTTTTTTTTTGATAATAATGGGCTCATAAGAAAGATAGTTAATAATATCAAAAAAAGGGTTGAGCTAAGGCCAGATCCAGCAATAACTCTTGATGTAGAAGATGCTGAAAAACTCATAAAGAATGTTATTCCTGAAGAGGCTGGTGTTGACAAGGTAATATTTGACCCGCAGCGTTCAAGGGTTATAATAGAGGCAGAAAAACCTGGGCTTGCAATTGGAAAGCAAGGAGATATTTTAAGGGAGATAAGGAAAAAAACCTTGTGGGTTCCATTAATAAGGAGAAAGCCTGCAATAAGATCGCAGCTTATTGAAAACATAAGGGCTGTTTTATACCAAAATTCAGATTACAGGAGAAAATTTCTTGATAAAATCGGCCACAGGATTTATGATGGCTGGATAAGGGAAAAAAAGAATGAATGGATTAGAGTAAGCTATCTTGGAGGTGCAAGACAGGTTGGAAGATCATGCCTTTTTCTGCAGACACCAGAATCAAGAGTATTGCTTGACTGCGGTGTTAATATAGCCACTGATAAAGATGCTTATCCATATCTTGAGGCTCCTGAGTTTAATATAAATGACCTTGATGCTGTTGTTTTAACACATTCGCATCTTGACCACTGTGGTTTTATACCTTACCTGTATAAGTATGGTTACAGGGGCCCGGTTTACTGCACAGCACCAACAAGAGATGTATCTGCTTTGCTTTTATTGGATTATGTTAAGATAATGAGGTCAAATGGAAAAGAGCCAATATTCACAATTGATAACATAAAGGAAATGGTAAAACACACTATCTGCCTTGATTATAATGAGGTAAGCGACATAACACCAGATATTAGGATAACACTTTATAATGCAGGACATATTTTAGGTTCTGCTATGGTGCATCTGCATATAGGTAATGGGCTGCATAATATAGTCTATACAGGAGATATGAAGTTTGGAAAAACAAGGTTGCTTGATACAGCAGTCACAAAATTTCCAAGACTTGAAACCCTGATGATAGAAAGCACTTATGGGGGTCGTGAAAATATATTGCAGTCAAGAAAGGAATGTGAGGATGAGTTTGCAGACATAATCAAGAGGACTATTGACAGGAAGGGAAAGGTTCTTGTTCCTGTCCTTGGTTCTGGAAGAGCACAAGAGGTCTTATTAATAGTTGAAAATATGATAAGAAATGGAAATATTGAAAAGGTCCCTGTTTTTATAGACGGAAGCGTCTGGGATATAACAGCAATCCATACAGCATATCCTGAGTTTTTGAATGGTATTGTAAGAAAGCAGATTTTTCATAAGGATCAGAACCCATTTTTATCTGAGATATTTAAAAGAGTTGGCTCTCAGAAGGAAAGAACCCAGGTTATAGAAGAAACTGGCTCATGCATTATTCTTGCTACATCAGGTATGCTTGTCGGAGGTCCTTCTGTACAATACTTAAAACAGCTTGCTGACAATCCAAAAAACACCCTGCTTTTTGTCTGTTATCAGGGAGAGGGCTCTCTTGGAAGAAGAATTCAAAGAGGAGAAAAAGAGATGTCAGTGGATGGAAGCAAGGAAATAACACAAATAAAAATGGAAGTGGATACCATCGAAGGTTTCACAGGCCACAGCGGAAGAAAGCAGCTGCTTAATTTTGTTTATAGGTGTGAGCCAAAGCCAAAAAAGGTTATTGTAAATCATGGCGAGAGCTCAAGATGTCTTGACCTCGCAAGCTCTATTCACAAACTCAACAGAATAGAAACATCTGCGCCAAGGAATTTAGAGGCCATCAGGCTTAAATAATTTATTAAGTGTTACTATTTTATTATAGTTAAAATAAAAAGTTTTATAAAGGATGGGCAATCATAACATAAGATGGTTGAAACTTATGTTATTCATAGGGATATTAGTAATTTTGAATACGATTTTGATGAACCTCAAATAGGTTTTTCTATTTCTAATGAGGGTGTAACTCTTGTTTATAGTAAGATAGAATTTAAAAAAAATCATGAAAAATATATAAAAAAACTATTAAAATCAAGTAAGGAATATTCTAAAACAATAAAGGAAGATTTATCAAAAACAAAAGAAGAACTAAAACTAAATAGTGGAAACCTAGAAAACATTGATAAGATTATTGATAATTTTAAAAAACAACCAGAAGAAATTAGAAGAATTATTTCATTTGTTGGTTTAGTTAATCCTTCTTTAATAGATAAGTATTACAATGATAACCTTAAAGATTATCAGGTTATAACAAATTATATTAATTATGGAAAAGACTGCTTAGAAGATTTTAACAAAATTGATAGTATAAGACATTCAAAAAATATAAAATTAGGATTGGTTGAATGTTTAAATAGTACTAACAAAATTTTAAATGTATATCAAGAACTAATTGAGGTTAATAAATCAATTATTAATCTTAGAGAAAAATTATTCAAGGCTTAAATAATAATTCTTTAATTACCATTCAGTAACTAAAAGAGAAAGATTTATATAGTTCTTATGCTTTAAGGAGATTATGGAATATAAAAAGCCTGAATCATTTTATGAAATAATAAAAGAAATCGGAAGATCACTTTACTATAATTTTATTTCTGGAGAGCCCCA
>Ga0180009_10007069_pt1 | contig 11602 bp, 10 predicted proteins | sample OS_PC_MetaG_FD_123537 | JGI IMG/M metagenome (GOLD analysis project Ga0180009, IMG submission 123537) | Groundwater microbial communities from the Aspo Hard Rock Laboratory (HRL) deep subsurface site, Sweden - OS_PC_MetaG | ecosystem: Environmental > Aquatic > Deep subsurface > Groundwater...
AAAGACGATGTCTTGCGAATCACGAATAAAATAATCCGGCGTTTTTGCCCCTCGCATAGACTTAAGATAAAAAAGTTCTTTGCCAAAAGCCCTAAACGCTTCCACAAAAAAATCCTCCCGCAAACCACCGATAGCCTCATTAAGCGGTTTATATAAAAGACGGTATGGCAAGGCCATAACCACCTTCGGCTCTTTCATCACATTGCTCCCTATAGGAAAAACCCGGTGTAAAACAAAAGCCCGTTCCAAAAGCGTAATATACTGCTCAGCTTTATATTTAGTTATATGCGCGTTCCGCGACACCGATGAATAGTTAATTCCGTCAATCCCTGAGCGCCCAATAAAACGAACAACCTGCTCTATGTTTTCCAACTCGCCAGTCAAAAGCTTCGCGATATTAGGAATGTCTTTACGAATAATCGTTTTAAGGATGTTTTCTAAAAGCATCAAGGGCTGCGGCTCCCGTAAAGCAAAAGGCATAAGGCCACCCTGGATATACGATAAAAAATGTTCCCCCGCCTTAAAAACATCCGCGGGGATCTTTCCCTCCACAAGATTCTGAAAAGTTAAGGCGGTAAACTCCTGCCCATATTTAAATTTCGCGTACTCCCTCAACGAAAAAGGATAAAGAGTTTTAAGCAAGACGCGCCGCGATAAATCATAGCCTGACTCGTACATCCCCAACGCCGTAGAGCTGGTAAAAATTACCCTGATCTCAAGAACATCATAGAGCTTCTTAAGATCAGCTTCAAAATGGGAGTAGGCATGCACTTCGTCTAACAGAAACAGCTTAATCCGCATCGTTTCATGCAAAATCTTAACGAGATCAAAAAGATCACCCTCCAAAACATCCAGAGACACATAGAAGGATGCTTCATTTGCCAATGCTAATTGTTTAAGTATAATTGTCTTGCCCGCTCCGCGCGGCCCAACAATGCCAATAAAATGAGCTCCGGCATCCTGAACAATATCATCGTAAAGCCCTCGTCTTTTATCGTATTTCTGCCCATCTTCCTTGGCCAAGCGGTCAAATTCAAGTAATTGATTGATATTCATTTTATCCTTTTAATATTGCATCATAAGTATACCATAAATCTACATTCTGTCAAATCATTTTACGTAATGCTTATCATTACAGACAATAACCGTCTCCCTAATCCCCTCTTCCAGCGTAAAAGGCGCCTCCCACCCCAACAAATTCCTAATCTTACTACTATCCACAACCAGCGACCCAGTTAATTTCTCCAACTCTTCTGCCTTTCCCGCAACCCTACACAACGCCTTTAGTAAAAAATAGGGGACGTTTCTATTTTTCCAAAACTTAAAGCAAGAAAAATAGACGCGTCCCCTAGTTTTAAAATACTCGCCTCCCCTATTTTCCATCTCCCCCGCAATCATCCTTATCAACTCCGGCGTAGACACATCCTGCCCATCACTTACCATAAAAGTCTCACCTGCCGCCAGCGGATGAGTAATACAAATACTAATCGCATCCACCAAATTACCAGTATAAAGAAAACTGCGTAAATTCTTTATACTACCAAATGGTAGTGGCATGCGGACTTTAATTAAATGCATTAATCTACCAAAATTGCCCGGAGCATCCGATCCATAAACCAATGGTGCACGCAAGATGACTACTTTCATCCCACTATTCTCTGCTACCTTTTGTAATGATTGCTCAGCCTCCCATTTTGAGATCGCATACGCGCCAACCGGATTAGGCACACACTCTTCGGTAAACGGATCCTTTTCAGTAACTTCCCCGTTTACACCTATTGAACTAATAAAAATAAACCTGCGCACACCTGCTTTTGCAGCCATTCGCGCCAGACGATCAGTTCCCAACACATTCACCTTACGAAATTCCTCAACAGAATTAACCGCTAGATCTTTCATAATATGAACACGTGCCGCTAAATGAATAACCGTATCTACTCCAACTAAAGCTTGTTGCCAATCCGTTAACTCATTTATATCTTCCACTTGAATATATTCATCAGCCTCAGAAACATCACGCAAATTATTACGCACGACGCCCCGAACAAAATAGCCTTTTTCTTTTAAAGTAGTGCACAGGCTACGTCCAATAAATCCATTTACACCAGTTATAAAAACTATAGGCATTTAATTTAGTCCGGTTTTCTTAAAATATTATTATAACATTTCTCGATTTCGCTGACATTCAATTCCCAACCGTACTTTTCAACAACGATCTCTCTTGCCGCCTTTCCAATCTTAACTGCCAATTGATAATTGCATAAAAGTTCTATGCATGCGTTCGAAAAATCAGTTGCACTATCGGCAATAACAATATTTTCTCGATCGGCCAAACTAGATATTCCACCTATACCGATCTTTGTTGTTACTACCGGTAGCTCACAAGCCATAGCTTCTAAAATCTTAAATTGCATTCCCGATCCAGCCTGCATAGGCGCTATTGCTACTTGAGCCTTATTTAAAATATCAACCATGGAATCAACATAACTAGTAACAATAACAGAGTCGCCATTATGAAGATTCTTAACCTTAGCAGTTGGATTATTTCCCACAATCAACAACTTTACATTCGGGATTTTTCCTTTAATTTTAATAAAACAATTATCTACAAACCAGAGTACAGCATTTTCGTTTGGAAAATAACCCATATTCCCAGAAAAAATTATCGTTATATTGAACGGCAAATTACTATGCCTTTTAAAAAAATCAACATCTACTCCTAACGGAATAGTCAGAACTTTTTTTGAAGAAACATAATTCCTGTCTCGTTCTGAAACTACCACAGAAGAATCATAGATATTGGCAATTCCGTTTTCGTATTCTCTAAGTCGCTTTAACTCTTCTCGTAAAAGTATTTTTAAAAAGAAATTATCAACGAGTAGTCTTCGTTCAATATTTAATTGCATTGAATCTATTAAGTCTATAACTTTTGGAATATTGATATTTTTGGTATATTCAGCCATCCTTAAGGTAAAAGTATGGATAATATTAAAGTTCCTTTTAAGAAGTAATATTTGTAATTGTTTTTTAAACTCTTTTGAATGAAAATATAATACTTGAAAAGGCAATTTTGAGAAAAACCCTTTCAGTAGGTTTAAAATTGAACTTATTTTACATAATTTTACAGTTATAATATCCGCACAAAAATGACTTAACTCCTTTAAATATACTAATTCATTATCATGTTGATAAAATGTAATAAGAGTAATACTGTGCCTTTTACTAAGAAGTTTTAATCTATGATAAGGAATAACCTGATCTCCTCTTAATGGGGGATAGGGAAATCTGGCTGTTACAAATAATATATTCATGCGTTTTTACCACACATTTGATACACTTTTAAAGTTTCCTCTGCCATCCTTCTCCAAGAGAATTTCTTCGCTTGTTTAAAACCCAGCTCTCTCAATTCATTGCGCAATTTTTCATCATTAAGCACAGTTAATATTGAACTTTTTAATTCTTCTGGATCTCTTGGATTTATTAGGATTGCCGCATCGCCGGCTATTTCAGGCATAGAAGTAATATTGGATGTTATAACAGGAACCCCACAAGACATCGCCTCCAGAACTGGCATCCCAAAGCCCTCATACAACGATGGATACAAAAAAATAGAAGCGCCATTATATAGTAAAACCAGATCATCTTCAGAAATAAAATCAGTGAATATAACATTGTTTTCAAAGTTTGATTCCTGCACAATGTCATAAAACCTGGTATTCTTCCAGTCTGGAATTCCGACAATCACAAGTTTTTCTTCAATTTTATTTTGGTTTTTCAATTCTATAAATGTTTTGATGATTAATTCGGTATTCTTGCGTGGATCAGTTGCACCAAGTGACAGTATATAACTACCCGATATACCCAATTTATTTTTAATTTCAGCTAAAATACTTTTATCAACAACATGAAACCTTTCATCAGCAGCTAAATAAGTAACAACAATCTCTCCTTCGCGCAAAGCTAAAAAATGTTTCAGAATATCATCTTTAGAGTAATTAGAGATAGTTATAACCCTAGAAATATGGCTTAGAGTTTTTGGAACAATTACTTTTCTATAAATCCTGCCTAATCTCTGATACAAAGAAGAAGATTTAGGCAAATCAGAATAACTCTTTAAATACATCACATCCATAATAGAAGAAACCAAATTAATCTTCCGATCTAAATAAATTGGAGCCGTATTCCCGGTACAATGAAGGATATTAACACTATCTTTTCTTGCTTGGATGGGCAATGCAATTTGTTCCCATATTAAATAGTTTAACGGGAAAAGCTTTTTTATTCGAAAGTTACTTTGTTTTGGTAAGACATTCTCAGCATCATCCCTATCAACATAAAGAATGTACTCATTGCATCTGTCTATTCCTGCCAAATGCTGGATTAATTTAAAGGTATAGTTGCCTATCCCCCTGCGGTTATAAACTGCAAAACGAGCATCAATCCCAATAATCATAGTATTCTAAGTTTCTTTTTTAATTCATAAAAAACATAGAAAACCATAACTCTAGATAAAAAAACCAAATCATCCAACGCCGTTACTTTACATCCATATCCGCTCAATGTCTTTCTTAGCATGTGAAGGTATTTTAGTAATTCAAATATATTGGATGACTTTCCTCCATCCATAAAATATGTAGTATTAAATGGCAATATTCTATACCGCTCTTTACCTTTAAAAGCTATCCTTAACCAATACTCATAATCCATCGCTTGCTTATAACTAACATCAAAAAGGCCGTACGTATCAAAAATATCTTTAACAAGAAAAGTTGATTGATGCGGAATACAATTCTTCTTTAAAAGAGTTTTGCAATCGGGTTCAGCATTGTAAATGTGTAATTTCTTACCTGACGCATTAACAACTACAGATCCAGCTACTCCCCACCTCCATGAATCTTTAATATAAGATTGCGCAACTTTACTAAGAATTAAGCTGTCAATGTATCTATCACCTGCATGAAGATGAGCAATAATTTCTCCCGATGCCAATCTTATTCCTTTATTCATAGCATCAGCAATACCAGAATCCCTTTCGGAGATAATTTCGATTTTCCTGTAGGGGTACCTCCCAGATACTTCTTTCACGATTTTTATCGTTTCATCTGATGAATTTCCATCAACAATGAAATATTCAATATTTGCATATTTTTGATCAAGAACACTTAACATTGTGGCACGAATATGCTTTTCAGCATTCCTACATATTGTTATTACACTTATTAATGGGTCACTTCGCATCAGTATCCTTCAATTTCATATTTCGAAATTCTGTGAGCCTTAATTGAATATTATGCTCAGCACAAAATGCCAACAAAGATGTAACTAATGAACTTTTTAAGATACCAATATAAGTAAAGTTATCCAAAATAAATAAAATAGATATTAACAATACAGCATAAAGATATCTCTCCTCATCTTTGTCTAAATGATAACGCTTCAACTCTTGAATCCCTTTTAATAATTTATGAAAATATGCTGTAATAAAAAACACTAATAAAATACTTCCAACAATACCCCACTTGTATAATAAAGATGGGGGCGTAGAATTAAATATGAACTGGACTGGCATGGACATAGCCTCCTTTGAGGTCTTGCCTACAGACGTGCCAACTGAATAAATATCCATTTCGGGAATAGGGGTATACACAAACCACGTGCTCCCTAATCCCTTACCAATAATTCCAGGAATGTTTTTATCGAAATTGGACAGAACGTTCTCTAATTGGATCTGCCTGGTAACAGCTCCATCTTTCTTTTTTGATAACAAACTTATATTAAGTGGGTTGGGAAGTAAAATAACGTACGAAACGTTTACAATTAATAACGCTGACAGAATTAACATAAATCTTACTCCACGATTTACGTTTAGCCTAAGCACGCTTATGTACAAGATTGCAGCAATGCCTACGAATAGAATACCGAAAGATAAACGATTCATAGAGTTAATTATTTCCAAAAACAAAAGTATTAGAAATAATATCTTAAGACTGAACTTTCTCGCATAAAGTATTCCCACTATACTAACGCTAATAGGCAATAGTGAGGGAATAACAGGAAGACCATAGTTACTTGGATATTCAACACGCCCCCAGATATTTACAATTGCCAGATCAATTAATGCAGCAATAGCGGCATAAATAAAAATACGCTTAGGAGTAAACCATTTGATAACCTTTTCTTTACCTTTTATAGAATAAAGAAATAAATAAGGAACGGTGAGGTAGAGGACAACTTTAAAGTCATAAAAATATGTTTTCCAAAAAGTAAAAACTCCAATATTATAAATCAAACCAATAAATAGATATATGAACGCAATTAAACATATTGCAAGATATCCTGATCTTGGTATTATGGATTTTCTTAAAAGTCTAATAATCGTGAAAATTGAAACTAAAATTATGATTATGTCTGCAATAGAAAAAAACCCGATCTTATAAAGCCAAGGCGTCCAAGCAATGCTCCTGTTCCAAATAATGGATGTCTGAAGCGATGACTCAACAGACAAAAGAAGCAATATTATTAAAAAAACCAATGTTTTTTTAATCATAATTCGAGTGTAAGATTAGTTCCTCGCATTAAAACTTGAACAACATAATGTAAAACAGTGCTTTGAAACATATTCTAAAAAAAGTTTATTCTAATTTAAAAACCACCTTGACCAATGAAGTGCTTATGTTTTAACGAATATAGTGCACCTATAAAAATCGAACCTTATTAATTTCAGCTAAAAAGCGTATTAACTCGTTAATTATCTTTACGAACTAAACATTACTCTGCGCAAACTTTGTTTAATCAAGCGCACTATGTCTTTAATAAGAGTTCCAGCGCGATAACGCCACTTAATAGTAAAGAATATTTTTTGCAAACTCATTGCAGGTTTGATGCTTCCCGGAAGACTAAAATAGTATAACTTTGCGCTTGCATATGAATCAATAATTTGTTTTCTATCTCCAATAAGTATTGAGCCAACTGTAATACTACCGGGATGAGAAAAAAAACAAGCTAACTGCTCCGATAAATAAAAGTATTTTGGGTAATCACGAGCCGTCAGTAAAAAAAGCAAAAGATCCTCGCCAACACCAGAATCTTTACCATATTTACCTTTGGCATTTGGAATTTGTAATAATAAATTTTTCAAAATATCTTTTCTTCTAAAAATCGCACAACCTGGACTAATTGTCAAAGGAGTTTGTATCAAATACTTCACTATATCTTCTGTGCAACCAACACCATAAGGGTGCTCAAGGCCACGTGAAATATCGCTTCTGCCTTGATAGTGCATACTATAATTAGTATAAACAAAACCTATATCATCATCTAATTTTGCAATGGTTTTTTCCATAAATAACGGTTTTAGCCAATCATCGTCATAAGTGATATGCACTATCTCTCCGGTTGCCTGCTCAATACCATCCCGCCAACAAACTATTGGGCCCCTATCTTCTTCTCTCCGGATATATCGTATTTTACCCCTATAATGCTCCATAACGTCAGAAGTATTATCCGTGCTTCCATGGTCGCATACTATTATTTCACATGGATAAGTTTGATTCAACGCGCTTTCAACTGCACGTATCACTAAATGAGCACGATTGAATGTCGGAATAACAATAGAAGCTGTTCTCATAAACGCCTTTTCTCAGAAACGACTTGCATCAAAGTATCAACATCTGCAACAAAAGTATTAGGCAGAGATTTATTAACTCCGCGAATTTGGTTTTTTTTCCCAAGTAATTCCATTATATGATATGCTATATCTAAAATGCGCATACCTTTACCAGAACCGATATTAAGCGTTCCTTCAAATTTATTTTGCGCCAGATAAAGTAAACAATCAATTACTGTTTCTGCATCCATTATGTCTCGAATCGAATCAGGATTAATAATTTCAAGCACATCACTTGGTGCCATTTCTGATATTTTTCTGCGGAGCGTCGGAATTAAATGTGGTTCCTTTTGAGCTATACTTGAAAAACTAAAAATCCTCCCAATACAATAGTTAGCCTTATGCTGATCTAATATTGGTCTAGAGATTTGCTCGGCCACCAATTTAGTCACTCCATAGAATGAATCTGGTGCTTCAGCAAAACCTACTTTTAATATTTGTTGTTCTTCTGAAATCGGGCTACCCCTATATACGTGACTAGAAGAAGCCAAGAAAAGCCAAGAGTTAGGTTGGTTTTCAATAATCTGATTACAAATATTAAACGAACCAATCACATTGACCCGATATGCCTTAAGTGGATCAAGCATTACTTGACTCACTGGTACAATAGCTGCAAAATGAAAAAAATAGTCAAAATTATACTTATTAAACCAATCATTAAGAGTTTCTGCATCGGTTACATCAAACGGATATGCTTCAACTCGAATATTGTGAGAAATCAATCGCTCACTTAAAATTCCTCCCAAAATTCCATGTTGGCCTGTTATGCCAATAGATTTTCCGAAAAAATGACTATAATCTGTAAAAATTGGAATAAACTCCGGCTGTTTAAAATACTGTGTTCGTTTCATCTGGTATGCTTTGTAATAGATTTAAGAGTAGTTGTTACCAGTTGATAAATTCTTTCATCATCTAAAGGCTTTGAATGACAACCAATAAAAAATCCATTCTCGTGAATTACTTGAGCTCCTACAAAAGGTTCCATACTCAAGTCAATATTAAACATCTTAACAGCCGGTTGCAATGCCATGTTGCCTGAAACAATAGGACGAGTGTCTATTCCATGCTCCATTAAATCTCTTATGAATTTTTCGCGATTTACTTTTAATTCCCGCCTAATAAGAAATGGGAATCCAAACCAACATGGTTTCAGATCAGTCGTTGACCGTGGAAACTGGAGTTGATTTTTCCAAAGAGAATGACAAATAAACGCATTTTTCAAAATACTTACATTCTCGCAACGGCAGGTATTCATTACTTTAAGACGTTTTATTTGTTCCAAACCAAAAGCTGCCTGTATTTCCATAGGACGAAAATTGTAACCCATATTAATAAACAGAAAACGCGGATCAATATGCTTATACATTAATTCTAATTCTTCCTTATTACTCTGTTCCCTGCTCCAACCGTGTGTACGAAGACATTTTAGAAGATCGTAATCCTCTTTATTCTTCGTAACAATCATTCCACCCTCAATAGTTGTCATGTGATGAGAAAAATAGAAACTGAATGTTCCAAAATCTCCGAACGTACCGAGACACTTGCTTTGGTATTGAGAATCAAGAGATTCGCATGTGTCTTCTACTAATATAAGATTATTTTCTTTAACAAGACTTAGCAATTCATTCATCGACGTGGAATTCCCCAATACATGTACCATCATAACGGCCTTAATATCATGTTTCTGAATAGTCGCTTTAAGAGAACTTATCGAAAGATTTAGAGTCTCAGGATCAACATCAACTAAAACAGGAATTAATCCCATTTGAACAATTGGCCATAAAGATGTTGACCAACAAACAGCTGGTATCGCAACCTTATTACCCCATACCAGGTGCCTTGCCCTCGCAGGATTAACAATCGCCGAACAAGCGAGCAAATTAGCCGAAGAACCAGAGTTTACCATAATAGAATATGGGGCATTAACAAACTTAGCAAATTCCGATTCAAATTCTTTTACGCGAGGCCCCATAGTAAGTTGACCGCCAAGTAAGACAGAGATACAATTCAAAACTTCCTTATTATCGTAACTTGAGTCTACGAGTGGGAATAGAGATTTTGCGTTAAACATACTAAGATCTTTTTTTTGTTTTTTCATTCTGCTCCTTTTTAACTTCTTATTTATCTAAACTATTAATGCTTGTCTGCTCAAAAAAGGTCTAAACCCATATATTTTTATGTAAACTAACTATGCTAACCTAAAGAAATAAATATTAATTCAATCATCTTAACCAAATCCCAGAAGCTGTTTTATTAATAATTTTATAGTACTGGATAGGGATAGCAATGGCTCCTATAAACAGAGAAAAACAACTTCCCAATATTACACCAGCAATTCCTAAAGATAAATTTTTAGCAAAAAATATAGCCATCGGTACATTAATTAATGCAATAATTACACCACAATACAATTGGATCCGTATTTTACCAATCCCATTTATAAAAAAAACAAAGATGTTATTCCATGCTGAAATAAGGACAAAAACTCCCATAAAAATAGTTAATAAAATAGGTATCCTTACTAAATTACCAATCCATATTTTATAAAAAATATTTGAAAATATTACCATTAAAATCACTAATGCTACAATTACCCCCCAGATACGTATTAATTTATTAGTTATTCTTTTAATCCAAATAAAATCATTACGAATATAAGCTTCAGTATATGCTGACCAAAATGGAGTGATAATGATATTAAAAATCAATGTGGCAATTAAAAAATATTTATAAGCGATATTGTAAGGAGTCACTTCCGCTGGGCCAAACATTTGTGCGATAATAATATTATTTGTCTGGAACACTACCAATACAGCCATCTGTATTATAAAAAACTGAATACCTAAACTACCTAGTTCATAAAAATGTTTCATATCTACATACTTTATTGAAGGCCTATAATCCTTATACTTACCCCAATAAAAGAATACTGAGAAAGCAACTAATACAATTACAGGAATTACACTCAAGATAGACCCCAATAACAAAAGCGATCCCGCTGTTGATATTTTAGTTAAGATATATACGATGAGAAGTATGAAAAAATTTGATAAAACATTTATTGCATCACTAAGCGCTGGTTTTTGATCCGCAATTAAAATGACGTTTATTAAACCAAAAATAAATCTTAAAATAAAAAAAGTAAAAACTATACATGCTAATACAGATAATTCTATTCTTAATTCATGCCCCGTATTCAATATAAAAGACCAATCCAATAGTGGATTTATTACAAGAAAAAACAGATAAAATATTATTGTAATAATAAAAACTACCACATATGTTGTGCTTATATACTTTCTAGCCAATTCACGATCATTATTAGCTACCGCTTCTGCAAACTTATTACGGAGGCCATTTCCCAAACCTAAATCAAAAAAATAAACCCATCCCAGAATTGAACTTAATGTCAACCAAATACCATATTTCATAGGATTTAAATAATTTAAAGTAACAGAAACCAACAAAAAACTAATAACTACATTTATCCCTTTTAAAAAAAAAGAAGCAGCAATATTCTTTTTTATTTGTCTCGTACGAGCGTTACCATCATTTAAGTATTTTAAAATCCGTTTGAACATTTAGAAAACCAAATTATAGTATTGCAAAATCCGTCTTTAAATTTAGTTCCTGCTTTAACACCAGTAAGTTTAACAATAAGATTAACTAAATCTTATATCCTACCAACTTACCATCCCTATAAAACATTTTTACTGTATCTAAAGAAAGTATGCGCAAATCTTTACCTACTATCTCAAGTTTCTTAAGAATATCATTAGTAACAGTTATAATGTGGCATCCGCAAGATTCTGCTTGGAATATATTTAATAATTCACGAGTGCTAGCCCATAATAACTCTGCGTTCTGGTTTAATTTAAGAATACTTGCTGCTTCCTTCATATAAGGGACCGGGAAAGTATGCTAAACTTAGTTGAA
>Ga0180009_10007070_pt1 | contig 11599 bp, 11 predicted proteins | sample OS_PC_MetaG_FD_123537 | JGI IMG/M metagenome (GOLD analysis project Ga0180009, IMG submission 123537) | Groundwater microbial communities from the Aspo Hard Rock Laboratory (HRL) deep subsurface site, Sweden - OS_PC_MetaG | ecosystem: Environmental > Aquatic > Deep subsurface > Groundwater...
CGACGCCCTTTACATCAGGCTGATTGAAGGCAAACATGAATGCCGCACCGTGAGACTGAATGAGTAAATTGCACTGAACATCGGGCCGGACGAAAAGCTTGTAGGAATCGAAATACTGGACGCCACTGAGGTTTTAGGGCAAGGCCGCTTGCCCGATGTCACCCTTGAGAATATTCACCTGGCGGCTGCCGTGTAATATTGAGCAAAAGGCACCTTACACGCACTAATTGACTGATTTTAAAAAGTATGCAAGATTACTAACGAATATAGATAAGATATTGTGGCGCTGCCGGAAATGAGGCGGTGAATATAGAATGCAGCGATAATGTACCTGCGCAAATCAAATTTAGAAATTCTGTAGGGGGCTGCCTTATGATAACCGGGATAGAAATTAAAGGATTTAAGGGATTTGAGAACCTCTCTATCCCTCAGTTGACAAGGATAACCCTTGTGGGCGGGAAGAACAATGCGGGGAAAACCTCTTTACTTGAGGCGATGTTCCTCTTCTTTGACAGAATGAATCCGCAAATGATCGCGAATCAATTCGCAAGGCGGGGTGTAAGCGTTTTGCCACTTGAACCTGAAACAATGTGGGCGCCCATTTTTCATGATTATGAAATGGAAAAGGAAATAAGCATCTCAGTAACGTCTGTCAGTTCAACTGAGACGATGACTATAAAATTCAATCCAAATTATACACCGTCTTTGGTGCGTGCAAAAACAACCGATCAAGGAGGTCAACATCTACAGATCAGAACCGATCAGAAACCAACGCCTTCGTATGCTCTCGATATAACTTACAAAATGAACGGCAAGAAAGCAACATCGCATCTCCTCATGGGCATTGAAGGTTTGGGATTGCATGTTGACTACATGAAAGCGGAGAAGGCACAAGCGATGATTATCTCTTCGCGTAGTTTAATGAATCCGAACGAGGACGCAGAGAGATTCGGGAAACTGGACATCGTGGGAAAACAGGATGAAGTTATAAAATTCCTCAGAATTATTGAACCCAATTTAGAAGCACTCTCTTCGGTTTCAATGGGTAACATCTCAATGATTCATGGAGATATAGGATTGAAACGGAAAATACCCGTATCGTATATGGGGGAGGGTGTTTCCAAACTCCTATCAATTATTCTTTCCATTGCCAATGCAAAAGACGGGATCGTTCTTATCGACGAGTTTGAAAATGGGCTTCATTATTCTGTAATGGAAAAGATCTGGGAGGGGATTGGAAGGGCCGCCAGAGAATTCAACTGTCAGGTGATCGCAACCACGCACAGCTATGAATGCCTTGAGGCCGCATATAATGGATTATCCGGCGATCTTAAGGAGGATTTTACATATCTGAGGCTCGATAGAATTGATGATGAAACCCAAGCAAAGATCTTCGATTACGACATGCTCAAGGTGGCCATAGATACCAATTCGGAGGTGCGGTGATATGCCTCCCAGAAAACCAACTGCAATCGAAAAGGATAAGATAATTCTTGTTGAGGGAGCAGATGCCTATTTTTTCTTTATCTGGGCATGCCAAGCTTTTGATATCCATGACATTCAAGTGATAGATTTTGGCGGTATTGATGATCTGGGCGAATATCTGAGAACTTTCAAGGAGCTTTCGGGATCTGAGAAAGCCTCGACCATTCTTATTGGACGAGATGCTGAAAAAAACCCTGATGGGGCTGTAAAAAGCATTAAAACCGCTTTGAAAAAGAACGGATTCGCCGTGCCGGAAAGACCCTTTACTTTCGCTGAAGGTAAGCCCTGTGTTGCCTATATGTTGTTTCCCGGTTTTGAATCTGGCTCAGAAGGCAGTTCGCTGTTGCCGGGAGCCCTTGAAGATCTTTGTCTTTCCACAACGAAAGGTGATCTGGTTCACGAATGTGTAGACCTATATGTCAATTGTCTGAAAACAAATGGTATTACATTAAAAGACCTTCACAAAACCCGCCTGCATGCATATCTTGCAGGCAAACAAGATTTCGCTGGACTTAAAGTAGGGGAAGCTGCAAAAGCAGGCGCATGGAACTGGAATCACACCAACCTGAATCCATTTAGGACAATAATCAAAGCAATGTAGTTTAGGTATCGGATTGTCATGGCAACACGACAGATCGTAATCGATGTACCGGAAAAGGTCCTGCTGGAAGCCAAGTCTTCCGGTTTGATCGAAAGCGTCAAGCCGGTGATTCATCGCCTGGAGAAGAGCGGTATGTGGGTTTCAGAGGATATCCGGCGGCGCGTCCTGGCGCTGGCCGGCGAGTCGTAAGGGCAAAACCCCTGTCCGATTCCTACCCTGACTTCTGGAATGGTGACAACGGATGATCCATCGTTACTCCTCACGCCGCAGTCCTTTGAAGGATTTTCTGGCAATCCAACTGCAGGGCGCCCGCCGGTACGACCGGATTGCCGGGTTCTTCAGCTCTTCCCTGCTGGAGGTGGCGGGCGAGGCCCTGGAACGGATGACGCCGGAAGGCGGCGAGACCTGCGTTCGAGGGAAGATGGGGACGTCTTTCAATAACTAAATAACTATGTCAATTTCTGATGCAGCACAATGATTTTCGATCATGTTGTCACCTGATTGTATCAAGTCGAAAAAGGGGGCTGGATTTTAGTTCAGCATCGACGGGTGGAAGGATGCACAAATTCGAAGCACCGCTCTCGAATAAGAAAAAATCAAGCCGGGCGTTTAAAAGATACCGGAATGGCTGTCTGTAAACCAGAAACAATTTGACAGCGGGTACCATAACCGCTAATATTCAGCATCAAAATAATCATGAAGAGCGGCGCGAGGGATCTGGCCCGATGACCGCCCGGCAACCTGCTCCGAAAGGTGCCAAAGCCAGGAGCCATGAGGTCGATATGACACACGGAAAGACGAGACCGCCTAATGGGCGGTTTTTTTGTTTGAAGACCCTGCAGCCCCGCCTCGGCGGGGCAGTCCCGCCCAGGCGGGATTCCTCCGGTTAGGAATGCGTCTAATTTCAGATTCGCTCGCTTACCCCGCAGCAATCTACTACACATTCCGAAAAAGATATGCAGAAATGTTACCAAACGGTTACATTAAAATAAGTCTCTCAGGCTGTCCATTTCGCAAGATATACTATACACACAGCCGGTGACATCACAATATTGAAAGCGGATTGTTAAAAAGCAAGATGCGACCTTGGGGTGGCGAGAGATGGTATCTATACTTCGACGGGAGGGAGAGCGTCTCCTGCATGCTCACCCTCCCCTACCAGACGACAGGTCGTTTTAGAATGATGGGAGTTCCGGCATTTCTTCCCCCAGCCATTTTTTATAGAGTTTGTTTAGGTCTCCATTCATTTTGTGGTGAAAGACGAAAGTATTGAGCCATTGTAGGAAATCGGCTTCATTGCGTCGGCAGCCGATATGCATCGGAGATAAACGGAGGATGAATTTGAGGTTGAACTTTCCCGGATGTTTTGTGGCCAGCGTTGAGGCGATCAAGTTCCCCGTGCCGATCATATCCACTTGCCCGGATAGAAGAGCCTGAAAGGTAGTGGCATCATCTTCATACCGGATAATCGTGCAATCTTTGGGGGCGACTTCGCTGAAGCTCATGTCCTGGGTGGTCCCGCGTGGAACCCCCACCCGGTAGCCTTTTGTTTCCGCAGCAGATTTTACGGGCACATCTTCACCGCCAAAAATACCAATAAAATATGGTGCATAAGGGGTGGTAAAGGCAACGGATTTGGCCCGCTCAGGTGTTGCCCCGAAGGTTGAGATGACCACATCCACCTTTCCGGTGATCAGATACGGCACACGGTTGATGCTGGTGGTGGGCACAAGCTCCAGTTGGACGCCAAGATCTTTGGCGAGCAGGTTTGCCAGATCGATATCAAACCCTTGCACCTCCCTATCTTTACCGATTGAGCCGAATGGAGGGACATCAATGGGAACGGCTACTCGAACTTTGCCGCTCTTAATGATGTCATCCAGCAAACTGGCCGATACCGCCGGTACGATCAAGGCGGCTGCGAAAGCCAGCACGATCAAGGACCCCATAACCGAAAACATCTTTTTTCTCATGTGAACCTCCTTGCCCATCTGTTAGGTTGAATGAAAGAGGATCCCCATCCTTCGCACCGAGCGGACGTTGTTCGACCACCTATGACCGATTAACGGACATCCGAAACGAATGAGGCTCCTCACCGTTCAGAGCGATGAAAAAGAGAGCACCGTTTCAGCTTTCCCTTCTTCATTTCCCTTCGACTTATTTCAATTTCAAGCATGGGCGCTAAAAGCATCCACTAGAGGATAGAACGCATAAATACTTCTAGCTCCGGCGTTTTCGGGTTGTTGAACATTTGTTCAGGCGGTCCGGATTCCCATATTCTCCCATCGTGCATGAATACGATTCTATCGGCGACTTTTCGAGCGAATCCCATCTCATGGGACACCAGTATCATGGTCATTCCCTTTTCAGCAAGCTGTTCAAGAACCTTGAGGACTTCGCCGATCAGTTCGGGGTCGAGGGCCGAGGTGATCTCGTCAAACAGCATCAGTTTGGGCTGCATGGCAAGGGAGCGTGCAATGGCCACACGTTGTTGCTGACCGCCGGAGAGCTGATCCGGATATGCGTGTATCTTGTCCTCCAGCTCTACTTGGCGCAGCACCCTGTGGGCGATATCCCGTGCCTGATCGAGCGGCATTTTTTTAACCACCGTGGGGGCCAGGGTAATGTTTCGTTCGACCGTCAGATGTGTAAACAGGTTGAAACTCTGGAATACGATTCCGACCTTCTGTCGCAGTAGTTTCAGCTTGGTTTTCCTATCATTGACATGATCCCCGTCAACAAAAATATTCCCCCTTTGAATGGGTTCTAAACCGTTGACGCATCGAAGCAGGGTGCTTTTCCCGGAACCGCTTCGTCCGATAAGGGTGACCTGCTCGCCTTTCTCAACGTTCAGGTTAATATCCTTTAGAACTTCCAGATCATCGAACTGTTTATGAACTCCGCTAATTTCGACTAGAGGCATTCAACCTCCTTTCCATTCTCTGGCTCAGGACGGATAGAGGATAGCACAGGCTAAAATAAATCATACCCACCATGGTAAAAACCAAAAAGGGTCTGAAGGTGACATTGTTTATGGCGGTGGCGGCACGGGACAGCTCAATAAATCCAATAACCGACGCAAGTGAGGTTCCCTTTACCACCTGAACCAGAAAACCGACGGTTGGTGGAATGGAAATTTTGAAGGCCTGGGGCAGTATGACGTATCGCATCTGCTGCAATATTCCCAAGCCGAGAGATGCGGAGGCCTCCCATTGGGTTTTGGGGATGGCTTGGATGCATCCCCTCCAGATTTCTCCCAGAAAGGCGCTGGCAAATCCGATAAGCGCTATGGTTGCGGCGAGCCAGGAGGATACATCGAATCCAAAGATGGCCAATCCAAAGAAAGTGAGAAACAATTGCATCAACAGAGGTGTCCCTTGAATGAATTGGATATATGCTATGGCCATATAGTTGAGAATGCGGAGTGGGGCGACCCGAAGCATGGCGATGATCAGCCCGACAACCCCGCCACCGATAAAAGCGATCAATGACAGATATATCGTCCATCGGGTAGCAAACAGCAAGTAGACAAATATTTCACCGGTGCTGAATTCCTGAAGCATGTCAGAAATGGTTCTCCCTTATTTTTGGCTTTTCCGCGTGAAGACGGCGTAATAAATGCTGTAAAATATGCCTCGAAACAGACCCGACATGACCAAATACATCAACGTGACAGTTAGATAGATTTCGAAACTGCGAAAGGTTCGAGATTGAAAAAAATTGGCTGTAAACGTAAGTTCTTCGGCTGAAATTTGAGAGACGATGCTGGAGCCCAGCATCAGAAGTATAAATTGACTGGACAGTGCGGGGTATACGATCTTAAGCGCCGGAAACAACACAATATGGCGGAAAACCTGGAATCTGGACAATCCCAAGGAAAGCCCGGCCTCTATTTTACCCCTTTCAATAGCTTCGATGCCTGCGCGAACGATCTCCGTGGCGTAAGCGCCGAGATTGGCACTGAGCGCAATCAGGGCCGACTGACCCGCCGTCATCCGGATTTTCAGGCTTGCCAACCCGAAGAAGATGAAAAAAAGCTGGATGAGAAAGGGCGTGTTGCGAATGACTTCCACATAGCCGTTCACGATCCAATTCAGGGGTTTAATTCGGTAGCTTTTGCACATCGCCCCGAAAATGCCGATGATGAGTCCGAAAAAGGTTGCCGTAAAAGAAAGCTTGATCGTCAGCCAGGCGCCTTTTAAAAACAGATCATAATTCTGGGGGATGATTTCAAAGTGAAAGACGTAATCCAATTCTGGTCCCTCCCGATATTGGATGCTACCGAAGCGATCACTGTTTAGAATTGAAAGTCTTGAAAAAGAACGTGTTACTGTTAGGAGCGTCTATCCAGAAGCAAAGCAACCGGATGATAAACAAACATATTGAAAAAAGCAAGGGGGTATTATACGAATTCCAAACAGGTGAGCGGCCTTTCCGATATCAACAACCATCATAAAGGATGACCCGATAATGCGACCGCATGAATCCCCCCTTGAAGTATTCAAGGATCCGAGTGTTTTTCGTAAAGAGGAACTTTTTCAAATCCTGCGGCACATCGTCGCGCTGAACACTGAAAACCCGCCAGGCAGAGAAGAGCCCGCCGCACGCTTCATCGCTGACTTGTTGAAAAGAAACGGCATTGAATCCCGCTTGCAATGGGCTGCTCCGGAACGCCCCAATCTCATTGCCAAGCTTAAAGGGCAAAGCCCCGGCCCTTCAATCATTTATAATGGACATCTGGATGTCGTGCCTGCCGGTGGCGGGTGGAGCGAAGCGCCTTTCGGAGGGGACATAAAAGACGGACGCTTATACGGACGCGGTGCTGCAGACATGAAATCCGGTGTTGCCGCCATGCTATACGCAGCCATCGTTTTGAAACGCTTGGAGGTTCCTTTTGCAGGGGAAATCATACTTTTTTTCAATGTGGACGAGGAGCGGCTCAACCTGGGAATGAATACGTTCATTGCAGAAGAAGTTTGCGCCCATTTCGCCGTCGTCGGCGAGCCAACCGGACTGAAGTTGTGCATCGGTCATTTGGGATGTTCACGATTCAATCTAGAAACCCGCGGCACACCCGGGCACACCAGTGTGGTGAAGCACCCGGACAATGCCATCTATAAGATGGCCAAGCTGATCAGTGCCTTGGAATTGCTCGACAAGGCAATTCGTCAAAGAGTGCATCCCTTGCTCGGCCGGGGGTCTTTAACCGTATCGACTATAAAGGGGGGAACGGCGGTTAATATCGTTCCTGAGATTTGTGAAATCGAAATCGATCGGAGGACGTTTCCGAACGAAACCCTTGAGACGGTTCAGGCTGAAATCGAAGCATGCCTCCGAAGCGTTTCAGCACCCGCCGGCATGGCATACAATCTGGAGAGCTATCAATCTGTTCCGGCGACCATCATCGATCGGGAGGCTCCCATTGTCAAGCGGTTCGCCGGTGTTATTGGCCAAATTCTGAAGGCGGAACCGGTCGTGACCAGCTTTGATGCCACTTGTGAAGCGCCTTTTTTGTCTGTCGACAAGGGGATCCCCACGGTGATTTTCGGACCAGGAGATTTGAAACAGGCGCATATCGCCGATGAGTTTGTCGAACTGGAAGAGGTCGAAAAAGCAGCAATGATTTATGCTCTGCTGGCATTAAATCTGCCACAACCCTCATCGGCTTAAGCGTGTGGGTAAATCCAAAGGAGGGTAGTTATGTTGACACCAAAGGCGCGTGAGACCGATTTTCCAACCCTGTCATCCATGACCTACTTAAACACAGCGGCGGAAGGGATTCCCCCGGCAGGTGTGCTGAAGGCCCTTGAAGAGTACTATCACGACAAACAGATGGGTATGGACGGACGGGAACTTCACTTTAAGAAGTGGGAAACGGCCAAAAGAGAAATTGCCGGCTTCTTCGGTCTCTTACCGGAGGAGGTTTCGATTTGTTCCTGCTCGTCAGAGGCCTATAATCTTGCGGCAGGTGCATTGCAGCTGAAAGAAGGCGACGAAGTGGTGATCAACGACCTCGACTTTCCGGCAGGCGCCACGCCGTGGCTGGCGCCCGGCTGTCCTGCCACGGTCAAGGTGTGGCGATCCAGGGAGGGTGCACTTCGGGCAGCGGACCTGATCCCGTTGCTGGGACCCAAGACCCGCCTGGTGGCAGTATCGCTCGTTAGCTTTTACAACGGGTTTAAGATTTCTCTTTCGGAACTGATCCCCACCGTACGCAGATATTCTCCGGCTCTGGTATCGGTGGATGTCACCCAGGCATTGGGCCGTATTCCTCTTGAACTTGAAGGGGTGGACCTCATCGTGAGTTCAACGCACAAATGGATTTTATCCTCCCATGGCGGAGGGTTGGTGGGGGTGCCTTCTAACAATAACAACGCTTTGACCGTTCATGCCGGCGGCTGGTTCAACTTGAAAGATCCGTTCGGCCCCGATCGTTTCGAAAAAATCGAAGCAAATGCGGGAGCCGCCGGTTTTACGGTAGGAATGCCGAATTTTCCGGCCGTCTATGCGCTGGTTGCTGCTTTGCAGTATATTCGCTCGGTCGGCGTTGAAACCATCTATCAACACGCGCAACCGCTGGTGCAGGTCTGCCTTGAAAAGCTAAAAAAACTCCCCATAAACCTGCTGACCCCGGATAGACCGGAGTGTATCGCAGGCATTTTAGCATTTGAGCACGAGAATGCAGAACGAATGCATCGCCGTCTGCATCACCACAATGTTCACATCATGTCGCACGCCGGAAGGCTGAGGGTTGCCATCCATGGATACAACACCATAGGAGATATCGAGTTTTTCCTCACAGAGCTCGAAAAAGCCTTAAAAAACAACTAGTCCCTCTCACCGATCAGGAGATTTCAGCTATGTCAGACGGCCAATACACTGCAATCGTTCACGTCGGTCATCTTTTCGACGGCCTTACTGGTGCGTTGAAATCGAAAGTGTCCATTCTGATCTGCGGGGATCGGATTCAAGCCATCGCACCGACAGATTTTGTTTGCCGTGAGCTCCCCCCTCATACCGACATTTTTGACTTCCAACCGTATTATGCCATGCCGGGATTTATTGACACCCATACCCACATGAGTCTTGCCGGTGATGGACGTGTTTACTCCCAGATGTTTTCCGATTCCGATGAAATGATGATGCTCATCGGTGTTATGAATTTGCAGCGTCACCTCGCTGCGGGGATTACAACGATCCGTGAACACGGCGCCCGGAACAGGGTCGGTTTTACCTTAAAGGAAGGGATTCGACGCGGGTACATTTCAGGGCCGCGAATGCTGGTCAGTGGGCGACCCATCACCTGCACGGGCGGTCATTTTCACGTGTGTAATGAGGTTGCCGACGGGGAGGAAGAAATCAGAAGATCGGTTCGTCGGCTGGTACATGAGGGAGCTGACTACATCAAAATAATGGCATCCGGAGGCGGAACCGAAGGGACATTTCCAGGGCGTGCTTCATATACCATCGAGGAGCTGCATGCCGCCGTCCATGAAGCGCATCACTTTCATCGACTGACGGCCGCCCATTGTCGTGCGAGTGAATCTATGATTCGTGCCATCAAAGCCGGTATTGACCTTATAGAACACGCCGAATTTTTGGATTCCGACGACCAGCTCCGTTTTGATCCGAAAATTGCTGAAATGATGACGGAATCCGGCATCTGGATCAGCCCGACACTTCAAGCATGGACCAATTACCCCAGAATCATGGATCTGAAAAATAGACTGGAAAAAGGGACGATTACACCGAATGAAGAACAGGAATTGTCCGCTCTTGAGCAAAGAGCCGAACTGCGGCTTGATATCGTCCGTCGCATGCTGGATTATGGATTGCTTCAACGCATTGTCCCGGGGACGGATTCCGGGGTAAACAATATCGCATTCGGCCACCTTGATTATGATCTCCAACTGCTGGTTCGCGTCGGGTTTACACCCGAGCAAGCCATCTTAGCGGCCACCCGTATTTCGGCAGAGGCGGCCGGGCAAGACAAGGATATCGGCACCATTGAGCCGGGGAAAATCGCTGATTTTGTCTTAGTTGACAAGGAGCCTACCGCGGACATTTTAAACTTCAGTCGAGTGGTGGCCGTGTTTCAAGGCGGCCGGAAAGTGTTTCAGCCATAGCGATGGCAAGTCGATGGGAATTCCCCTGCCTGGTATTCAGATCAACAAGTCGCTGAAAACCCTGCACGCTCTGATTGCTGATATTACCTGATTTTTCACAGCTTTCCCTTTTTATTTATCATTACGGTCTCGCAGGCTACGGAATTATCGATGCATCGTTAAGCAAGTTTTTGGGACTTGAGGACAGCCTTGGCTTCTTTAAGAAACGCGGCGCCCCCCAATTGAAAATATTCAATGGGGGATACCGTTAGCATTCGAAACCCTTTATCCAAGAGGTAGGGTAGTGTTTCGACCGTGGCAGGGCTAGCTACAGCCTTTCCCGCCTTTATGGATTCTGAGACAACTTTATCGATCAGTTCGTTTACTTTGGCTTGCTGCGGCCAACCCATGGAGTGGGCCAGATCCAGAGGTCCGAGATCGATAAAATCGATTTCTGAAAACGTCAAGATTTCACCCAAATTATCGACACCATCGATTTCTTCAATAATACACCCGATCATTGTTTCATGGTTGATATCCTGCGTCCATTGTTTGGGAGAGGTTTCTGCAACGTCCAAGGTAAATTTCCCTCCCCGGCTCCTGAAAAATACCGTTCGCTTGCCCTCGGGATGGAATTTGGCCGCGCCGATCACTGACCGGACGTCGTTTGCGGTATTTACACGCGCCACCAGGACACCTTGAGCGCCCCCATTCAGCGTGTGCAGTATCAACTCTGGGTTATTTTGCATCCGGACAATAGGGGTAATACCATATAAGTCGGCTGCTCGAATGACATTTTCCAGATCCCTCTCATTGAACAGATCGTGCTCGCAGTCAATGATAACGAAATCGAACCCGAGGGCACCTGCCAGTTCAATCACATTGGGGTCGTTAACCCCCACTGTTGCGCCGAAAGTGATCAGCCCCGCATTTATTTTGGCTTTCGTTCTATTCTTGGCTACCATTTTCCCCTCCAAATCGACACCCACCCTTAAACGGGGCGGACTTATGGGGACCCCATACGGGTCAGTTTATTGTTTCCGGGAAGAAGATATGCGGGACATTGTTGACTGAGTTGAATAACTTTTGTTTGTTGATAAACAGACTCGCCTATTTTATGCAACTCGGCTGAGATATTTGCGATAGATCACAGCTCCACCCAATCCTGTGATAATAATGTCTAAGATCGAAAGAAATCTGAATTGTGATGTCGGTCGGCGGTGATTCGGCGAAGCTTCTATGCAAGTTCTTCCATCCCGAACGGTTTCTGGATGAAGTTGGTTCCGCGCGCTCTCGGGACGTCCACACCTGTGGGCAAATCATCCAATAAACCGATATCCCCACCACCCACGAACCCCGGGAATGCCGGATCGATCACGAAAGCCTCTTTAGCCGACTTCTGAAGAAA
>Ga0180009_10007071_pt1 | contig 11599 bp, 9 predicted proteins | sample OS_PC_MetaG_FD_123537 | JGI IMG/M metagenome (GOLD analysis project Ga0180009, IMG submission 123537) | Groundwater microbial communities from the Aspo Hard Rock Laboratory (HRL) deep subsurface site, Sweden - OS_PC_MetaG | ecosystem: Environmental > Aquatic > Deep subsurface > Groundwater...
CCTTCCTGGCGCAGGTAAGCGAACAATGGCGAGAACGAATCGCTGTAATAGCCCAGGGCTTCGGTCATGGCCACTTCAATACCCAGACGCCGCAGGGTAAGCGGATAAGCGCCGAAAAATCCGCCGACGTCGCAATAGCTGGCGAACGGACCGGTCCGCCGCACTAAATCGAAGGCGACCCAGTAACGTAGTTCGGAATGACGCAGGTAGCCTCCGAAGTCCGTCCGTTCTTCCCGCCAGCCCACGTTGTGGCGCGAGATTTCGCTCTGCATCGACGGCGTCCAGTAGCGCAACACATCGTTGACGCTACTGAGGTAAGTTTTCCGGAACTGCTCGCGGTCAACGATTGCCACTTGTTTGTTCATCGTATTGTCGGCCTCAGCTCGTTCGCCGATCAATCCAGTAGTCGTACCAGGACGTCAGGTTGAACAGGGTCCACAGGTACAGGCTGGTGTCGCGCCGCCCACTTCGGTGATCGTCGAATAATTTCCGCACGTGCCCAATATTGAAGTGGCCCCGCCGCAACAGCGCACTGCCCAGCACAGCCTGCTCAGCCTGACGGCCGAAATCGCCGCGCAGCCAGTCGGCCATGGGTGCGCCGAAGCCCATCTTCTTGCGGTAGATGATGTTGTCAGGAATCAGGCCTTCGACCGCTTTCTTGAGCAAGTACTTGGCTTCCCCGTTGCGGGTTTTCCAGGCTTCGGGGATGTCCATGGTGAACTCGACGAGTTCGTGGTCGAGGAAGGGCACGCGCGCCTCAAGCGACTCGGACATGGTGATCTTGTCCACACGCATGAGCAGCAGTTCGGGCAGGCGCAACTTGAACTCGTTGTAGATCATGCGCGTCAGTGCATCCTGACCCGGATGGGCCGCGTCGAACGGCCCCAGGAAGGACGAGATCACGTTGAAAGTATCGGTTTCGAGGTACCCCGGTGGCAGCAAGCCGCTGTTGCGCACGGCCTCGGGTACTTGCGCCGACCAGTCAGCACTCGCGTTGACCAGATCGCGCTTGAGGGTGTCCCAGAACACCGTGGCACCGCTCCAGAAGTGCTCGCGGTTGCGCGCAGCACGGTCGATGATGTCGGCGTACATTGCCAGCCCAGGCTTGACCTTTGCCGCCGCCTTGGCCATGCCTGCAGCCATGTGCTGCAGCGGTCCCGGCACGTAGCGCCGGAAGGGTGACCAGTACTTGTGGTACAGCTTGAGGTAGCCCATATAGCTCGCATAGCCGCTGAACTGCTCGTCCGAGCCTTCACCAACCTGGATCACGGTAACGCCGTTGTCGCGCGTGAGCTTGGATACGAAGTACAGCGGTATGCAGACCCAGTCGGCGATGGGCTCGTCCTGGTGGTGGATGAGTTGGTCGATGTAGCCGACCATGTCTTTTTCGTCGATCAGGATCTGATGATGGTTGGTCTTGAACTCGCGTGCCACCTGATCAGCGTATTCCAACTCGTTCAGATGGGCGTAGTCCTTGAAACCCACCGTGAACGAGTCCACCGGGCGATCCATGAGGCGGCTCATCAGCGCCACATTGGTCGAGGAATCAACCCCGCCCGACAGGAACACGCCGAAGGGCACGTCGGACATCATGCGTCGTTCTACGGCCTTCTCTAGACGCTCGCGGATGCCGCTCACGTAGAAGTCCTCGGTGGCCGACTCGGACAGGCCGCGCACTTCCTCCGGCGCAATGCCTTGGCCGGGCACCGCATCCCAATAACGCCAAGCCTTGATCACGCCCTGGCGGTCCACCGTCATGGCATGGCCCGCTGGCAGCTTGTAGATGCCACGGAACATGGTCAGCGGCGCGGGCGTGGTGAGAAAACTCAGATAGTGGTACATGGCCACCGGCTCGACGTCGCGCGGCACGTCGGGGTGCGCGAGGATGGCCTTGATCTCGGAACCGAACAGGAACTGCTCCTGACCAGCATGAAAGTACAGCGGCTTGACACCGATGCGATCGCGCGCGAGCGACAGCAGCTGCGTGCCCTCGTCCCAGATTACAAAGGCATAGTCGCCCGCGATGCGCTTCAGCAGACCATCCAGGCCCCACTCTTCGTAGCCATGCACCAGCACTTCGGTATCGGAGTGGTCGGTGCGGAATAGATGGCCAGCCGCCAGGAGTTCTTTGCGCAATCCTGCGTGGTTGTAGACTTCACCGTTGAAGGTGATCCAGACGCGCCCGTCTTCGTTGGACATCGGCTGGGTTGCCGCTTCGGACAGATCGATGATCGACAGCCTGCGGTGCGCCAGGCCAACTTTATGATCGGGAGAAATCCAATTGCTTCCGCCATCAGGCCCACGGTGAACCATCGTGTCGCGCATAGCGGTGAGTAAACCATGGTCTACAGATCCTGCTTCACCAAAATTGAAAAGACCGGTAATACCGCACATCGTTTAAACCACCTTTCTCCGCTCGATTAACTGATTCGGTGGCAAATCAATCACTCGTACCAAATATCTGACGTTCGACCTCAAAGCTGACACGGCTTGCCTGCAACTGCTCTTCAAGGCTGACCGGCCAGGCGGCTCCTTTGAGCAAGGTTGCCGACAACGCCTCCAGCTCTTCCATCTGCCCTTTCTGCACAACGTTCGACGACCAGCCCTTGTGCTTGCCGCCATGCACCGTGACGGACTTGTAGTCGTCCATCACCAGCACCTTGCCATCCGCGAACACTTCCAGCTTTTCCTTTGGATAGGACTTGTCGCCGAGTGCGGTATAGGTGAGTGTGCAAACCGAACCATCCGCGTACTTGAGCGTCGCGACGAAGTTGTCGTTACGTCCCCATTGTTTTGAACCGGGGGCGATCGAATAGGCGTTGACAGCTTCCACGTTGGGCGTGCCGGTCAGGGAGTTGAACAAGTCGTAGATATGGCAGGCCTCGCCGATATTGCGTCCCCCACCCTCCGGACCGTGGACCCAGTGATCCAGTGGGATGTAGCCGGCATTCATCCGGTAGTTGGCGATGATCGGCGTCGTGCGATTTTCCAGGATGCGGCGTATGGTCTGCATCGCTGGCGAGAAGCGGCGGTTGAAGCCGACCATGAGCAGAGGTCCGCTTGGGTGCTCGGCGTAGAAGCGTTCGATCTCGGCGATTTCCTCTTCTTTCAAGGTCAGCGGCTTCTCAACGAATACGTGCTTGCCGGCGCGCAATGCCTGGAGAACCATGGGGCCATGCAGGTCGTGCCGGGTGGTGACCATGACCAGATCGACCTCGTCGTCCTTGAGGATGTCCTCGTATTCGGTGGTGCAGTAGGCTGCCTCATACTGGGTGGCGACCGCACGGGCATTGGTGCCGGTGCGACTCATGACCGCCCGCAGGCTGAAGCGGTCCCTAAGCTTGACCATATTGGGCAAATGCATGCCCTGGGCGAAGCTGGAGGCCCCCGCCAGGGCGACGCGGATCTTGCCGGACTTGGGCTCTGGCAGGCGTAACGCGACGTGGGTGACCCGTAGCCCCTCCCGCTCGGGGTATTCCAGCAGGACCAAGAGCGGCTTGTCGCCCTCGCCTTTGAGGGCATCATAGGCCTCGCCAGCCTTGTCGATAGGGTAAGGCGGATGATAGAGGTTGCCCAGTTTGACCTTGGCCTTGGCGAGAAGGTCTATGTAGGCCTGCATGTTGCGGTTTTCGGTCCAGCGCACGTAGGCGATCGGGTAGTCCTGCCCGCCTTCCTCGTAGAAGGGGTCATAACGGCCCGGACCATACGAGGTGGAAATCAGGAAATCCAGTTCCTTCTTGTAGAAGTCGGCCCGGTTCAGGTCCAGCCCCACATCGCCCACAAGCACGATACGGCCCTTTTTGCGGCAGGCTTGCATCGCTTCGCTGATGACCTGATTGCTTTCAGTGGCGGCCGTGACGATGACGGCATCCGCACCAATGCCATCGGTGTACTTGAGAACACGCTCGACATAGTTTTCCGACGCTGGGTTGATGCCGATATCCATGCCGTTGTCCAAGGCCAGTTGCACCCGCCTCGGATCAAGGTCAATGCCGATCACCCTGCAACCATTGGCCGAGAGCATCTGCGCAGTGATCTGACCGAGTATGCCCAGGCCGACGACCACGAAGGTCTCGCCCAGGGTCGGTTGCGAGCGGCGCACGCCCTGCATGGCAATCGCCCCCAAGGTGACCGTGGAGGCGACGCCTGTATCCAGGCCCTCGGGAATCTTGACGGACAGGTTGACCGGCACATCGATCACCTCGGCATGGTTTGCAATGCCCGCGCCTGCGCAGGCAACCCGGTCACCCACTGCAAAGCCTTCCACTTCATCGCCAACCTCAATGACCACCCCAGCGGCGGAATAGCCCGTAGCGCTGCCGGCAGAGAGCTTGCCCATGACGCGGTCCATGGTGCGCTTAATGCCTTGGTCACGCATCATTTCCATTACGCGCTTCACGTTTTCGGGCTGCTTCAGGGCGCGCTGATAAAGCGGCAGTCCAGATATTTTCAGGCCGGCCATTTCGGTACCGACACTGATGCAGGAGTGGGTTACTCGGACTAGGATGTTCTTACGTCCAACCTGTGGGGCCGGTACCTCCTCGACTACTGCCGACCCACCCTTAATTAGCACCTGCTTCATTGCCAGACCCCCCGAGTATCAATGACGTATTTTCCTTCCAGCAGTCCCGTGTCTATTTCATAAAAGGATTGATGGCTGACCAGCATGACGACGATGTTTGCGCGCCGAATTGCTTCGTCCGAAGACATCAGTTCGATGTTGCCGAACCCGGCAAGTGATGCCGGCATTTGTTCTATGTGCGGCTCGACTGCAAGAATCTGTCCGATCTTGCGCTCGGCAAGCAGTTGAACCACCTCCATGGCAGGACTTTCCCGTAAGTCATCGATGTCCGGCTTGAAGGCCAGGCCAAGGCAGGCGATGACTGGTTCAGCCACATTGGCGGCGGCGGCGGTCACTTGATCAACAACATAGTGCGGCTTACCGTCGTTGACCAGACGCGCAATGTGTATCAGGCGGGCCTCTTCAGGTGTCTTGCTCACAATGAACCAAGGATCAACAGCGATGCAGTGCCCCCCTACTCCCGGCCCCGGCTGCAGGATTTTGACGCGAGGATGGTGGTTGGCAAGCTTGATGAGCTCCCAGACATTGATACCGAGCTTGCCGCAAATGATGGAGAGTTCGTTGGCAAAAGCGATGTTTACATCTCTGTAGGAGTTTTCGGTCAGCTTGCACATCTCGGCCGTTCTGGCATTGGTGGGGATGCATTCGGCCTCGACAAAGGTTTTATAAAGCTCTGTGGCACGCTGTGAACAGCGTTGCGTCATTCCACCAATAACGCGATCATTACTGACAAGTTCATGTACAACTTTTCCCGGAAGCACGCGTTCCGGGCAATAGGCGACATTAACATCGGCCTGCTCTCCTGCTTGATGAGGAAAAGACAAGTCTGTCCTTGCTTGCGCAAGCCAGACGGCCACCAGTTCGGTGGTACCAACTGGCGACGTAGATTCCAAGATCACGAGATCACCCTTCTTTAGTACAGGTGCGATTGATTGCGCTGCGGCCTCGACGTAACTCAGGTCTGGCTCATGATCGCCTTTGAATGGTGTTGGTACCGCGATCAAAAATGCATCCGCAGGCTCGGGCTTGGTCGTGGCGCGAAGGTAGCCCTGGCTTACCGCTGCCTGGACGATGATATCCAGCTCGGGCTCGACAATATGGATCTCACCCCGATTTATGGTGTCGACAGCGTGTTGGCTGACGTCCACGCCTATAACTTTGATCTTGCGCGATGCAAGCATGGCGGCAGTTGGCAGGCCAATATAGCCCAAGCCAATCATGGAAACAGTGTTGTAGCTACTTTTCATTTCTTCCCTTGAGGAACTCAACGATTCTTTTTGCCGCTTGACCATCGCCATAGGGGTTGTGTGCGCGGCTCATGCGCTCATATTCAAAAGCATCATCCAATAGCCTATGCGTCTCCATCACGATCGTGTCTTGGCAGGCGCCAACCAACCTAACTGTGCCCGCTGACACAGCCTCCGGGCGTTCCGTGGTATCTCGCATGACAAGAACAGGCTTCCCAAGAGATGGTGCCTCTTCCTGCACCCCCCCTGAGTCTGTTAGCAGAATGTCAGCACGGTCCATCAGATATACAAATGGCAAATAATCAAGCGGTTCAATCAGATGAACTCGGGTGTTATTTCCCAAAATGCGTTTGACTGGCTCCTGTACATTTGGATTTAGATGTACCGGGTAAACGATCTCGACATCATTGCGCTGACTAATTTGGTTCAATGCCGCGCAAATATTTTCAAAACCGGAGCCAAAGTTTTCCCGACGATGCCCAGTAACGAGAATGAGTCGCTTGCTTGAATCTATAAAACGGAAACGCCGCCGCATCGCATCTTTCAGATGCTCATCCGTTCGAAGGCGCTGAACCACCTCTAAGAGAGCATCAATGACTGTATTACCAGTCACATAGACAGATTGCGCATCAACCCCTTCGCGCAGCAAGTTGGATTTTGCTGCCTCAGTCGGCGCAAAATGGATAGTTGAAATTGCTCCGGTAATCCGCCTGTTCATTTCCTCTGGCCAAGGCGAGTAAATGTTTCCTGTGCGAAGGCCCGCCTCAACATGCCCAACGGCGATTTTTTCATAATAAGCTGCAAGACTGGCAGCAGCGGTTGTTGTCGTATCACCATGAACCAGCACATAGTCCGGAGCCCACGTCCGGAAAACATCGCGCAGACCCAACAAAACATTACAAGTAACATCAGTTAGGTCTTGACCCGGTTTCATTAAGTCAAGATCAAATTCCGGCTTGATATGAAAAAGATTTAATACCTGATCAAGCATTTGTCTGTGCTGCGCGGTCGCACATACTTTGGCATCGACACCATTACAGTTAGCCAAAGCCTTGACAACCGGAGCCATCTTAATGGCCTCTGGACGAGTTCCGAAGACGGAAAGAACTTTTAAAGACGGCCTATTTTTGAGTCCACTCTTGTCGACTCCATTAGCTTGCTTAGCGGGCATTTCAGACTTTCAGTACTTACTGTGTGGCAATCGGAAGACTGCTCATCCACGTGAAAAAGAAACAACAATCAGCCACTCAATCAGAGTAATCAATAATGGAATTGGTTGTACAGAACTGGCTATTCGTTGTGTGCAACCAAGCAACCAAATGAAAACAGTAAAAATTTGTCATTTTACTAAATTATTAGCCGATAGGACAAAACCAAATATCAACGCACTTTCCCGCTCATTCCCACGGCCAAAACCCAGCCAATCAATAACGCCCAGTACGATGAATACAATGCGGTATGAGTATTAAGGGGAAATAGCCATGCAAACGCACCCAGCCATGCCGCCCACGCGATGGGGGAATGGGTGATATTTTGCCCCGATCGAATGAAAACCAGAAAAAATCCCAGCAACCCCACCAATCCAATAATTCCAGTTTCCGACCCTACCTCCAACACAAGTTGATGCGCGTAAAACATACCTATACCGTCAACGCTGACGTAAGGATCAGTCGGTTCAGCATACTTGGTATAGGCATAGCGATAGCTACGCACTCCGGCACCATTGATCGGGTGGTTTTTCAGAACGATGGCTGCATTACGCCACAAGTGCATGCGTAAAGAAGTGGCTTGATTCAATCCTTCGTAGCTGAAATCCAGTGCTGCCATGGACTGATCTACCCGTTGGGAAAACTTGGGGTTGACTTGATACGCAGCACCTCCAGCCAGTACGGTAAAAAGGGCGGCTAGCATAAATAATTTAATCGGATGAATATCCAGTCGCCGCGCTAATACCCATATCCACATTGCCGTAGCAAGACCAAACACGATCCAGCTTTCGCGATTGCTGGCCAGCAGCACAACGGTCGCCGTGCCGAGCCAGGCCAGCGCCAACTGCCATTTTGCACCGTGGCGCGAGACATATTCCCACACGATCGGCGACAGCATGGCAAGCGTGAGGCCGAGTTTCCAGTTCTTGGGGCCGAACAGGCCGTTGAGGCGTTCGGGATAGGCATAGCCCAGCAGGTTGTAGCCGACCACCGCCTGTATGAGCGCATCGACTACCCAGAAAAGCAGCAGCCAGGCCGACAGCTTGAGCAGGCGCTGGCGCGGGAGTTCTTCGCGCAGCATCCAGATCAGGAATATCCCGGCCAGATAGATGCGCGGGTAGGTCAGCGTGGTGCTGAGCGATTTTTCGAACCACAGCGAATCGGGCACCGACAGGGCCATGGGCACCCAGATGCACAGGAACAGCAGGCTGAAGGTCTTGGCGCCACCTTCCCATACGGCCTCTTTGCCATGCTTCCAGATCAATACGCCGCCGAGAATGGCCATGATGAACATGGGCAGCTCGGACGAACGACTGAAGGGCAACAGCAGCAGAAACGACCAGGCAAGGACGACGGGCGTCCATGAGGCTGGGTTAAATACGGCCCGCACGACTAGGCTGCGTCGCTGCGACTGATTGCCGTTGAAAACGCGTCGATCACCGGCTGGATCAGGCTGCGCTTGAGCTTCAATGCGGCCTGGTTGACGACCAGCCGCGAGCTGATGTCGCTGATGTGCTCCACGGCAACCAGGCCGTTGGCCTTGAGCGTGCCACCGGTGGAGACGAGGTCGACGATGACGTCGGACAGGCCGACCAGCGGGGCGAGCTCCATCGAACCATAGAGCTTGATCAGGTCGATGTGCACGCCTTTGGACGCAAAGTGGTCGCGCGCCGCGTTGACGTATTTGGTGGCGACACGGACACGGGCGCCCTGCTTCACCGTGCCGGCGTAATCATAGCCTTCGCGCACTGCGACCATCATGCGGCACTTGGCGATCTGCAGGTCGAGCGGCTGGTAGAGACCGTTGCCGCCGTGCTCGTTCAGCACGTCCTTGCCTGCAATGCCGAGGTCGGCGGCGCCGTATTGCACATAGGTCGGCACGTCGCTGGCGCGCACGATGATCAGCCGCACATCGGCGCGGTTGGTGCCGATGATGAGCTTGCGCGAGGATTCGGGGCTTTCGGACGGCGTGATGCCGGCCGCCGCCAGTAGCGGCAGCGTTTCCTCAAAAATGCGGCCCTTCGACAGGGCCAGCGTGATGCCGGAATAGGTCATGTCAGTCTTTGTCTTCAGTGCACGCGCTTGATGCGCGCGCCCAGCTGGGTCAGTTTTTCCTCGATGCGCTCGTAGCCGCGGTCGAGGTGGTAGATGCGCTCGATGGTGGTTTCGCCCGCCGCCACCAGTCCCGCCAGCACCAGGCAGGCCGAAGCGCGCAGGTCGGTGGCCATGACGATGGCGCCGTCGAGCCGCGGCACGCCGCGTACCAGCGCCGTGTGGCCCGACACCTCGATGTTGGCGCCCAGCCGACGCAATTCCTGCACGTGCATGAAGCGGTTTTCGAAAATGGTTTCGGTGACGCTGGCCGCGCCCTCGGCGATGGTGTTCATCGCCATGAACTGTGCCTGCATGTCGGTGGGAAATGCCGGGTGCGGCGCGGTGCGCACGTCCACGGCTTTCAGTTTTCCGTCGGACTCGACCTCGATCCAGTCGGCGCCGGCGCTGACCGTGGCACCCGCTTCGCGCAGTTTGGCGATCACCGCTTCGAGCGTTTCGGGTTGGGTGTGGGTTGCGCGCACGCGGCCGCCCGCCATCGCGGCGGCGACCAGGAAGGTGCCGGTCTCGATGCGGTCGGCCATCACGGCATAGTCGGCGCCGTGCAGCTGGTCGACGCCGTGGATGGTGATGACATCGCTGCCCGCACCTTCGATTTTTGCGCCCATCGCGATCAGGCAACGCGCGAGGTCGACCACTTCGGGTTCGCGCGCGGCGTTTTCCAGAACCGTGGTACCGTCGGCCAGCGCGGCGGCCATCATCAGGTTTTCGGTGCCGGTCACGGTCACCATGTCCATCACGATGCGCGCCCCCCGGAGACGCTTGCAGCGCGCATGGATATAGCCGTGCTCGATGCTGATCTCGGCCCCCATCGCCTGCAGGCCCTTGATATGGAGGTCGACCGGGCGCGAGCCGATGGCGCAGCCTCCGGGCAGGCTGACCCGCGCATCGCCGAAGCGCGCCAGCGTCGGCCCCAGCACCAGGATCGCGGCGCGCATGGTTTTCACCATTTCATACGGCGCTTCCTTGTGCGGGATCGATTCACCGCACAGGGTGACATGGTTCTGGTCGTCCAGCGTCACCCGCACGCCCATGTGGCCCAAGAGCGCCAGCATGGTGCTGATGTCCTTGAGATGCGGAACGTTGGCCAGTTTCAGTGGCTCGGCGGTGAGCAGGCTGGCGGTCAGGATCGGCAGCGCGGCATTCTTGGCGCCGGAAATGCGCACCTCGCCGGCCAGCGGGTTGCCGCCGTGGATCAGCAACGCGTCCATTCAGCGAGCAGCCCAGTCTTCGGGGGTGTAGGTCTTCATCGACAGCGCGTGGATCTGCGCGTGCATGCGGGTGCCCAGCGCATCGTACACCAGCCGGTGCTGCTGGATCATGTTCTTGCCGGTGAAGGCCGGGCTGACGATGACCGCCTGGAAATGCTGGCCGTCGCCGTCGAGTTCGATGTGGTCACACGGCAGTTTCTCGGTGATCCAGCCTTTGATGTCGTCGGGGGTAACCATGCGTGTCGTGCCTCTTCAGTGTCTGAGTTTGTAGCCGCTCTTGAGCAGCGCCAGGGTAATCGCGGATATTGCCACAAAGCAGGCACTGGCGACCAGCAAACCGAGCCAGGGGTCGGTGTCGGAATGGCCGACAAACGCATAGCGGAAACCGTCGATCAGGTAAAAAACCGGGTTGGCGTGCGACACGCCCTGCCAGAAGGCAGGCAGCGAATGGATCGAATAGAACACCCCGGACAGAAAGGTGAGCGGCAGGATCAGGAAGTTCTGGAACGCCGCCAGCTGGTCGTATTTTTCCGCCCAGATGCCGGCCACGATGCCGATCGCCCCCATGATGGCGCAGGCCAAGAGCGCATAGGCCAGCAGCCAGCCCAAATGGGGCGCCTGCCACGGCGCGAACCACAGCGTCACCACCCACACTCCGAGGCCAACCACCAGACCACGGATCACCGCCGCCCCCAGATAGGCCAGGAAGAACTCCAGGTAGGACAGCGGCGGCAGCAGCACGAACACGATGTTGCCCTGCATCTTCGACTGGATCAGGCTCGACGAGCTGTTGGAAAACGCGTTCTGCAGCATGCTCATCATCACCAGCCCCGGCACCAGGAAGCTGGTGTAGGAGACGCCGGGATAGACCTCGATGTGCGCTTCCAGCACGTGCGAAAAGATCAGCAGATAGAGCAAGGCGGTCACCACCGGGGCGACCACGGTCTGCACCATCACTTTCCAGAAGCGCAGCATTTCCTTGTAGAAGAGTGCACCCAGCCCGCTCATGTCCGTTTCATGATGTCGGTAAAGACATCCTCCAGGTCGGGTTCCTGCAGCTGCATTTCGATCACGCGGATGCCGGCGCCGCGCAGGTCGGCGAGCAGGCTTTCCAGCTCGGCATACTCGCTGAAATTGATGCGCCAGCTGCCGTCGGCACCGGCTTGCAGGCGGCTCTGCCAGGCAGCCGGCGCGGCTGCGGCATCGATCCGCAACTGCGCGCAATGCTCGTTGGTCAGC
>Ga0180009_10007072_pt1 | contig 11598 bp, 7 predicted proteins | sample OS_PC_MetaG_FD_123537 | JGI IMG/M metagenome (GOLD analysis project Ga0180009, IMG submission 123537) | Groundwater microbial communities from the Aspo Hard Rock Laboratory (HRL) deep subsurface site, Sweden - OS_PC_MetaG | ecosystem: Environmental > Aquatic > Deep subsurface > Groundwater...
AAACAGCGCGCCGAACTGCTGGTTGAGCACCATGGCCGGCACCACGATGAACGCGCCCATGGTCACGGTGTGGCTGTAACGCCAGCCGAAGTTGGCCTCGTTCTGCCCACCGATGTAGGCCTCGTCCCACATGTAGTCCATGATGGCCAACTGGGTCTTGAACAGGGCCAGGCCCAGGGCTAGGCTGCCCAGAGCCAAGAAAAGGAAGCGCCAGGGTTGCTTGCTGACCAGATTCCAGGGGCGGCCTCGCCACAGGTGGATGGTGAGGAAAACCATGATCACCGAGTCGAAGATGATGCCCAGGCTGAACTCGCTGCTAGTGGTCTGGGCCAAGCCCTTCCACCACGGGGGCACCGCCGCATAAATCTGGGCGGGGTAGAACATGAAACCGATGTGGGGGTGGAAAAGCAGGAAAAAGGCCGGTAGCGCGAGCACCGCGACGAACAGCCAGTTGGCCAGGCCCAGGCGTGGCTGGTTCAGCGTGGGCCAGACATCGCGCCCCACGCCCAGGGCAAAGACCACCGAGAACCAGAAGAACGGGACCGACAGGGCGATATAGGCCCACGAAGTCGTCTCCCGGGCCGAGAGCACGTCTTGGCCGAGTTTGCCGTGGGTGGTCAGGCTGTGCCAGTTGAAGTAGGTGATGCCGTAGGTGCCGATGAGGTAAAAGAACAACCCCAGAATGAACACGGCGTATACCCCCAGCATCATCGCCGTGAGCGCTCCGCCCTTGGCCAGGGGGTTGGCCTGGCGCAGAAAATTGCGCGACAAGGGCCAGAAGTCGAAGATTTCGGTCTGCCATACCGTGATAAGCAGCAGCCATATCACCAGCGAGAAGCCCAAAAGAGGCGTGTAGAGCTGGTACACGCCACTGGTGCTGAACAACAGCCACCAGCAGGCAAAGGTCGCCGCCAGCATGACGGCCAGATTGACCAAGCCCGAAACCAGTGGATTCCAGCGGGGTTCCAGAGTGCGTTCAGCCAACCAGCCGTGGGGGTTGTCCGGGGAGTTCATGGCAAGTTCCTTTCCCAAGATGCGCGGATGCCGGATGCGCGGCTATCACGATGCCCCGTCCCTCCCCGCGCCTTAGGCGCGGGGAGGGACGGGGGGAGCATGGGCTCGGTTAGAACATCACCGAGTCGCCGTTGCCGATGTAGACGTTGGAGGTCTTGGCCTTGGCCAAGGTGCCTACTTTTTTGTAGGACTTGTTTTTGTCGGTGCCCATTACGATGGGTATGCCCGCGGCCTTGGCCTTCTCGGCCCAGATCCAGCCGGTGCAGTGGTTGCAGGCCACCTTGGTCATGTCATAGTGCTTCACGCCGGCGATGATGTCATCGAACTTGGGGTCCCAGTTCTCGAACACCGAGATGTGCAGGCCGCCGTAGCAGCCGTAGTTTTTCTCGCCGCCGGCAAAGTTGCGCCGTGCATAGTTGATCAAGGTCAGGACGCCGGGGTGGCAGCAGCCGGTGACCGTGACGATGCCTTTGCCCTTGACGTTGAAATAGACCACGTTTTCGCCGCGCACCTGGAGAGTGGCCGGTGCGTCGAAGTAGACGATGGCCATGCCCGTCTGGGGCTGATAGATCTTGTTGACCTTGGTGACGATCAGCTCGCCGGTGTGGGGCACGCTGTTTTTCACCTGCGGCTTTTTGAAATCAGCCCCCTTGAGCAGCTGGAAGCTCTTTTCCATGGAGCCGCCTGGCATATAGATTTTGATGCCGGGCTGGTGCTTTAGGGTGCTTTCGATGCCCCAGTAGTGGTCGATGTGGTCGTGGGAGACTATGAGGGTGTCGATTTCTTTGGACTTGAGCATCTTGTCGATGCCGTCCTTGTTGAACACATAGTCCATCCAGTCGTTGGACCAGCCGGTGTCCAGCAGATACTTGGTCTTTTTGCCGTCCAGGGCCTCCACTTCGATCAACGCGGCGTAGCCTCCCAGGTTTTCCTGGTTGTAGACCACGTCGTATTGGTTGGTGTTGATGCCGCCGGCGGCTTTGATGTCCTTGCCCAGGGTGGCGTTGTCGAACCAGCTGGTCTCGGAGATGCATTGCACCTTTACGCTCTTGACCATGCCGATGTCTTTTTTCTTGCGTCCGGCCAGGGCCTTGCCCCCGAACGGGATCATGGTGGAGGCGGCTACGCCGGCCGATGAGGCGGCCATGCCCTTTAGAAATTCCCTACGCTTCATTGCTGTACCTTCCGGTGTGTTGTGCGGTCGGGCGACCGGCGCTGTCCGCGCCAAGAGAGCCGGACCTGTTGCCGATACCTTTAATACCCTAATCCAATACAAAGATTAGGTCTTTGGGGGGAAAGCTACTTAATCCGATAATCAGTGTCAAGTGTTATCAGCCGCAAGAATTTACAATTTAAGTGGTGCCATGCGAGGGATAGTTATCCCTGAAGTGGCTCAGGCGGGATATTCCAATAATTGCCGTGACCTGCGCCCGCATATGCGTTCGCTGATCCCCGGTTCGGGAGCTTGCTGATTTCCCTACGCCAGCTTCGTTCAGGCGGGGAAGCGGCCCAAATGCTTTCCCTAGACGAGATCTTCCTGCCGGGGGTTTTGCCATGTGTTGTCACGGCTAAAAGAAGAGGGCCTAGCCGAAACGGCTAGGCCCTCTTTATTATGCGTGGCGGGGACGGCCGGGCTCGAACCGGTGGCCTCCGGCGTGACAGGCCGGCGCTCTAACCAAACTGAGCTACGCCCCCGCGTAGTATATTTTCTTAACCAGTGTCGGTTCGGGCTCACCTGCCACCGTCCTCAACGGGGAAGATGGTAGGCGGAACAGGGCTCGAACCTGTGACCCCCGGCTTGTAAGGCCGATGCTCTCCCAACTGAGCTACCCGCCCAAGTCCCGGGACCATGCGATATTACGCCCGGCCCCGTACCCCGTCAAGGGGACTACTATTTATCAATACGGCCGCGATCTGTCAAGAGATTACAGCCGATTAATGCGCTATAACGTCGGTGTTGGCCTTTCCCTCCGCCTCCGCTGGCAGCGCGTAGGGCTGGGGCAATTCCCTAAAGATTTTCTCGGGGTTTTCCGCGGCCAGGGCGTGGGCCAAAACTTGGTCCATGTGCTCCACCGGGATCAACTCCACCGCCTTGAGAACCCTCTGGGGAATCTCCTTGATATCCTTTTCGTTGTCTTTGGGAATCAGCACCTGGGTGATTTGGGCCCGGTGGGCGGCCAAGACCTTCTCCCTGAGGCCGCCAATGGGCAGCACACGGCCGCGCAGGGTGATCTCACCGGTCATGGCCACCGTGGCCTTCACCGGTATGCGGGTGAGGGCGCTCACCAGGGCGGTGGCCAAGGTGATGCCCGCCGAGGGGCCGTCCTTGGGTATGGCCCCCTCGGGCACGTGGATGTGCAGGTCCACCCTGGTGTAGAAATCCTGGGGCAGGCCCAAGGATTTGCCACGGGAGCGCACATAGCTGAGGGCGGCCTGGGCCGACTCCTGCATGACCTCGCCCAGCTTGCCGGTAATGGTCAGCTTGCCCTTGCCGGGCATGATTATGGCTTCGGTGGTGAGCACCTCGCCGCCGGTTTCGGTCCAGGCCAAGCCGTTGGCCAGGCCCACGTGGTCGGTTTCCTCGGGCAGGCCGTAACGGAACTTGGGTATGCCCAGGTACGACTCCACCGCGCTCACCGGCACCCGCACCTTGCCCTTGACGTCGCCGTTGCTGACCAGGCGCTTGGCCACCTTGCGGCAGACGCTGGCCAGCTCCCGCTCCAGGTTGCGCACCCCGGCTTCGCGGGTGTAGCGGCGGGCCATCTCCAAAATGGCCTTGTCGCTAAGTTGAACCTGCTCCGGCTCCAGGCCGTTGGCCTTGGCCTGCTTGGGCAGCAGGAACTGGGTGGCGATGCCCAGCTTTTCCAACTCGGTGTAGCCGGGCAGTCGGATGATCTCCATGCGGTCCTGCAAGGGGGCCGGAATGGAGTAGAGGGTGTTGGCCGTGGTGATGAACATCACCTCGGAGAGGTTGTAGTCCACGTCAAGGTAGTGATCGTTGAAGGCGTAGTTCTGCTCGGGGTCCAAGACCTCCAGCAGGGCGGCGCTGGGGTCGCCCCGGAAGTCGGTGGACATCTTGTCCACTTCGTCCAGGCAGAACACCGGGTTTACACTGCCGGCCCGGCGCATGGACTGAATGATTTTGCCGGGCAGGGCCCCGATGTAGGTGCGGCGGTGGCCACGAATCTCGGCCTCGTCGCGCACCCCTCCCAGGCTCACCCGGATGAAGTTGCGCCCCATGGCCCGGGCGATGGAGCGGGCCAGGGAGGTCTTGCCCACCCCGGGAGGGCCCACGAAGCACAGGATGGGGCCCTTGATCTTTTTGGTGAGGGCCTGCACGGCCAGAAACTCCAGGATGCGCTCCTTGGGCTTGTCCAGGCCGTAGTGGTCCTCGTCCAAAATGGTCTGGGCCGCCTTGAGATCCAGGCTGTCCCTGGTGCGCTCGCGCCAGGGCAGGGCCATGAGCCAGTCCACGTAGTTGCGAACCACCGTGGCCTCGGCGCTCATGGGGGACATCATCTTGAGCTTCTTTAGCTCGGCCTCCACCTTTTGGCGGGCCTCCCTGGGCATGGGCTTTTTCTTAAGCTTTTCCTCAAGGTCTCGGACCTCGCCCTTGAGGTCGTCCTTCTCGCCCATCTCCTTTTGGATGGCCCGCATCTGCTCGTTGAGGTAATACTCCCGCTGGGTCTTTTCCATCTGGCGCTTGACCCGGCTCTTGATGCGGCGTTCGATCTGCAGTATCTCGATTTCGCTACGCAAAAGCTCGAAAAGCCGGCCTAGGCGGAGGTTGGGTTCTATAAGCTCCAAAAGCTGCTGCTTGTCGTCCAGCTTAAGGGGCAAGTGACCCACCACCGTGTCGGCCAAGGCGCCGGGGTCGGTGATCGCCTCCACCGACAGAAGCACTTCCTTGGGGATTTTTTTGTTGAGTTTGGCGTATTGGTCAAAGGAGGCCACCACCGAACGAATGAGGGCCTCGGACTCCAGGTCCGCGGGGAATCCCTGGTCCAGCACCTCCAGGTCCACCATGAAAAAATCCGGGTTGGGCTGGTAGCCGGTGATGCGGGCTCGCTCACGTCCCTCGATGAGGGCCTTGACCGTGCCGTCGGGCAGGCGCAGCAACTGCAGCACCGTGCTAAGGGTGCCCAGTTGGTAAATGTCGCCCTCGCGGGGTTCATCCACCTTGGCTTCGCGTTGGGTGGCCAGAAAGATGGTCTTGCCGTGTTCCATGGCGTACTCCAGGGCCGCCACCGAACGGTCGCGCCCCACGAAAAGGGGAGCCACCATGGAGGGAAAGACCACCACGTCTCTTAAGGGCATCAAAGGTGCGCGCATATGCATCGTCCTCTCTTTTGAAGAGGATAAGTATTGGTTAGTCCGGTTGCACGATTATTTTGCCGTCCCGGAGGCGGACGGCCCCGGCCGGGCGCGCCTAGGCGTACTCGGCCTGGTCCGAATAGAGCAGTAGGGGCTGTTCACCCTTGGTGATGACCTCCTCGCCCACCACACACTCGGTGACCTCCTTGAGCGACGGCAACTCGTACATAATGTCGAGCATGGACGCTTCAAGGATGGAGCGCAGGCCCCGGGCGCCGCTCTTGCGGGCCAAGGCTTCTTGGGACACAGCCTTTAGGGCCTCGTCGCTGAACTTAAGCTCGACGCCCTCCAACTCGAAAAGTTTCTGATACTGCTTGACCAGGGCGTTCTTGGGCTCGGTGAGGATGCGGATCAGGGCCTCTTCGCTCAATTCCTCCAGGGTGGCCACCACCGGCAGGCGCCCCACGAATTCGGGGATGAGGCCGAACCTGATTAGGTCTTCCGGCAGGCACTTGGCCAACACCTCACCCAGGGGGGTGTCCTCGGGGCGGTGTTTAACCTGGGCGGTGAAGCCCATCACCTTGGCGCCCAAGCGGTTTTTGATCACTTTGTCCAGGCCCACGAAAGCTCCGCCGCAGATGAACAGGATGTTGGTGGTGTCCACCTTGACGAACTCCTGCTGCGGGTGCTTGCGTCCGCCCTTGGGCGGCACCGAGGCCTGGGTGCCCTCGATGATTTTTAAGAGCGCCTGCTGTACGCCCTCGCCGCTGACGTCGCGGGTGATGGAGGGGTTTTCGCTCTTGCGGGCGATTTTGTCGATCTCGTCGATATAGACGATGCCCCGCTGGGCCCGCTCCACGTCGTAGTCCGCCGCCTGGAGCAGGTTGAGGATGATGTTTTCCACGTCCTCGCCCACGTAGCCGGCCTCGGTCAGGGTGGTGGCGTCGGCGATGGTGAAGGGGACGTTGAGTATCTTGGCCAGGGTTTGGGCCAACAGGGTCTTGCCGCAGCCGGTGGGGCCCACCAACAGGATGTTGGATTTTTGAAGCTCCACCCCGCCCATTTCCATCTTGGCGTCGATGCGCTTGTAATGGTTATGCACGGCCACGGAAAGAATCTTTTTGGCTTTGTCCTGCTCAACCACGTACTCGTCGATTATCGCCTTGATTTCCACGGGCTTGGGAATGGCGACACGGCTGGCGGCGTCTTCTTTCTGATACTCCTCCTCTATGATTTCGTTGCAAAGCTCGATGCATTCGTCACAGATATACACCGAGGGGCCAGCGATGAGCTTTTTAACCTCATCCTGGCTCTTTCCGCAGAAGGAGCAAACTAGATCGGAACCCTTGCCGTCGTTCTTCTTGGTCATTTAGACCAGCCTCCGTCCCCTGGAGAACACGCGGGGTATTTAGGTTTCATCCAACTCCCGGTGGGTGATAACCTTGTCCACGATGCCGTACGCCTTGGCCTCTTCCCCGCTCATGAAAAAGTCGCGTTCCGTGTCGGCGCTGACCTTTTTGACGCTTTGGCCGGTATGCTCGGCCAGGATCAGGTTAAGATCCTCCCTGATACGCAAAATCTCTCTGGCGTGAATGTCGATATCGCTTGCCTGTCCCTGGAAGCCGCCCATGGGCTGATGGATCATGATGCGCGAATGGGGCAATGAAAAGCGCATGTTCGGTTCCCCGGCGGCCAGCAGGATGGCGGCCATGCTGCTGGCCTGGCCCAGGCACAGAGTGCTTACCTTGGACTTGATGTAGCGCATGGTGTCGTAAATGGCCAGCCCGGCGGTCACCTGGCCCCCGGGCGAGTTGATGTACAGGTTGATGTCCTTGCTGGGGTCTTCGGCCTCTAGGAACAGGAATTGGGCGATGAGCACGTTGGCCACATGATCATCGATGGGCTCGCCCAGGATGACTATGCGGTCCTTGAGCAGGCGCGAATAGATGTCATAGGACCTCTCGCCGCGGCTGGTTTGCTCGATGACAAAGGGAATAAGGGGCATCAGCGCCTCGTTTCGTTAATCAGAATCAGCTAGCGTTTCAGCTCTGGTCCTCACCGGTTTCTTGGCCGCTTTTTTCAGCCAATTCGGCTGGGTCTACTTGTTTAATAATAGCACCGGCCTTTATGGCCTGCAACGTCTTTTCTTCCAGAATTCGGGCGGACAGTGAAGGTAACGCATTGTTTTTATTGTAGATATCCTTGAGCGCCTTGGCCGGCTGGCCGGTGCGTTCGGCCATCATTTCGAACTCGGCGTCAACATCTTCTTCGGCCACCTGCACTTGTTCCATCTCGGATATTTTGCCCAGGACGATGCCGGCGCGGACCTTCTTCTCGGCCTGGGGCCTAAAGTCGTCAGCAAGCTTCATGGGGTCCAGGCCCGCTATTTTGGGGTCCATGCCCGACTGGGTGAGCCGCTGCATGAAGTCCTTGACCATATCCTCCAACTCGCCCTCCACCAGGGAGGTGGGCACCTCGAACTCTCCCAGATCGCGCACTTGGTCCAAAATCTGGCGGCGCGTTTCCTGGTCCTTCTGCTCCTGGTACATCTTTTCCAGGTCTTGGCTTATGCGGTCTTTCAGCGCGTCCATGGTCTCGAACTCGCCGCCCAGGGAGCGGGCGAAGTCGTCGTCCATCTCGGGCTTTACCTTGCTCTTGAGGCCCTTCACCTGCATGACGAAGCGGACGTCCTTGCCGGCCATTTTCTTGTTGGGATGGTCATCCTCGAAATGCACCATGGCCTCGGTGGTGTCGCCCACCTGGGCCTTGACCAGGGCCACTTCGATTTCCTGCTGGCTCTTGCCCGCGCCCAGGTCCACTTCCACGTTTTCCGCGGTGCCGCCGTCCAGGGGCTCCTCGCCGTCAAATGCCTGGTAATCCACCACCACCACGTCGCCGATGGCCGCAGGGCGCTCCTCCTCAACCGGCACCAGCACCGCCTGGCGTTCGGCCAGTTGCTCCAGGCGCTGGGCGATCTCCTCTTCGGTTACCTCCAGCTTGGGCTCTTTGATCTCAAAGCCTTGGTAGTCTTCTGGCTTGAGTTCAAACTCGGGGCGCACGTCAAAGGTCAACTTGTAGACAAAGTCCTGACCAGGCGCTGGGGCGTCGAAGTCGAATTCTGGCTGGGCCAACGGTTCCAGGCCGCTTTCCTTGAGGGCTTCGGAGTAGGTGCCCCCTAAAAGCTCCTGGGAGGCCTCCCCGGCCGCCTGATCCCCGTAGTAGCGCTCCAGGATGGGCCGGGGCGCCTTGCCGGGCCGGAAGCCCTTTATTTTTACGGAGTTTTTCAGCTTGTTGTAGACCTTGTTCAAGGTCTTGTCGACTTCTTGGGCCGGCAGCTCCACCGTGATGCGCCGCTGGACCTGACTCAGCTCTTCCACGTTGACCTTCATGAACGGTATTCCTTGCCCTCAAGAGGGGTTAGAGGTAAACGAATTCGAAATTGTAGAGGTATAACACCCCACTGGGCAGGCCGCAACCCAAAAGCGGCGCCCAAGGGGCCGTAATGCGTTGGCTTTCAGTAAGCAGCCAGCTGCCGGCGAACCAGTTCGAGATCCTCCGCTTCCAGAAGGAAGGGGTAATTGCGCAGGTCCGGCCCGGGCCGTTCGTTGCCGTAGGGCCGGTTGCAGGCCACCTCGCCGGAGGCCCCGGGGCACCCCGAAGTCATGAAGGGCCGTCCCGAATCTATGGCCTGCTCCACTGCGTCCGGGTCGTCACCGAAGAACACGATGCGCCCTTGGCCGTCAAAGGCAAGGTCCGAGGCCCGGACCTGGTCGTGGTCTATGAGCCAGCGGACCAACTGGATGCGGCGATAGCCCGGGGCCGGGGGCTGGGGAGTGTCGCCCATGGCCGAGAAGCGCTCGGGATAGAAACAGAACAAATGGGTGTATCCGCCCATGCGCCGGGCCCGGTCCATGGCCCACACCAGCTCTTCTTCGGTTTCCCCCAGGCCGTAAATCAGATGCACCCCCACCATGTCCTGGCCGAATATCTCGATGGACTGCTGGTAGATCTTCCAGTAGTGCTCCCAGCGGTGGGGGCCGCCGGCGGGCTTGCCCCGGAGTTGGTGGAACAGCTCCGGCGTGGCCGCGTCGATGGCCACCCCGATGCGGTCCGCTCCGGCCTCCTTCATCTCCGCCAAGTCGTCGCGCCCCAGCAGGGTGGGGGCGATCAACAGACTCACCGGCAGGTTGCTGCCCGCGCGCACCCGGCGGCAGACCTCCAGGGTGTCTTGCCTGGCCTGGGGGTGGGTGATCATGGAGATGCACACCCGCTCCACGTGGGGCGGGGCGGCGGCGCAGGCCTCGATGACCCGGTCCAGCTCGTAGGCCCGCCATATCACCCGGATGAACTTTTGGAAGCGCGGGTCCTCGGCCGGAATCTGGCTTTCCCGGGCCAGCCCGCAAAAGGCGCAGTTGGCCTTGCACCCGCCCGGGTAGGTCAGCAGCAGGTTGATGCAGCCCAGGCAGGCGTTGCGATAAAAACGGCCCTCGGCAAATCCCAGGGTCATGGCCGCGGCCAGAGAAAGGCGCACGTATTCCGGGCTGGATTGGCTGAGGGTGGCCGGGGCGGCGGCTAGGGACATGTGGAGTCCTCCAAGGTTCAGGCCAGGGAGCAGCAGGTGTCCTGGAAGGTTACTTCTACACCCAGGCGGCGGGCTTGCTCAAGGGCTCCGTCGCTGGGTATGGCCAGGGCGTTGATGCCAGCCCGCACGGCCAGAGCGTCAAGCTCGGCCCGGTAGCGTCCCCTGGGGCGGGCGCAACCCAGGTGGTGGCGGGCGGCGGGCAGGCGCAGGCGGGCCCGGGCCATGAAGCGCACCACTTCCTCCACGGTGGGAGGCTCGGCCTGGGCCAGGGGGGTGTCCTTCAGGGGCATGAGCACCACGAACACCACCCGTTGGGGATTCAGCTCGGCCACCAACTCCAGGGCCTTGTGCTCGCCGATGAGTTGGCCGTGGTCCAGGCCCATGATGATGTGAGGCACCACCTCCAGCCCGGCCTCCCGGCAGGCGGCCAGGGTTTCGGTTTGGGCGGCCAGTCCGTCGGGCAGGTGCAGCACTCGCCGGGCGGTGCCTTCGCTGCCCACCACGTCGATCAAGGCTTGTCGTATCCCCGCAGACTTCAGGGCCCTGGCCGTGGCCGAATCCATGCGCCCCACGTGGGCGGTGAGCACCAGATCGGTTTCAGCGGCCAGACGCTCTATGGCGGGCAGCACCCCGGCCCAAGGCAGGCGTCCCACGGGGTCGCTGCCTCCGGAGATGAGCATGCCCACTTGCCCCTGGGCGGCCAGGCGCTTGCCCAGGGCGTAGAGGGCCTCGGCTCCCAAGGCCGGGTGCATGGTGCGCAGAAGGTGCCCCCGGCAATGGTCGCAGCCCTGCTGGCACTCGGGTCCGGTTATGCTAACCGCCGGGTAGCGGCCTTTGCGGCCATAGGCGGTGAACATGCCCGGCAAAAAGATGCCCAGGTTGGGGCCGTGGTGTTGCCAGGACAACTCTCGGGCCTGGTCCAGGGCTTGGTCCAGATCAGCCACGGCGGCCTCCCCAGGCGGGCCAGGTGCGGGCCATGAGTTCGGCAAAGCCGCCGCCGTCCCAACCCTGCTCCATCTCCTGCCGGGTGGCCACGCCCCGGGCCAGGTGGCCGCCGTAGCGGGTGGAGATTTCCTGCTGGTACTCATCGCCAGCCTCGGCCTGGCCCCCGGCCAGGCGCGCGGCGGCGCGGCCCGCCTCCAGGCCGGAAAAGACGGCCTGGGGTATGCCCGCCCCGGTGACCGGGTGGGTGAGTCCGGCCGCGTCCCCGGCCAGGAGCACCTTTTGCCTCGCCAGTTCCGGACGCGGGCCGCCAACGGGGATGGCCCCTCCGGTCAGGGCCAGCACCCCGGGCAGGACCAGGCCTTGCCCGATCAGCCGGGCGCGCAGCTCTTCCAAAAGCCGCATGGGCTTGGCCTCCACCCGGCAGCCCAGGCCCAGGTTGGCCGCTTGGTCCCGGGGAAAGAGCCAGGCGTAGCCGTGGCGGAAGGCGGGCTCCAGATAGACCTGGGTGCGCTCCAGGGGCCGGGCCAAGGGAACCTGCATCTGCACCCCGGCCATGAGGGCCTGGGAGGGCCAACCGGCCAGGCGGGCGGTCAGCGAGGCCGCGCCGTCGGCGGCCACCACCGCGCCGGGGCGCACCCGAAGCCTCTCGGCTCCCCGCTGAATCTCCCAGGTTTCGCCCTCGCGGCCCATGAGCTTGGCCCCGGCCCACACCCTGGCTCCGGCCTGGGCGGCGGCCAGCACCA
>Ga0180009_10007073_pt1 | contig 11595 bp, 10 predicted proteins | sample OS_PC_MetaG_FD_123537 | JGI IMG/M metagenome (GOLD analysis project Ga0180009, IMG submission 123537) | Groundwater microbial communities from the Aspo Hard Rock Laboratory (HRL) deep subsurface site, Sweden - OS_PC_MetaG | ecosystem: Environmental > Aquatic > Deep subsurface > Groundwater...
ACGGTCCTCCGTGGGAACCCATACCGAGGCTAAATACCGATAAGAGGCTCAGTGGCCATGGAAGCCCCGGTATGCATTCCCACGCGGGAGCGTGGGAACGAGGAAGCCGAATACCGGCAGGATGCCCTTCTCGCTATGGAAGCCCCAGTATGCTCTGGTTCCCACGGTCCTCCGTGGGAACCCATACCGAGGCTGAATACCGATAAGAGGCTCAGTGGCCATGGAAGCACCGGTATGCATTCCCACGCGGGAGCGTGGGAACGAGGAGGCCGAGTACCGGCAGGACGCCCTTCTCGCTATGGAAGCCCCAGTATTCATCCCCACGCGAGAGCGTGGGAACGAGTAACCCAAGATCATCGAATAACCATGCCCGACCACTGTAACCGATACCCGATATTGACCGCCTTCGCCCTGCTGCTGGCGACGGCATGGCTGTATCTGCCCGGTCTGTCGGGGCCGTTGCTGTTCGACGATCAACCGAATATTTTTAACAACCCCGCGTTTTCCGACCTGCACGGCTTCGATAGCCAAGCCATTGCCGCCGCGACCTGGTCGGGCGACGCGGGGCCCTTGAAGCGTCCGGTCAGCATGTTGAGCTTCGCGCTGAATTATGCCGCCACCGGCGCCGATCCGTATTATTTCAAACTCACCAATCTCATTTTGCATTTGTTGACCGGCCTGAGCCTGGGCTATTTAACCTGGCGCATATTGGCCGTTTATCAACAGTGTCAGGCTGCCGAGCTGTCACCGACGCGCCGACAGTGGCTGAGCGTGTTGGTCATGGCCGCCTGGCTATGGCATCCGCTGAATCTGAGCCCGGTGCTGCATGTCGTGCAACGCATGACGCAGTTGGCGGCGTTGTTTACCGTGGCCGGCCTGCTGGCCTATTTGACCGGACGCACGCGCTTATTAACCGATGGCCGCTCGCCGAGCGGCTGGCTATGGTTGGCCCTCGGGCTGATCGGCGGCACCGCGCTGGCGGCGTTGAGCAAGGAAAACGGCGTCTTGTTGCCGTTGTTGGCGCTGTTGCTGGAAGCGCTGTTGTTTGATTTTGCCTGCCGCACGCCACGCGCCCGGCGCTGGCTAATCGGCGTGTGCGCGGCGCTGCTGTTGCTGTCGGTGGTGGCCGCGTTGGCGTATCTAGGCGCATTCAAGCCCGGCGGTTTAAGCGCGGCGTTCGCCAATCGCCCGTTCAGCTTCGAAGAGCGCGTGCTGACGCAAGGCCGGGTATTGTGGTTTTATGTCCGACTGTTGCTGTGGCCGGATATTCGCCAAATGGGCTTGTTTCACGACGATTTTCTGCTGTCCACCGGTTTAACCGCGCCGCTGACTACCTTGTTGGCTTGGCTGGGCTGGTGGCTGATGCTGCTGTTGGCCGTCATTGCACAGCGAAAAGCGCCGCTGTTCAGCTTAGGGATCGGTTTTTTTCTGATCGGTCACGTCATGGAATCGAGCATCGTGGCGCTGGACATGATTTACGAACACCGCAATTATTTACCCGCTTACGGCCTGCTGCTGACGCTGGCTTATTACCTAACGCATCCGCGCTTATGGCGCTGGCCTCGCTCGCCCATGTCGCCGCGTATCGGCGCCTCGGCGCTTGCTGTGGTGTTGCTGGGCGTCTGCGGTTACGCCACCGCCGCGCGCGCCGCCGTCTGGTCGAGCAGTTTGAGTTTGCTGCAAACCAGTTGGGAGAATCATCCGCGCTGCGAACGCACCGCCGGGATGTTCGGCGAGGCCTTGTTGACGGCGCTGGAGCAGCGCCGGGCGCAAGGCGAGGACACGCCGGACATGCGCGAGTTACAAAGCTTTTTACGCGGCTTGTTCGCTGGCTTGCAAGCGGTCGATGATTATTATTTGGCCGGGCCGATTTTGTCCTTGCGGCTAGATGAGCTGGAAGGCAAAGCTGCGAATCCGGCGTTATTGAGCGCCTTGACCGAACGTTTGCGGCAGCCGCCCTTGTCGATCAACGCGGTCGGTTTGTTGTACGGCCAAACCGCCAAACGCATGCGCGAACAACAAGGCTTGTCGATTGCAACGCTGTTGCCGTTGTATGCCGCGATGCTGGAAAATCCGAGATTACACGGCAGTCGCAAGGCGCGGGTATTGGGCGAATACGCCCGCCTGCTGGCGTATCGCGGTGAACCGGGCCAAGCGTTGGCGTATGCCTCGCAAGCAATGAAACTCAATCCCGATGAGCCGAGTTTGCGTAAGTTGTGGTCCGGGTTGCTGTTGAAAGCCGGTCGAATGCAAGCCGTGCGCTTGCATGGGGGGCAGTGATGCGGTGGGTATATCCGGGTTCCCACGCTCCGCGTGGGAACCCATACCGAAGCCGAGTGCAGGAATTGGGCTTGTACTGGTATGGTAGTTCAGATCTGCATTCCCACGCAGGAGCGTGGGAACGAGAGAAACGAGCGAGAACCCATACCAAAGCTGGCTTCAGGGTTGAGACTTGTAATGGTATGGTAACGCCGGTCTGCATTCCCACGCAGGAGCGTGGGAACGAGAGAGGCTCGCGTAACGCGGGCTTTACCTTGCTTGAGCTGCTGGCCGTCATCACGTTGCTGGGAGTGTTGGCCGGCGGCGCGTTACTCGCCTATGAAGGCGTGCAAGATGACGGCGAAGACACTCTCGCCCGCTTTGAAATGGCCGAAATTAGAAAGGCTTTGTTGCAGTTTCGGCGTGACACGCGCGAACTGCCGTGCTGGGTGTATCGCGAGGGCTATTACCAGCTGGATGTCGATGAAATGCTATTGAACTTTAAAGACGCCGATGACAATGAGCTGTTAGCGTCCAGCACTGCGGCAAAAAAGCATCGATGGTGCCGCAACGGTTTTTTTACCGATGAGGCCATTGTGCAACAAGACAGCGGCTTGAGTATGCTGCACCAGTTTCCATACGACGTTAACGCGCACACCGACAAACTTTGGAACCCGGATACCCGGCGCGGCTGGCACGGGCCTTATATTAACGAGCAAGGCTTAACCGATCCTTGGGGGCAGCGTTATATTTTGCTCGACCCCGAATTGGCTTATCCTGCGTCTTATCGTTGCCGGAAGAACGGCGCGAATTATGACGTCTTCGATGGCGAATATGATTGCTTAAAGGCCGATGACGCCGGTATTTATACCTTGCCCGCCAACGTGGCGCGGCTGGTGAGTTTGGGGCCGAATGGCCGGTTGGATTCAGAGGTGAATTATGCCAATGTCGATGAGGCCGATTGGTGTCAACCTAACGAAGATGATTTGGTATTGTGTCTGTTTCGGTGAGAGAGCTGAAGACACTCTGGTTCCCACGGTCCTCCGCTCATCGTTATACATAAACTGTAGGGTACGCTGCGCGTACCAAAACCGTGCCCTGGCGGTTCGGTTGGCACATGAACATTGCGGGGTTACCATGGTACGCACAGCGTACCCTACGCGGATCGCCTAGCGCTAGATGAGGGATAGCCGAGTGTGTCAAGTGACAATAAATGGTATTGAGGTCTCATTGGCTAAGCTTGCAAAAGGGTAATTTTTTGACTTATGTATAACGATGAGCGGTCCTCCTTGGGAATCCATACCGAGGCTAAATATCAGTAGGATACTCATGTCGCTATAGAAGCCCAAGTATGCATTCCCACGCGGGAGCGTGGGAACGAAGCTATCGAGGAGGTAAAACATGGGCAGAAGTCGTTATAAGATTGTCGATCCGAAATTACCGCATTTCGTGACCTGCACGGTCTTGCACTGGATTCCGGTGTTTACTCGGCCCGCAACTGTCGATATTGTGTTGGAGTCTTTGCGGTTTCTGATGCAAGACGGCTTGAAGGTTTATGCGTTCGTGATCTTGGAAAATCATCTGCACTTGGTCGTACAGAGCGAAGATATGGAGCGAGATATCTCACGCTTCAAATCGCATACGGCAAAGCACTTGATCCGGTATCTGTCCGAAAACAATGTGACGCAAATTCTGGAGCAATTGGCTTTTTATAAAAAGGCGCATAAAGGGGATAGAGCGTATCAATTCTGGCAGGAAGGCTGCCATCCGGAGTGGATTCAAAACGAACAGATTATGCGGCAAAAGGTAGAGTACATTCATAACAATCCGGTGCAACGCGGGTATGTCGATTTGCCGGAGCACTGGCGCTATTCGAGTGCGCGGAATTATGCAGGGCAAGCGGGACTGATCGAGGTTTGCAAGGCATGGTGAGGACACTCCGGTTCCCATGGTCTTCAGTGGGACCCCATACCATGGGCCGGGGACAAGCACGAAACTCTTGCCGGTACAGAAGCTCCGGTTCGGGTATGCATTCCCGCGCGGGAGCATGGAAACGAGGTGGCGCTCCCTGGTTCCCACGGTCCTCCGTGGGAACCCATACCGAAGCTGAGTGCGGGCACGAAACGCATACCGGTATGGAAGCACTGGTCTGCATTCCCACGCGGGAGCGTGGGAACGACGTCGAGTTCCCTGGTTCCCATGGTCCTCCGTGGGAACCCATACTGAGGCCCAGTACAGGCACAAAACTCATGCCGGTATTGAAGCACCGATATGCATTCCCACGCTGGAGCGTGGGAATGAGGAGGCATCCGGCAGCCGGCTTCACCCTGTTGGAAATGGTCTTAGTGCTGTTTCTGATGGCGCTAGTGGCGTCGGCGGGTTTGATGTTGACCGAAGGCGTGGAAGACCAGGCTCAGTACGACGAAACCAAGCGCCGCATGGAGATCATCCGCAAGGCCATCGTCGGCGATCCGACCCGTACCGTCAACGGCAGTCCGGAGATAAGCGGGTTTGTCGCGGACATGGGGCGGTTGCCGGGGTGCTTAGCGGAGTTGTTGGAGTTGGGTGCTGAAAAAATACCTGAAACTGACCCTAAGACTTATGAATCTCCTTGCGATGACTCAGTTACCCTTACCGAGTGGCATTTGGACAATGATACCGGTATCGGCTCAGACTGGCGCGGGCCTTATATTGCGGTTTTGCCGGAACGAAGCGGGGATCTGCGCTTTAGGGATGGTTATGGTAATTCGGATGCGAATGATGCGCTGAATTCGGGATGGGCTTTTCTGGTTACGAGTAACGAAATCAGTTTGACCAGTGCTGGATTTGATGCCGTCAGTACTGCCGATGATATAAGCGCGGATAAGTTGGTGGTTGAATCTGACTGGCAAGTCACGGAGATTAATGTCACGTTCAAAAACAAAAGCGCTGGTGACTTGCCCGCCGCTAATGCAAGCTTGGTATTGAGAGTTTATTTAAGCGATTCAACAAACTACGTTGATGGCGGAGATGGAACAAATGATTATTTTACGCTGGTCGGTGACGCGGTTGCCGCCAATAGCTCAATCAGCCAGTCTTTCATTTTTAGTACGGACGCTACTATCCCGTTGGGTAGGCGTGGCTATGCCATTGTTTGCCATGACTCTGCAGAACCATCGGAGCCGGACAATTTTGTCTTCTTTGACGGTGATTGCGATTCAGGGAATGGTGTACCTGGTAATAAAGATATTAGTAAGTTCATTGCGGTTCCACGGCAAACTATCAACCTTGAATGGATCATTGATGAGTAGACTATTTCTAACTCCCATGATTCTCTGTGGGATTCCCTACGGAGTCCGAGTGCGAGTATGGGTCTAATGACGGTGCGGTTACGCGCCGGTCTGCATTCCCACGGAGGACCGTGGGAACGAGGAGTTTCTGCCAACCGATGAGGACATATATATTGATGTTCTTCAGGGTGTGCCGGAGGTTGGAATTTCTTGTGGGAGCGATCCCCTGATCGTCCCTCACCTAACGCTAGGTGAGGGAAAGTCGGAGCAGATGGGGCAACAATCGATGTTATCAAGTTCACATGCCCTGGTTCCAGGAGCCACTGCACCCTAAAGCGCATAAATGGAAATCCATAAGAGTTTAGCTAATGAAGTTCAGTAAATTATTGCCTTTCGGCAAGCCTTCCCAACTGCTGGTCTGCGAAACCGACGGTTTTTCGCTACGCGGCGCAGTATTGGTCCGTTCCGGTACGCAGGTCGTGGTGTTGCATCAGGCTAAAATCGAGCAGGTGGATATGGCCGATGCGGTCGCCGATTTAATTGCCGCGTTGAAAAACGACGGCTGGAATGGAGGCGGTTCGGCGGTGTTGCTGTCTCCTGCGGTGTTGTCGACACTGGTCGAGTTGCCGGTCAATCCGAAAAAACCCAGGCCGATTCAGCAGATGATGGAATTGGTGCGTTGGGAGGTCGAGCCGTTGTTGATGCAACATATGACGCGTTGGTCAGTCGGGTATTTGCTGGTCGGACAGGGCTACATGACCGAAGAACAAGCACAAGCGGTGATGGATTTACAGCAAGGCAAACCGAATAAAGCCGGCGGTTTGGCGCTGTCCGACAAGTTTTCGTTGCGCCGTTTCGGCGATTTGGCCGAGGAATTGGGCTATATCAAGCGCAGTCAACTCAATGCTTGTCTTACCGGTCAGGAATGGCTTAAATCGGACGACGAGACGATCGAATGCGGTTGGGCGGTTCAAGGACCGGTGGAGGACATACCGGGCACATTCAGTTGGTTGGTGAGTTGTGTCAACAAGTCTTTGTTGCAGCGATGGATCGACGTGTTTGCCCGTCAAGGCGTGAAACTAAAGTCGTTGTATCCATTGACCGGCTGCAGCACGACGCTGCTCCCGAAAAACCCGTCTTCGGAGTTGATTCTGGAGTCGCATCGCGGCATGACTTACGGTATGCGGCTGCATGCCGGGCGCATCGCCGAGCAACGTCAGTATTTGAACGTTACGAAGACCCCGCTTGAAATTTGTCTGGAAAATTATCATGCCTTGCATGGTGCGCCGAACGAACCGGTATGGTTGGCGTGCTGGCACGACGACGCGCATGCTTTGGCGCAGGAGATGCGGCAGATGCTCGAAATCGAGGTTGAGGTCATCACCGATCCGGCCATCGGTACGGCTTGTTCTCCTGGCATGGTCGGTGCGGCGCGGCACGCGTTCGGCATCGCCGGTGACGAACGCTGCGTCGGCGTGCGGGACGGCGGGCCGCTGCCGCCGCTGCCGCAGCGAATCGAAGTCCGCGGGGCAGCGTTGGCAATGGTGTTGCTGTTGTCGATCGGGGTATCCGAAGTCTCGCTGATGATTCGCAAGAATTCGGTGGAAACACACAAGCAAGATGTCGATGCGCGCTGGAATGTCGTCGACGAGGCGACGAAACGCATTAATGCCCAAATCCAGGAGATCGGAAAACGGAAACAAGCATTGGCTCGGAAAAAAGCCGATTTGGCGCGTCTCGAAGCGATGTTGGATTTTTACAGCAACGCTGCTCCTCAACGAACCGCTCTTGTTCAAGGCGTTTTGGGCGTGCTGCAGACTGCGGTGACCGACGAGGTGATCGTTGTCGCCATCGACGAAACGTCGAAAAGCGGCAATACGGTTCCCGCGCCCATCTCGCCTTCCGAAGCGCAAGACAAGCGTGTCGAAGTGGAAAGCTTTCATCTCGATGCATGGGCGATTTCCGAAGCGGCGGCACAAACATTCATTCAAAAAATGAAAGAAGCGATCGCGCCCTGGCAACTGGAGGTCCGGGACGCGCATGTGACGAGCCGGCCCGGTCCGCTCAATCTCGACGGTTTCGCCGTCTCGATGCGGTTGGTCAAATTGGTACAGACAGATCGCATCTCGCAGCTTCAACAGAAGGCGGGCCGATCGTGAAAATACCCCGTTTGAACAATCGAGAACAACTGCTGATAGCGTTGTCGATCGTCGTCATCGTCGGCGGCGGATATGGCGTATTCCGTTTTTGGCCGACCAACCAAGCCATCGCCGCCATGCAAAAAAGCGCGGAAGCGACCCAAAGCCGCTTGCTGAAGGCTAGAATTCCCGATGAGCCGGTCGAAGACGCCGATAAGCTAATCGAACAACTCGAAGACCGGGAGCGAGCGATCGAACTTGTGCGCGCGCAGTTCGAGGCCTTAGAAACTCGGTTGGCTCCGTTCGACTCGCAGGAAATGATCGTCAGCATCTCTCAGCTTGCCCGCAATTCGCAGGTGCGGATTCGCGTCAATGAAGCGTTAAAAGTGCCAGCGAAACGAGTCGGCGTCGTAAGTAAAAAGAACAATAAGAAAAATAGAAAAAGCCGGACCGTCGAATCGAAACAAACAACCCCGGTCATTTTGCCCGAGACGAGCAGCTGGATCGATAGAATGTCACCCGGAACGATGTTTCATCGGCCAATACAACGCATCGAGTTGGAGGGCTCGTTCGTGTCGATTAGAAAATTCATACATGGGCTCGACAAGCTGCCTTATCAAGTCACGGTTTTGCGTTTGAAAATCGAAAAACTACCCACCCTTGCGCCAACCGGGTATCCGCAAACGCTGGTGTGCGAATTGGTCTTGGCTTTGTAGGAAGGATAATTTGTGGCATTGACAGACGAACAGTTACTCGATGCGGGCATGCGTAGCGGTTTGATCGATCCGCCGGTACTCGAACGCCTGCGTATTGATGCCCGCCGGCAGCGTGTTCCGGTACTCGGTGCCGTGCAGGCTTACTACCGTTTTCCGCTGTCGGCGCTATATCGTGCGGTGGCCGAACAACGAGGCGTGCCTTACATCGATTTGAATACGCTCCCCATTGACGGACAACTGTTGAAGAAAATTCCACCGAGTTTGGTGCGACGCAAACTGATTCTCCCGGTTGTCGACAACGACCGAACGATGCTTGCCGTCGCCGACCCGGGCGATCGAGGTATGCTCGATTCGGTTCAACGTTTGCTCGGTCTCGCGCTGCCGGTTGTCATGGCCGATTTGTCGTTGTTGCAACTCAAAATTACACAGGCTTTGGCCAGCAAAGGCGTCGAAACGGCCTCGGGAGCGACCGCGGACGATGCCGATTTAGTCGCTATGCTCGATACGATAGTGCGCGAGGCTTATTACAACCGGGCGTCTGATATCCACTTGTTGACCGAGACGACCGGGTTACGCGTACGTTTACGCGTCGACGGCAAGCTGCGGGATTATCCTGTCGATGCAAACGGCGCCATTGCCCCTGCATTGGTATCGCGCGTGAAAGTTTTATCCGGGCTCGACATCGCCGAACAACGCATGCCGCAGGACGGCGGATTTTCGTATCATCTGGCGCCGCCGATCGACAAGGCGTTCAACATCTGAGTCGCGACGGCGCCTACTCGCTTGGGCGAACGCGTCACGATGCGTCTGCTCGCTCAGGAGTCGGGCGGATTGTCGTTGACCGAGCTGGGCATGTTAGACGACGATTTACACCAATTTCGAACGGCGATTCATAAACCCTACGGCATGATCTTGCTGACCGGCCCAACCGGAAGCGGTAAGTCGACGACCTTATGCGCCGCGTTGCAAGAGATCAACAGCCCGGACATTAACATCATGACGGTCGAGAATCCGATCGAATATGTGATCGACGGCATCTCGCAAATTCAAACGGGACCGAAGATCGGCTTTGCCGATGCCTTGCGCTCGTTTTTACGACACGACCCCGACGTGCTGATGGTCGGCGAGATACGCGATCATGAAACGGCCGATGTCGCGGTCAAGGCGGCAATGACCGGGCACATGGTGTTTTCGACACTGCACACGAACAATGCAATTAGTGCCGTGACGCGGCTGATCGATATCGGCTGCGAACCGTTTTTGATCGGTTCTACGATGACGGCGGTAATCGCACAGCGCCTGGTTCGGCGTCTATGCATGCATTGCCGCAAGCCGCGGATCGCGAGTCGTGACGAATTGCTCGAGCTGGGTGCCGAAGACGAAAGTCTCGAGCTATTCGAGCCGGTCGGCTGTGCGGTATGCCAGGGTTCGGGTTTCAGGGGGCGTTTGGGTTTGTTCGAAACCCTGTGGTTCGATGAAAAACTGGCGCGCATGGTCGCGCGCGGCGCCTATGAAGAAGCTTTGGAAGCCGGCGCCGGAGAGCGCTTGAAGTTCATGTGGGAAGACGGCTGTCGGAAGGTTCTTATGGGGCTGACGACATTGGACGAATTGCGCGACGTGGCCGTTCATAAAACACACGAGACGATGGAGATGAGCTGATATGCCGCAGTTTTCTTACGTTGCGCTCGATGCGGGCGGAAACGAAATTTCCGGAAAATTGCAGGCGGACGATGGTCCATCGGCGGCGATGATTTTACGGCAACGCGGTTTGCGCGTGATGGAGTTGAAACAAGGACGGGGCCGTTCCGGTTTTTTGGGACAAGAAAATTTTTCGGATTGGCTGGCTTCTCAGCGTTCGGTAAGCAATGCTTCGTTGATTTTTTTCTTCCGGCAGATGTCATTCATGCTACGCGCGGGTCTACCGGTCGCTCAGGCGCTCGAGCTCGCAAAGGCGCAATTGACGAGTCCCCGGCTCAACCTGACCATTCGTTTGATGTTGAAGGATATCGAAGCCGGACAGTCATTGTCGGCGGCGATGGGAAAACATCCGGCGGTTTTTCCGGACATGGCGGTGAATTTGGTCGTCGCCGGCGAGAGCACCGGCGACCTCGATGCGATCATGGACAGGCTTGCGGTCCATTTGGATAAAAAGGCGGCGCTACGCGCGCAAATGATCAATGCGATGATTTATCCGGTCGTCGTGATCCTGGCGGCGATCGGCGTCGGCACTTTCATGGTCGTCAAGATCATCCCGAAATTCGCCAAGTTTCTGTTAGGAAAGGGAAAAGCATTACCGCCATCGACGCAATTGTTGATCGATATTTCAGATAGCGTTCGGGCTAACGGATTGTTCATCGTCAGCACTCTGATCGTTTCGATTGCCGTCCTATTGCTGCTGTACCAGACCCGGTTCGGTCGATTATGGGTTGACCAAATTCTGTTGCGGTTGCCGGTAGTAGGGAACTTGTTAGTAAACGGTTCGATGGCTCAGATGTCTTGGGCGCTGTCAATTTTGCTGCGTAGCGGCGTGACGGTCTTCGATGCGACAAAAATCACGGCCAATTTAATCGGCAACCGGGTCTATTCGGATAAATTGCGGGAAACGTCCGCGAAGATACTCGAAGGACGCGATGTTTCCAGCAGCCTCGATCATCCGAAAATACCTCCGCTGGTGGTGCAGATGATCGCGGTCGGCGAGAGAAGCGGTAGCATCGATCACGTATTACATGAACTGGCCGTTTATTACGAAAAGCTGATGGAGATCGCGATCAAGCGGCTTTCTGCGATGCTCGAACCGGCGATGATACTGGTAATCGGCGGCATGGTCGGATTCGTTTATTATGCGTTTTTTCAGGCGTTGTTTTCGCTCGTTTCGGGCGGACGTTGACGGTACTAAATACATGGCATCTCTGGAACCCGGAGTTCCGGATAACTATTAACGCAAACATAGCCTAAGAATTTCGTGAAAAATAACTTACTGGATTTATGAACTTCCAGATTATACCTTTCGCACTTCAAATTTCGGCAGTGCCGAAGGAGGCCTCGGGGTGCTCGGTAAAGGCTTTGCCAGCATGGAGCTGGCATAGAGCCTACATGGACGTATTCACGGCGTCCTTTGACGGGCATCTCGAGGCCGAATTTTCATCTACGATGAGTATACTTAAGAAAATGATTATGTACAGAATATATCGTATTTGCAGTTTGTCGTTGGGC
>Ga0180009_10007074_pt1 | contig 11594 bp, 6 predicted proteins | sample OS_PC_MetaG_FD_123537 | JGI IMG/M metagenome (GOLD analysis project Ga0180009, IMG submission 123537) | Groundwater microbial communities from the Aspo Hard Rock Laboratory (HRL) deep subsurface site, Sweden - OS_PC_MetaG | ecosystem: Environmental > Aquatic > Deep subsurface > Groundwater...
CACCTCATACGTGATATGCCATTCCCCATCCCATTTCATGGAGAAATGCCGGTCGCTTTCCGGAATATGCGCCGTATGCTGGTAAATCCGATACCCTTCGGGAAGCGAAATGGCATCGATCTTTTTGCGCATCTCCAAGATCGCGTAAAGAGGGCTTTCCTTTTCTCCGGCCACATCTCCCGTCACATAGACCACCGGCATCAGGTTCTTGTGATAAATGCTGCGATCGATATCCGTTTGTTGAGATTGAACAAAGGTCGAAAGCGGAATCAAGCGCCCGGCTGCAGACGCAATCTTGATGCCTTCCAGACGATCAATACCGGCGCGCTCTGCAAGTGGAATCCGGAGGACAATCTGGACATCTTCCTTTTCCTGGGGCGAGTGAAGGAGACCCACCGGCCTTCCGGAAAGGGCCATTTCAACGGTGTGGGCGATCTGCGCCGCACTAATACCATGAAGCGCCGCTTTTTCTTTATCAATCATCAACTGGAATTTCGGCTGCTCCTCTTCCATGTACCAGTCCACGTCCACAACCCCTGCGGTGGATTCAAAGATCGAAAGCACCATTTTTGCAATCTCTCGTTGCCGTGGGTAGTCCGGGCCGTAAATCTCAGCGACCAGCGTCGAGAGCACCGGCGGCCCGGGCGGAACTTCCGCGACTTTAACGCGCGCCTTGTAACGGTCGGCGATCTCTTTGAGAGCCGGCCGAACGCGTTTGGCAATGTCGTGGCTTTGTTGCCTGCGGTGATTCTTTCCGACCAGATTGACCTGAATATCCGCCATATACGGCTTTTGACGCAGATAATAGTGCCGCACCAGGCCGTTGAAGTTAAACGGGCCGGCAGTCCCCACATAGAGCTGATAATCCACCACCTCATTGACGGTTTTAAGATAGTTGCCCATGGATAACGCTGCAGCGGCTGTTTCCTCCAGGGTCGCCGACTCCGGCATATCGATAATGACCTGGAACTCGCTTTTGTTGTCAAATGGAAGCATCTTGACCCTCACCCAACCAATGCTCACCAGTATGCATGAAACCAGCAAAAGCCCTAAAACTCCCAGCAAAAACGCCCATCGCCAAAAGGGGGTGTGAATCAGGGGGGTCATGGCACGACGGTATAGGCGTGTGCTCCAATCTTCCTTTTCGTGTTCGGTCGAACCGTTTGCGCCCTTCTTCGGCCTAAGCAATCGAAGGGAAGCCCATGGCGTTACGATAAAAGCGACCACCAATGAAAATACCATTGCGGCCGACGCGCCGACCGGAATGGGCCGCATATAGGGCCCCATCAGTCCTCCCACAAAAGCCATGGGAAGGATGGCGCCGATCACCGTCAGCGTGGCAAGGATTGTGGGATTTCCCACCTCATCAACCGCCTCGACAACCACTTCCAGTCTCGGTCGCTCCCTGTTTTCGGGAAGCCGAAAGTGACGCACGATATTTTCCACAACCACAATGGCATCGTCGACCAAAATACCGATGGAGAAGATCAAGGCAAACAGGGTAATCCGGTTCAGGGTGTAGCCGTATAGATAAAAAATAAAAAGGGTTAACGCCAATGTTACGGGAATGGCAAGGGCGACCACGCCCGACTCCCTGTGTCCGAGTGTAAACCAGATGAGGATGGTTACCGAAATAACGGCAATCATCATGTGAAGCAGCAACTCATCCGATTTTTCCTTGGCCGTCTCCCCGTAATGGCGGGTAACGGTCATGTGAATATTGTCCGGGATGACGGAGCCTCTGGCTTCTTCGACACGGGCCAGTACTTTTTGCGCCACGGCAATGGCGTTTGTTCCTTTACGCTTTGCCACCGTAAGGGTCACTGCCGGATGAACCCCCCGGGGAGCGAAAACCTTGGGAATATTTTTTTCAAAGGCAGCCGGTCCGGTGCCGAAAAACACATATTGCTCCGGCTCCTCGGGGCCGTCCGCCACCGTGGCGACATCTCTAAGGTAAATGGGTTTGCCGTTATGCACACCGACGACAATGGATTCCACTTCGGACGGGTTCCGCAGAAAACCGCCCGTGTGAACCAAAATTTGTCCTTCCCGGGAGGGATAGGAACCGGCATCCGTTTCCTGATTCGCCGCCGTGATCATCGCGGCAGCCTGATCGATGTCGATTCCAAAAGCAGCCATTCTTGCCGGGTCGAAGTATACTTCTACTTTGCGCTGGGCGCCGCCGATTAAACCGGTATTGGAGACATTCTGTTCCCTTTTAATGATATTTTCCATCTCTGCCGCCACCCGCCGCAGCGTGTAATGATCCACCTCCTCGCTCCAGAAGGTCATGGCTAAAATAGGCACGTCATCGATGTAACGGGGTTTTATCAAAGGCGGGCTGACAGAGTATGGAATCCGGTCCATGTTGGCCATCAGTTTGGATTGGAGCCGCACAATCGACTGTTCTTCATTTTGTCCCACATAGAATCGAACCACAGCCATGGCCATACCCGGACTGGAAGTAGAATATATGTATTCTACCCCGGGGATTTCCCAAAGCAGTTTTTCCATGGGGGTAGTGACGCGTTTTTCGACCTCGCCGGCGCCGGCACCCGGCATCTGCACGAAGATATCGATCATGGGAACGATGATTTGAGGCTCTTCCTCCCGTGGAAGTGCGATGACCGCAGCTATTCCCAAAAGAACGGATGCACCGATCACAAGAGGCGTTAATTTTGAGTTGATGAAAGCATCGGCTATCTTTCCTGCGGTTCCTCGGCTCTGTTTCATTTTACGGCCTCTATTTGAGCCCCATCGACAAGTGTCGGGGTTGATTTGATAATGTAGCGATCTCCTTCTTTCAGCCCGGAAAGAATCTCCATTTGTTCACCCAAAGACCTTCCGGTTCGGATGAGTCGAAACCGTGCTCTTTGATCCTTATCTACCAGATAAATTCCGGTCAGCTGTCCTTGAACAACGACAGCGGAGGTGGGAATCTTCAATATACCAACCTCGCCGATGGGAATCATCACCCTGGCGAACATTCCCGAACGGATGTTTTCTTTTTTGGGAAGTTGAACTTTAATCAGAAAGGTTCGGCTTTTTTCATCTGCGGACGGCACTATCGTCTGGATGACACCGTCAATCGGCGTATCCCCTAAAGCAGAGATCGTAATTTTTACGGTTTGGTTGACGGCGACGTGCTGAATGAGTTTTTCCGGCAACCCCAAATCGACGCGATAACCTTCTGTGCTTTCCAGGGTTAAAAGCAGTGTCCCGGGAGACGCCAGCGATCCGACCTCAACGAGCCTTGCAGACACCGTACCGTCGAAAGGGGCGGTTATCACGGCGTCCTTGCTGGTGATTCCGGCAGATGCAGCAGATGCTTCTGTCTGTTGAACACGAGAAGCGGCCCCCTCTAAAACTGCCTCAGCCTGGGACAGGGCTGCCTGGGCTTGGCGGTATCGAGCCTCCACTTCATCGAACTCCTGGCGGCTTGTGGAGGCTTCTTTCATCAGCTGCTGATACCGCTCATAGGTTGCGCGCGCGAGATCTGCTGCAGCCCGGGCGGCATCCCGGGCCGAAATCGCGGCAAGTCGTCCTTTTCCGGCTTCTTTTTGTGTTGCCTGAGCTTGCCGTAGCTGCGCCTGAACCTGACTTGGATCGATTGCAACCAAAAGATCACCCTTTTTGACACGATCCCCTTCACGAACGTTAATCGCTTTAATTGTTCCCATCAGTTTGCTGGAAATGGTGCTGCTGGTATGGGCGACCACCGTGCCGACGGCCTCATAGATCGAAGACTGGCGGCCTACGGCAACCTCGGCCACCGGCATTTTAAGAACTTGGGTTTTTTCTGATTTTGTTTGACCGGGTTCGATCTTATCTTCGCAACCAAGCGATAACCCCATTAATATCAAACTCAAAATCCATGTCGTTATTTTCACCATGCCACCCCTCAAGCGTTCATGTTAATATTGCTCCGTTTAGAATAAATAACAAAGACAGTTTTTGTTTAAGTGAACCGGTTCACTTATTTACTGAAAACTTATATTGATGGTTCCCGCCGCAAATTCGAGAAGGGCATGCGCCACCTTGTAATCATGAAGAGACCGGAAATGATTCATTCGGGATTGACGCAACGCCACTTCCGCATCCAACAGGCTGACAATGGCCAGCAACCCGTTTTGATAGCGGTTTCTTACGATACGAAGTGTTTCTTCAGCCTGAGCAACTGCAGCCCGAGCCACCTGAATGCGCCCCCAGGCACTCTGGGCTTGAAAAAACGCCTGTCGGGTCTGGACACGAATCCCCAAATCGAGTTCTTTTTGCATGGCCTGGGTTCTCCGGAGCTCGGCATGAGCCTCTTTTATTTTTGAGGAAATCCGGAGGCCGCTGTATAGATTTAAACGCACGACGGCTCCGATGGCATAGCTATCGGCCGAGTCCGAGAAATCTTCGGAATTTATTTCGTATGTGCCCACAAGGTTGAGATTCGGAAGGTGGCCACCTCGACTGCGGGAGATTTCTTTTTGGGCTATCTCCTCCAGGATCTTCATCTGTTTTTGATCCGGGCGATGGTTAAGAGCCGTGTTGATCCAATCTTCCAAAGAGCCTTGAATCTCGCTAGAGATTTCAAGACGGCCGGTGAGCGATACGTCAGAGCCAACGGCAACCCCCATGGCGGCATTTAAGACGGCTGCGGCCACCTTTATTTGGCTGTCTGCATGCAGGCGCTGCTGTTCGAGTTCGGCAATGTGTACCTGGGCACGCAACAGATCGCTTTTGACCACAAGGCCGCTTTCAAACCGCGCGCGGACCATTTTCAAATGGGCCCGGGCGGTTTCAAGGGCCTGATCCAATACCGAAAGGTTTTCACGGGCCAATAGAAGCGCCATGTATGCAGCTACCGTTTCCGCGATGACCGCTTGTTTGGTTCGCTCAGACATGAGAGTCTCTGCCTCATGACTCTGCCGTGCCTGTTGCCACCCGATCCAGGTCTTTCCGCCGTCAAAGAGGGACCAGTCCAGCGCGAATGCTGTGTTAAAATTGTTTATGGAATCCGGGTCATTTAGCCTGGCCGGATCGAAATCCTCTTGAGTGATACGGCCTTGATTCAGCCGCGCACCGAAGGCAAACATGGGATTGTTGGTTCGGTTAAATGCCTCACTCACATAGATCTGGGGCAATAATCCGGACCGCGCCTGGGTAATACGGCTCTGTGCTGCCTCCACTTGGGAATAGGAAGCATGTATTTTCGGATTTTTTTCTGCTGCCGTCCGGATTGCTTCAGACAAAGATAGCGGCCCTACTGAAACGGCAGAATCAGCGGCATTTGCCAGAGATGGTATCGGTATGCAAGAAAACGCGAACCAAAACAGACACAACATGGGAAAAAACCGTTTCATATTTCCCTCCTCCCCCATCGAAGATTTCGGTTTAAGAAGTGAAGCAGACATCTTCAGGCAATAAAATTCTCTACGCCTATTCTTATTTTCTGTTTCCATGCATCCCTTTTCAGTCGACCGTGCTCCAACACCGCAGCAACTGTTTTATGGGTTGAAAGATGGTTTTGGTGGTTTTATGGATAAATAGTAATGGTCAAATCCCACTATTTTGAAGACACGTTAATTACACTGTTATGCGAACCGAAACAGTTCAGACACGTTTGATGATTTTCAGGGTCACTTTCCCATTGTCCATCGACTAGGAATTTATACTCGTATCTTCCGGGAAACAACATGGCGATTTTTTCCCAAACCCCCTTCGCATTCTTTTTCAATGGATGTTTTTTTTATTCCAATCACTGAAGTCCCCGGCGAGATAAACTTCTCTTGCCTGCGAAGCGTCTAATGTAAATACGACCTTTCGCCGTTTGGGTTTGGTTATGAGATTTCGATTTGACTTAAAGACTCCTTTCTCCAGAAAACCACGTTCACAAATGCGGCGGCCAATACCCCTACAGAAACACTCTTTTACTTGCCCCTCCTGATTCTAAATGATGACATCAAGCCGATTATGAATCCTATGGCCGCTGTGGCCGCCAGCAGCAAAGCCCTTGGCATTGTAATCGTAAAAAAGAGTATATTCGTATCAACCCTTTCGTTGTTTTGAAGAACAACAACTACGATCAACAAAACCAACACGCCGATACCGATAAATTTAATTCTTTTCATAGAACCACCTCCCTGGGCGTATCCTGAACAGATCGTTGAGTCGTGCTTTTCTACATTTGCTTGGTAAAAGATATGTCAATTATATGAAATAGTTGAATCTGATTATCCGGAATAAGCAAGTTGAAACGAGGCAGGATCTGGTTCCTCGCGTAATTCGATAATAATTCGGCTTACCAATTTATACTATCTAAAGTGCGCGGTTGGCGTTTGGTTGATCTGCGAGTATGAGATCCAGTATCTTGAGGCAGTATAAACCGGCTTTTAGGATGTTTTCATTGCCATAACCCTGTTCGGCTATTGCTCTTATTTCTGATCTGCTCGGGTTTAGCACGGTTAGAATCGGGTTCTCCTTAGGTTCACCTTTCACTTGGCTTATTGGATAACCACATTATTGTCTTTGTTTGTTAATCTATATTTCCAAAAAATGTCAAGAGTTAAAAGATTAGAAGATCAGAACGCAGACCAGCCCAAATGCGCCGGTGTTTTTGGGTTGACTTTTTCATAAGGAAGTATTGAAAGCGGTTGAAAAAACATTGGGGAACGATTATAAAATAGAAGTGATTCTCGATTATGACCGCATTGTTTCGCAAAAAACACCTGTATTTTACACTTATTTGCTGAATGATCTCGGGGTGATCAAACTTCCTCTTTAATCGAGTCTATTGGGCGGCAATCTTTTGGGATGTTTGATTTTTGGGACCGGAAGGGTTTTTTAGGATATTGTCCGGGAATTTCAACGGGAGTGTTGGGTGAAGGTCGCTGGGATGCCCCTTGGGTGATATTGGGCATGCCGGCTGGAACGGACGTGTTTGCAGAAGCATATCCCAAAATAAAAAGACAATTTTAGCCTGAGGAGATTTCGATAAAGCTACGCTGCCCCGAGTCTATAGGTGCCAAATACTGGATTTTCATCGGTGCATTTTTCATTGGTTGCATCGCTCTTCTTCGATGATTTGAAAAAAGATCGATGATGACTTTCTTGAGAATACTCTGGCAAGCCGGAGGTGAAAAATGGACAATAAAAACGGATTGATATTCGGATACATTCTTGACGGAAAGGGGGGAGGCGCCGCAATTGATTGGGAGAGACTCAAACAATGGACCCCGGATCAAGGTTTGCTTTGGGCTCACCTTGATTATTCCAGCGAAGAAGTGAAACATTGGCTGCGAACGGAAAGCAACCTCAGCGATATATCGAGCGAGATTTTACTAGCGGAAGATACTCGCCCCCGTCTCGTATCGTCAACGGAGGGTCTCTTTTTGATCTTAAGAGGCGTTAACTGCAATCCCGGCTCTGACCCGGAAGACATGGTGGCGCTGCGCATGTGTTTTACTGATCATCGGATCATTACCATGCGGCAACGGCGAGTTATGGCAATAGAAGATATTCATAAGGCCATAGCATCCGGTAACGGGCCGACCGATCCGGGCGATTTCCTTGTAACCGTAAGCAATCGGATTACCGACCGCATAGGAGATGTCATATCGGAAATTGACGATCGAGTGGATGAGCTTGAAGATTCCGTCCTCACGGAGAAAAGTTACAAGCTTCGAACGATTTTATCTGATTTGAGACGGCAGTGCATCAGTCTCCGCCGCTACATTGCTCCCCAGCGCGATGCTCTTACACGCTTGCAGGGTGAACGTGTCGGTTGGTTGAGCGACATGGATAAAGTGCATCTCAGAGAGGCTGCCGAGCGAACCGTGCGCTATGTTGAAGATATCGACTCTGCGCGGGATCGCGCCGCAATTACGCAGGAGGAATTGAATAATCGCCTGTCTGAACAAATGAATAAGGCGATGTATGTGCTCTCTATTGTGGCCGCCATATTCCTTCCGCTGGGGCTTATCACAGGCCTGCTGGGGATAAACGTTGGCGGCATACCCGGGGTAGAGAGTCGTTTGGCATTTTATAATGTGAGTCTGTTTTTGCTGTTATTGGGCATATTGCTGGTTTGGGTTTTCAGACGCATCAAGTGGCTATAATCTGTAAATGTGTCCTGTTCTTCGTTTTTACACATTTTCTAATCAACTGAGAGGTCTCCGAAGCGATTCTTTTAGTCGGCAAACTGATATCCAAGCAACAGAAGGAACATCGTGTTTTCCTTCTCCTTAGCAGCGGCTGAAGGCTGGTTGTCATAGTCATAATTGAACTGGACCCTTGCTGTAAGGCCTTTATAGAGCGGAAATCGAACCCCTGTTTGGGTCTTAAAAAACCAATCATTCGAATCTTCAACACTAATGTATCCGTATTGTTTATGAAAGAGCTGCATGAACTTATTAAAGAAATATTGATCGTAATCGACAGACCATTGACCGGCAGGGTAGTTGTTGTCTTCAGCCACATCGAAGTTTTCATCGGCCCAGGCCATGCCGGCCGATGTCGATAGATTCAGCGTGGATGTTTCAAAAAACTGGTATCCGGCGCCTGCACCGAGTGTTGAGCACAGATTCAAATCTTTGAACTCATCATGCTCAAAAAGTGTGTTTGCGAAAAGAAACCACTTTTTATTCAGGAAATGGTCGTACTTTCCATACCCAAAGGCCCTTTTAGCGGTTGTCACACCGCTGGACTTCTCCTCGTTGTTCCTGCCAGCAAACGAGTACCTGTTTTTTTCGGTACGGGCAATAAATTCACCGTCAAGATAATAATTATCCGAATCCGTATTGCCCCTCTCGTTGAACAGACTAACATTGGCGCGCGCCGTCCAATAAACCGGTTTTTTCATAACCGGATTGATGACCCTGACATCCGAAAGCTTAAAAGATGCGGGCGCTTCAAGCATGTCTGAATCCAGTTTCATTTTTGATTCTTCGAAAGCTTGACTGAGCCCCTCAAACGAGGTGTCATCTTGGAGCACAACTTTAATGGGGCGATCGGTCTTAACACGGAGCACTTCTTCCCATGCGATGGTTATTTCACCGGCATAAGCGGTTTGAATAACAAGCTGATTCTCCTGCATCCTGATGACTTCGCCTGTAATACGGTCTCCGTTTTTCAGATTGATTTCATCCGCCATCCCATTGCCTGTCATAAGAAAAAAAATCGATAGAAAAGCGTTGCCCTATTTACCCTTGTGATTCCCCTGGCTCTTGATCTTCTGTATTCGGAGTACTTAGTGCTTCATCACCTGAAAATCGGATATGCAACGGCCGTCTTTCATCCTGTGCCAGATAGGTTGTGGTCGTTGGAAACGCAAACTCAATCCCCTCTGCCTCAAAGGACCGCATAATCTGAAGATTCATTCGCTGACTGAAGTCAATAAAATCCCAGTAATTAGGAGGGAAGTACCAGTAGATCATCATAATATTGAGCGATGCGTCGTTGAACTCATTAAAATAAACTCTCGGTGGAAAATCAGGATGCATGCCCTCATGATTTTCTAATATACCTCGAATAATCTCTACTGCACGCTCAACTTTATCAGGTGGTGTATCGTAAGTGATGGTAATATTGGTTAACCGGCGAATGGATGGGCGTCGGCCAATGTTTTCAATTTTCGAGGTTGCCATTTTTTCATTCGGCATTGTAACCAGATGCCCGGTCAATGTCCGGACTCTGGTTGAACGGAAACCAATGTTTTCAACCACTCCATCGACCCCTTCAACGGTTATCCGCTGACCGACATCGAAAGGTTTGTCGAGCATAATCATGATGCTTCCGAAAAAATTCTTAAGCGTGTCTTGTGAGGCCAAAGCTACGGCAAGTCCACCGATTCCAAGACCGGCTAGAAGTGCGCTCAGAGGTTTTCCGGTAAGGGCTCGAATTATGTAGATTGACCCAACAATGATAACAATCATACGCGCAAATACACGAACCATTTGCACAAAGGTTTGATCCATCAGATTGTCAGGCTTCTGTGCGACTCTGACCAGCTCATGGGCAATCAAGTCGACAAGGCGATAAAGAAAAATGACGATAGCCAAGGTGGTGAGCAGGCCGGTTGCACCTTCAGCGATTCGTTCGATCGAATCGGGAAGCGGCAGGATTTCCTTAAAGGCGTATACAGCCACGGTAATCAGCAACAGACGAATCGGCCAAACCGTGGCCTGAAGTACAAAACGCGTACGAATTTTTTCCTCCTGGTCTTTAAGATCAATCAGCATGCCGGAAAGAAACTTTTCTGAAATCCGGATCAATAAAAAGACCAGGTTTATGATGATAATTATCAGCAAATAGCGCCACCAGGCATATTTCCACAACCATTCGGGAAAAAGGGTTCTCTGGGTATAGACAAAGGCCGCACCCACCATGATGAGAACGGATACTCTTAAAATACTTTTAAGTCTCGACACGGTAGGTTCGGGAAACCCCTCTTGTATTTTTTGGGGTAAAGAGGATGTCAGGCGATCAAGCATCCCTATCAAGTGAAAGGAAATCAGGACAACCGATAGGGCTACGAGCAACGCCTCTATTCCATGGATAAGCTGAACCAAGCCGACAGGTATAATTACAGCCGACTCTGCCATCCATAAAAGCAAAGCGATGAATATGAGGCGAAGTGGAGACAATATTGATGGGATCTTCCAATCTTCTGGGGAAAGCCCTTTTTCCTCCATGTATTTTCGAATATGTTTTTTGATAAATCGAAATAAAATTTCCACCACAATGAGCCCAACAACAAGTATGCCGAGGGAAACAAAAAATCGCCATGGTTCGTTTCCGGATCCAAACTGATCGAACAACACATCAAAATTAGCGAATTCTTTTGAATCATTCATTTTTAGCCCTCCTCTATATGCGGATTCAGGTTAAAGCGTTTTTTAAGAGACCTGATAATTACCACTTTTTTATTTACCGTTTTAGTCTCTTGCAAAGGTCTTTACCATTTGCGAAAGGCGGCTTGTTAGAGCCGGGCTCAGTTGGCGGCGATCCAACCGCCACTGCCAGTTGCCGTATCCCGTGGCCGGGCGATTCATTCTTGCATTCGATCCGAGCCCTAAAATATCCTGCATGGGAATGATCACCGTATTGGCTGCAGACATCATGACCAGTCGAATCATTCCCCAAAGGCAAAAAGGAGGACCTTCATCCAAGGAAACTCATAGTGGCGGATGACTTCGCGGACATCCGGCGTAATGAATCATAGATCCTCAGCGATGGCGGGCCGAAGTCAAAACTCATTCTGGAATAATTATTGACCAGCCGAACAATTCAATTTTCGGCATTCATCATACGGGACGCCGTATTGGGACCGTAACATTCAACTGCAATTCGTTCATTCCAATCGTAATACGGATATGCCGAATCCTGAACCTCGATGATTTCAAGCCACGGATTTTCCCGAGGCGGCTGGTAGAAATGTCCGTGGATGCGGATATACCGGTTCAAGTTTGCTTGTCCCTTATATTCCTTTTTCAGCCATAAAGGCTGCCAGGTCCGCCACCCGGCATGAATACCCCCATTCGTTGTCATACCAAGCCACAACCTTTGCTAAATTTCCCTGCATCACCTCCGTAAACTCCATATCCACG
>Ga0180009_10007075_pt1 | contig 11593 bp, 6 predicted proteins | sample OS_PC_MetaG_FD_123537 | JGI IMG/M metagenome (GOLD analysis project Ga0180009, IMG submission 123537) | Groundwater microbial communities from the Aspo Hard Rock Laboratory (HRL) deep subsurface site, Sweden - OS_PC_MetaG | ecosystem: Environmental > Aquatic > Deep subsurface > Groundwater...
GGATTACCGATTTCAGTTGCCACAATTTTTTGATTACTAGGATCAGAACTGACAGATTTGGCTGTCAATTCAGAAGTTGGCGCTGCATCATATAAACCATTCGCACCCACAAGCTCACCCTCCTGTTGAGCCATAGCCAAAGCTAACCACAAAAAGAAAGCCATAACCGGCCCACCAATCAAAGCAGTACTCAATCTCTCCCACCAATTTTCATTAAATGCTCTAAAACCTTTTTTCAATTTTTCCGGTAATGCCCAAGCAAAAAACATAACCGGTGAAGTAATTAACAAAAACCACAAAATGATAATACGCGCCAAAAAGAAAATTATCATGATTAATACCAATGTAATTGATATGGAAATAATCCAAGCACCAAAAATTGCAGCTACAAGTATATTCATCATATACCAAGCTGATGCTTTACCAGCCGCACTAGAATTAACAACCAAAGTATTACCTTCTTGTTTTATAACTCCAGTTGTATCCTCAATGCGCATTATATCCGCAATATGCAAAGCCTGAACAAAATTACCACCAGCCGCTTGCTTAAATCCATTTACAAAAGTCAACAAAATAACCTGAGAAAAATCAATCATCAAACCAATCAGTGTTTTAGAAAAGTTAATCAAAACAGCCATCAATAAAAGCTTTGGCAAAATATCACGATAACGAAATTCTTTTGGATAACCGATTATAGTAGCGAAAGCCGAAACCAAAACCACAATAATAAAAAACATGTTTACCGTATCGCGCATAATGGGCCAACCAACACGAACCGGAAAGGAATGAACAAAATTATTATATTGTACTATCTTAATTAACAACTCAACCAAAAACAATAATAACCAACCCAACATTTCCATTAACCAAATAACCAGCTTGGCAATCAAGCCCATTATCCAATTCGCAACCATGGTCATTGTATCATTTTGCAATTGCGGTGCAGCCAAAACCGGCATCACAAACATAGCCACCACAAAAAAAGCCATAACGGTTGATATCGTTATAAACAAACGTCGTCTGGATTTTCTCTTGGCTTGTGAATCGTTATCTTCAAATACAGCATCAGGTGAGCTGACAAGCTTTTGTAAGAGAAAACCATGCAGCGACCTCTTCCCCTGCTTGGTCTCTGTTCGCGACCTTCTCATAAACATCTTTATTATATTGTAGCACAAAAACGCTACTCACGCGCCCAAACAATCCACATCCTAAATTACCAAACAATATCCAAAAAACAACCACCATTACCCAACAAAATAAACTCAAATCAACGTATCAAATAACTAAAAATAAAGTTTGAAGTTTATACAATATAATGCTAGACTAAGCCTATTCATGAAACCCGTTTCTGTTCACGTTGACCTTCTGAACACAGGTTCGGACAAGGTACAACAAAAGAAAACAGCAATAATTGCAGTTTTTTTTGCTTGTCTGGTTGGAATCCTGGCTACCATAGGCGCTGCAGCATCTTATAGAGCTGCTAGTCATGGCACTAGTGTTTTTGCAGAAATGCGTAACTTACCAGTTATCGCTGAATTTACCCACTTCGCAACAGGTGAGGATAACCTTGGTGGCAATAGCGCTTACGCCAAAACAGCCGATGACCGAATCAATATTTTATTTCTTGGTGTAGGAGGCGATGGACATGACGGTGCACAGCTAAGTGATACCATCATTTTAGCTTCGTATGACACAAAAAGTGAAAAATTCGCCATGCTTTCCATACCTCGTGATCTGGCCTATCCAATTGGTAATAGTCAATTCCGAAAAATCAACAATCTAAATGCAATTTACGAGGCAAAGTATCCCGGCGAAGGCGCCAAAAAAACAGCCGAAGCAATAAGTGAACTACTTGTAATTCGCATTGATCATGTAATCAAGATTGACTTTGATGGCTTTGCAACATTCATTGATGCCCTGGGTGGTGTGGATGTTGATGTAGAAAAAAGTTTTACGGACAGCTCTTATCCAGCTCCAGGACATTTGTGGAAAACAGTTCGCTTCGAAGCCGGTCAGACTCATATGGATGGCAACACTGCTCTAGAGTTTGTCAGATCACGTCATGGTAATAATGGTGAAGGCTCTGATTTTGCACGCAGCCGCAGACAGCAATTAGTAATCCAAGCCGTAAGAGATAAATTATTATCCATGGGAACACTGGCCAATCCTAAAAAAATCAGCGAACTATATAATGTAATCTCCGGTAATATTCAAACCGACCTTTCTGCTTGGGACATGATTTCATTGGTGCCATACGTAACCAAACTTGATGATGGAAATATTACAGTTCGTGTTTTAACCGATGCTAGTGACGGCGAACTTTCTCCGGCTAATGTTGGTGGCGAATATATGTTATTCCCACGTAAACCTGATTGGTCAGAAATACGTACCATCGCGGCAAATCCTTTTGTATCCAAAGAAGATGAGAAAAAATTACTAATGCCCGCCTCACCCATAGCACTAGAAATTAAAAACGGCACAAATTACGAAGGTTACGCATATCAAGTAACACAAAAACTTAAAAGCCTTGGATATAACGTACCTAGTTTTGGTAACGCATCTCATAAAGGCTACGAACGTACTGTGCTTTACGATTTAACCGGTGGAAAGGAATCCGAAGAACTGGTTAGACTAAAAAAAATCTTGGACGCCGATGTTTCATCAGCCACTCCACAAGAACTTACTGATAGCGACGAACGTGCAATTTTAACCGACGACATGGCCCAAGAACGCATTAAAGCATCATCAACTCAATTCTTAATCATCCTAGGAGAGTCTAGCTTGGGACTTATTCAACCATATTATGAACCCTCGCAAAACTAAAACTCCTTTGGTAGCAATCGTTGGTAGAGCTAATGTTGGTAAATCAACTTTTTGGAACAAACTTAGTGAAACTTCCCAAGCCATCACCTCCGGAAAACCGCACACAACCCGCGATCGCAATTACGCGACCTGTCTTTGGCGTGGAAAAATAATAAATATTGTTGATACTGGTGGTATGGATTCAGAAATGGATACCACCATTGGTCAAGGTATTAGAAAACAAGCTGAACAAGCTATCAAACAAGCAAATTTGGTATTATTTTTAGTTGATTCTAAAACCGGTGTCATGCCTCAGGATCTAGAATTCGCAGAATTTGTTCGCAAAACCAATCCTCATTTCATATTAATAGCCAATAAAGCAGACAAAAGAGCTAACCTTGGTGAATCTATTAGCAAAGAGCTCTGGCAACTAAGGCTTGGAGATCCTCTTACAATGAGTGCAATCAGTGGCCGTGGAGTTGGGGATGTTTTAGATGAAGTTTACAAAAAACTAGAAGAAATTCACAAACCACCAACCGAACCCGAAACAAATGAAAGTTTAAAAATTGTTATCATGGGTCGTCCAAATGTTGGCAAGTCATCAATCATGAACGCCATCTTGGGTGAAGAACGCTCTATCGTTTCCCCAATTGCCCACACCACACGAGAACCACTAGACACAGAATTCACTTGGCAAGACAATCGCATTACTTTAGTTGATACGGCTGGAATGAGAAAACGCGCTAAAGTTACAGATCGCATTGAGCATGAAGCCATCGAACGCAATAGAGTAGCTCTCACCCGTGCTGACATCGCTCTATTAGTTATTGATGCAACCGAGGATCCTCGCAAACAAGACAAACATCTAGCCGGGCTCTTACAAGATGCTCGCAAAGGTTTAATTGTGGTAGTAAATAAATGGGATTTAGTCCCAGACAAATCCTCTAATACGTCGATGGAGTTTACAAGAAACATTAGAGAATCGTTGCCATTTTTAAATTGGGCTCCAGTTATCTTTGTTTCAGCCAAAGAACGTAAACACATCATCGAAATTTTAAAAACAGCATTTAAAGTTGAAGCCGAACGTCAAAGAATAATTTCTGATAACGCACTCAGTAAACTCTTAAAACAAATCATCGCTATTCAATCTCCTAAAGCAGCACAGGGCACAAAAGCTCCTTATGTGACAGAGGTAACCCAAACAGCAACCAAACCACCAACATTCGAAATGACAGTGCGTGGGAAAAAAATAACTTTACTTAAATCTTGGATCAGATTTTTCGAAAATCAACTTAGAAAAAAATTCGGTTTTGTCGGTACACCTATCCTTGTAAATGTAATTTACGATAAAACACCCATGGCTCCCTTAAAAGGACCTCAAAGACGTAAAAAACCAATTGGTCGCAAAGGATTTAGATATTAAAAAATAAATTCATTTACTAAATTAAAAAAAATTGAAGTTTAAACTCCGGTAGTTTATAGTATTAATTATGAAATTAATAATTGGTCTGGGTAATCCAGGAAAAGACTACGAACAAACGCGTCACAATGCCGGTTTTTGGACATTGGATCAAATAGCTAAAGGATTAAATTTAGAATGGCGTAATTCACGAGTAAGGAATGCTCTTTATACCAAAGGAGTTTTTAATGACATTGACATTTTACTCGCAAAGCCAACCACCTTTATGAATCTTAGTGGCAACGCCGCTTCGGCATTAGCTTCTTACTATAAAATAAAACCTACAGACATACTCATTGTTCATGATGATATGGATTTGCCTTGTGGAGCTTTCTCATTTAGCGAGGGCGGTAAAGCAGCAGGACATCATGGAGTAGAATCTGTTTATCAACATTTCCCCAATTCAAAAATTCAAAGATTACGGATTGGGATTGGTCGTTCAGAACATGCTGAGCCGGGTAAAATTTATGTTCTCAAAAAACCTCCCGCTTCCGAATTAAAAATTTTAAACAATACAATTGTCAAAGCGGCTATTGCTATCGAGGATTGGGTTACTAATGATATTCATATAGCTATGAACAATTGGAATCATAACAAAAAAACCGCTTAAAACTGCTTACGAAAAGGCGTATCTTGGGATTGGAGGGGCGCTCCCGAGAAGGCCATCCGCAAGCAGATGCAAACGGTTTTTTAACCTGCTCATGTCTTATCAAAAATCTGAGGTATTTGTCAAGCCCGAATGGAATCAATCAAGGCTAGGTTGGCTGGCTTGTGCATGGTTCGAAAAATTCGGCAGCGTAAGCCTAAAAAAATTACAAAATCATTTTAACAATGATAATGGTGATAAAGCTTTTCAAGCCAGTGAAACCGAATTAATAAAATGTGGAATTATACCAGCCAGCACCAAAGAATTTATCACCTGGCGAAAAAATATCAAACCCGAAAATTTAAAGAAAAACATTGATAATCATGGAATTGATTTTTTCCTACCTTGGGATAAACCATATCCCGCCATACTTCATCAAACATCTTCACCACCTGGTGCAATTTTTTGGAGAGGAGCGCCTCTGGACTCTAGACCTTGGATAGCAGTTGTTGGCACAAGACGCATGAGCACTTACGGCAAACGTGCAACAGAAAAAATAGTTACAGAACTAGCACAAATGGGCGCTGGTATAATCTCAGGACTTGCTCTTGGTATAGATGGACAAGCTCATAAAAGTTGCATTGACGCAAAAGGCAAAACCATAGCGGTTTTAGGTTGTGGTTTAGATGATGCAACCATATATCCAAGAGCTCATCAAAAACTCGCCGAACAAATACTACTTAATCAAGGAAGTCTAATAAGCGAATACCCACCACTAACTCCTTCACTCAAGCACCATTTTCCACTTCGCAATCGAATAATCGCTGGATTATCAAAAGCCGTAATCGTAATCGAAGCAGGCGAAAAATCAGGTTCGGTTTTGACTGCAAAAAATGCCTTGGATGAAAATCGAGAAGTGTTCGCAGTACCAGGACCCATTACAAGCTCAACCAGCATCGGCTCTAACGATCTTATCAAACAAGGAGCCGGCGTATGCACAAGCGCTACAGATATCCTTAGCAATCAAAATTTCATACCCGCCAAAACCACCATCCAAACCAGAGAACCGACCATGGATGAAAAATGTATTTTAGACCTCTGCCGAACCAGTACCCACGTTGATGACATGGCTCGCCTGTTACAACTTTCACCAGCAATAGTTTCTTCAACCTGTCTTAACCTAGAGCTAATGAATGCACTCCAAGATACAGGGGGAGGAAACTATGAGATTACACCTACCGGCAGACAAATGCTTACAATGCCCCATAACTGATATTTTAGCCAAAAAATGCCCTACTCTACATTAATATATAACCTTACGCTTGCCCGATTAGTCAGTTTTTGATATCTTCCCTTCATTAACTATGAATTTAGTAATCGTTGAATCTCCAACCAAAGCCAAAACAATATCCAAATTTTTAGGCAAAGATTACCGTGTTGTCGCCAGCATGGGTCATTTGCGTGATCTACCTAAATCTAAATTAGGTGTTGATGTTGAACACAATTTTGAACCAATATACGTAATACCCGCTAGCCATAAAGCTAAAGTTAAAGAAATTAAAGATGCTGCCAAAAAGGCCAAGTCAATATACTTCGCAACTGATGAAGACCGCGAAGGTGAAGCCATATCTTGGCATTTAGCTCAAATCTTAGACCAAGATCCGGAAAAGCTACACCGTATTACTTTTCATGAGATTACCAAAGATGCTATTAATCACGCTTTAGCTAACCCACGCTCTTTGGATATGAAACTAGTTGATGCTCAACAAGCGCGTCGTATTTTAGATAGACTCGTAGGTTATCAACTATCCCCTTTCTTATGGCGCCATGTTAAGCGAGGTCTTTCGGCCGGTCGCGTACAATCAGTCGCAGTACGCTTAATTGTAGAACGCGAACGAATAATAAAAGCTTTTGTACCAGAAGAATACTGGAGTATAGAAGGTGAATTTTTATCTCCCGAAAAGCAAGAAATAAGTGCAAAACTACATAAACTTGATGGCAAGACCCTTGATAAAATGGCTATTAAAAATAAAGAACAAGCCGATCAATACTTAGAACAGTGCAAAAAAGAAAAGTGGCACATAGAAGCCGTAGAACAAAAAGAACGTAAAAAGGCTCCACCAGCTCCATTTACCACCTCCTCTTTACAGCAAGAAGCCAACAATCGCCTAGGTTTTAGTGCTAAACAAACCATGACCTTGGCACAAAAATTATACGAAGGTTTAGAAATTGGCACAAAAGATTCCGGAGGTTTGATAACCTACATGCGTACCGATAGTTTTAATCTGGCTGAAAAATTCTTAGAAGAAGCAAAAGAATATATTAAAAAAGATATCGGCCCAGAATATACTCTAGATAAACCCAGAACCTACAAAACTAAATCCAAAGGCGCACAAGAAGCTCATGAAGCCATTCGTCCAACCGATCCCGCGCTAACACCTGGGATGATCGAGCCCTATGTTGATAAAGGCTTACTTAAACTTTATACGCTTATCTGGCAACGCGCTTTGGCTACTCAAATGCCGGATGCTACTTTAAACAATACTCGAATTGATATTAACGGTGGTATTTTTACTTTCCGCGCAACCGGCCAGCAAGTTGTTAAAGAAGGTTATTTAAAACTCTATCCAGATCAAGAAAAAGACAAACTCTTACCAACCGTAAACGAAAAAGATGATTTAGAGTTAAAACAAACAAAAAGCGTTCAACACTTTACAGAGCCACCCGCAAGATTTTCCGATGCAACTTTAGTTAAAGTTCTAGAAGAAAATGGTATCGGCCGCCCAAGTACATACGCATCAACAATTTCCACCATAATTGACAGAGGCTATGTTGAACGTGATGACAAAAAAAGATTACAACCCACAGACATCGCCGGTAGCGTTATAGACATGCTAATTAAAAGATTCCCTGACATTGTTGATACGGAATTTACAGCACGCATGGAATCATCTCTTGACCACGTCGCTGAAGGTCACACAAATTGGCAACCATTATTGCAGGCTTTTTATGGGCCATTCCACATGCAACTAGAAACTCAAGAAGCAGAGATGGAAAAAGAAACTCAAAAAGAAGCCGAAGGACAAGTCTGTCCAGAATGTGGCAAGCCAATGCAAGTTAAAAGTGGTCGCTTTGGTAAGTTCCTAGCCTGCTCTGGTTATCCGGAATGCAAATCAACCAAACCATTAGAAGGTCAACCAGAACCACCAAAAGCTGAACCCACTGATGAAAAGTGTCCAACCTGTAATGCACCAATGCTTAAAAAAATAGGTCGCTTTGGACCTTTTCTAGCCTGTTCCAATTATCCGGAATGTAAAACCATTGTTAATATCGAAGTTCCTGCCTTAGATCAAAATGGTAATAAAATTAAATGTCCTAAATGTAAAGAAGGAGATATTTTAGAACGTAAATCTAAAAAAGGTAAACTCTTTTATTCCTGCAACCAATACCCCAAATGCGATCAAGCCTTTTGGGACAAACCCACCGGCGACCCCTGCCCTGAATGCAAATACCCAACCCTGGTACGCAAAGGTAAAACCATCTACTGCCCAGACAAAGAAAATTGCAAATATAAAACCACGATAGAACTAGACTAATTTAAAACGCGCAACAGCGCGTTTTAAATTTATTTCGAATCTGGTTTTTTGTATTTTTGATCCATCCAATCCATTAATTTTTTCTGACCCGCATTAAACATCTCCACCAAACCACTCCCCAAATCTGCTTTAAATAAATAATTTGGCAAAGCTGTAATAACTTTGACCACTCCCTTCGCAGTGCCTAAAAATTTATTACCAACCCATCCCACTGCAGCCATTCCACCCGTTGTGCCACGACCACCAACAGCACCAACATAGTTTTTCTTTTTACTCACAGTTGAATTTGGCATTGTATTAATATTCTGAACAGGCTGTTGGACAAACTGTTGATCTGGTTGCTGTGAACCATATACCTGTTCATACTGCTGTGTCTGTTGATTATACTGCTGTTCCTTTTGTTGTTCCTGTTGTGCATCAACTCTTTCAGGAGCATGCCTGTATGCTTCAGCGCCCGCAGCGACAGCCGCCCCTGCTGCAAAAACAGCCACATCCGGAGTTTTTGGCATACGCTTTAAAGCTTCAATTTTTAATTTTCTGACTTCATTCTCATTTGCAATAGACATGGACTCAATATCCCTAATTTGTTGTAGTATATTTTGCTTCTTTTCTACCAACTCCTTACTCGGCTCCTTACCAGCCAAACGATCCTTATGCATGGCTGCTTCTGTTAATCTTAATTTTTCATGTAACCCAAATAATTGAACTTCATATTCGGCAGCCTCATACTGCAAACCCTGAAATCTCCTTTGTTCATTATCAACTAAATTAGACCACTCCTCTTTTGTAATCACACCACCTTCATACTCACTACCCCATTCAAAAAATTGTAAATCCTTAATCTTATCACGCTTACCAACCAACTCTTTTTCCGCAATTTCAAAATCAGATAAATCTACTTTTTCTATTCTTAACGTTCCAGTTGGACCTGTTTCAGCTTCCGTTATCCTTACCGTCCCTGTAGGACCGGTTTCCTGTTCTACTATTCTCATTGTTCCGGTTGGACCAGTTTCCACTGACGCCATCTTTAACGTACCTTTTGGACCCGTCTCTTGTGATGCAATCCTTACGGTTCCCGACGGCATGGATTCTTGAGTGGGTATTTTTAAAGTTTCAGTTTTTTTACTGACCTGATCCGCAATTTTTAAAGTTTCATTCCTGCCAACAGTTTGCTCCTCTATTTTCAATGTCCCGGTCGGTCTTGTTTCATTCACTTGAGGCTCTATTTTCAGTGTCTGAGTTTGTTTTAATACGGGTAACTCTAAAGTTCCTGTAGCGGTTGGTAAATTCTCTGGTGGCTCCACAACTTTTGCATCCCAACCTTTATCAGTTTCACTAGTATCAATCGCTCCCTTAGATTCCTTAGCTGCCATCTGCATTTTTTTATTTCTCTCCAATTGCGCTAATTGCTGCTCCAAACCAAAACGAGATCTCTCATCAGATATTCTGGTAACCATTTCTTTAGCAGAACCCAAGTCACCTTTATCTATCAACGCGTAGGCAACATCCCTATAAGCCAAAGACCTGCCATAATCACTATCAATTAAATCAGACATTTCCACCGCTCCCAGAATATCACCCTCTTTAAGCTTACTCTTTACCCCACTAACCGATGGTCGCTCCAAAAGTTTCTCCGCATTTTTTTGACCAGCTTCTTTTTGTCGTTTTGTTTTTTCTTTTTGAGATGCTTCACCTGCCTTGGCATCAAAAACCTTCTCAATCTGCGTATCAAGATCTTGCCAATTACGCGCTTCAGCTTTTTGCGCCTCTTGTGTTTTTTGAACAATCTCAGCCTGTCGTACCTCTTGTTTGGCTTGAACATTCTCCAAAGTTTTAGACAATTGTTCATCAAAATCCGCACCCAAATCACCTTCAGGTTGAAAACTTTCTCTTAAAGTCCGCCTCACACCCGACTCTGGTTCAACTTCCACACCGCTTTCCGCTCCACTCGCTTCTGTAGCTGATTCCGACAACCTTAAAGACTCTCTAGCTTGAGATCTAACAGATCTGACTTCATCTAAATTAACAACATTTTTAACCTGTTCTCTCACTCCGGATTCTTTTAAATCAATAGCCGAATCTGTTGCTTTTACGACCTCAGCCACCTCCGGAACATTACTTGGTGACTCTGAAATCACAGATTCTCTGACACTTTTAGTCATTTCAACCACTTCACCCATAACCTGCTCAGGAGTTACATTTTTTTGCTCAACCTGAGCAATTTCTGATGATTTTATCACTTCAGTGGATGGAAGATTTTCGTTTTCTGATTGTTCGCTTATTGGCATAATAATTAGCCTTATTATAGCAGATTTTCCTGTGTTCACCCCTGTTGACAAAAACACCATTTTATGTTATATTACCTCGTTATCTGAGCAACCTGCTTAGAAACATTTTGGCATCATTTCGCCAAAATCCGCACCATTTCACAATAATACGAGAATCACCCGCGCCAATAACGCGGGCTCAACTTCCGAGATCGGACAATAGCCCAAGGAGAATTCAATGTCGCATATCGCCACTCTCCCCCCCGCCATCCTCGTCAACTTCCACGTCTGGTCCGAAAAACTTCGAGAGCAGCTCAACCTCCTCCCCGAAAACATCACACAGGAGGAATGGGAAGCGCGTCAGGAAGCGCGCAAGCCACACGACACCAAAGTCCGACAGCACATGGTAGACACAGGTACGCCCATCCTGAACGGAAAAAGTGGGGTCACTGGACTCCACCTAGCGAATCTCATTCGCGATCTGCAACAGGAAGGGTACAAGCTCGTCGACGCCTACATGTTCACCAAGTACCAAAAGCGTGCCAACGCCGATGGCATGGTCAACACAGTGCCAATGGGTGACGTCGCTCGTTTCGTCTTCGCCATCGAGGGTGAAGTTCGTTTCGAGGATCCAAGCGACTCTATGGACCTGCTCCTCGACCTCATCGAAGAGCTGGAAAACATGAAGAAAAACGTCGCGCCACTCGTCATTGTCTGGAGGAATAAAAACCCCGAAGGCGTCATGACCACGGACACGGTCAACATCATCCGGCTCAGCCAGCAGGACGAACGCACCGCATCGAACGACGCGCCCAGGGATCTCCGTTTCAAAAACGGAGAGTACAGAGTCCTCTCGTACAACCAAATGAACGGCTACCTGCCC
>Ga0180009_10007076_pt1 | contig 11592 bp, 7 predicted proteins | sample OS_PC_MetaG_FD_123537 | JGI IMG/M metagenome (GOLD analysis project Ga0180009, IMG submission 123537) | Groundwater microbial communities from the Aspo Hard Rock Laboratory (HRL) deep subsurface site, Sweden - OS_PC_MetaG | ecosystem: Environmental > Aquatic > Deep subsurface > Groundwater...
CAAAAGCACCTGGAGGTCCTCGTTATATACAACCGTTGTGTACTCATAATACTGTGTACTGCCGTTATCGATGTATTCATAATAGGTTACCAGACATTCCACTTCGCTGTCCTGATCGAAAATATTCTGAGTAACATATTGGATATCATAAAGGTAATTATTGGCAGGAAGGGAAAACGACATGGTCTTCCAGAGCGAATGATCGAGATTATAGATCCGGCACTGGCTGTTGGCAACATCCATGACATAATATTTTGTTCCTGAGAGCTCAAGCCAGGCAACACCGGCAGAAACATTATACGTGTTCTCCAGGGAGATCTGTGATTTCAAATTTTGGCTAAAACATAAGAATAGCAATGAATATAAGACAATAACAATCCTTTTCATAGGTAATTATTTAGATATTTAGGATTGCAAATTTAATCTTTTACCGGATGGTCGAGGATTTTTATATCACTTTCTTTTCCGAAGACGGTCAGGTTATCTCCTTCTTCGATCAGGGTGTTTACGTCGGGGAAGGGTAAAAAGTCATTTTTCTTTTTAACAATTCCTAAAATTCTGATATTAAGCTTTGTTATTTCGGGATCGTTTAATGTTTTTCCTACTGTCCAGTCACCCTTTTTCACTTGAAGTTCGGTTAAATGAAAATCATCGTGCAATTTTACCAGGGAGATATGATCGCGAAGATGCCAATTGGTTGTTTTTTTCAGGGTAAGTGTGATCTTGGTAAAAAGCCAATTGTCGATTCTTTTATTGGCTGAGAGAAACATGATGAGGCCGACTCCCCCGGCGAGTGCGGCAAGGTTATAATACCAGGCAAGACCGGCTGTGTCTTTATGGATAAAGGTAAGCAGGATAGAGGCCATCACCGTGACTATACCGGCATTTCCCAGCAACATAAGGATCATAACGATTTTTCGCCGTATGGGATGACTGGTGATCATTTCGGCTTCATGGGTTGTAAACCCGACTCCAGAAAATGCCGACCTGGCCTGGAAACGGGCTATTTCCGAAGAAAGGCCGGTATTGACCAAGGCTACGGTTGCAATTTTTGTAATCAAAATGGAAAAGAGGATGATGGTGATGACGCTGATTACAGGTAACATATTATCAGTTTTATTGATTTATTTCAATGGCCCAGGCATTTAAACAATATGGATTGCGAGTTAAATGATCAGGAATATGTATAACACAACCCTCCCCATTTTTCTCCCAGGAAAGATTTTCTTCGCTTCCTACTAACCTTGCAATTGATCCTTCCTCCGGGCAATATTGCATAAGCGATATCACTTTGGGAATATCGGTTTCACCTTCGTCTGCCAGGTAAATCAGGAAGGTTCTTCCATCATTTTTCCTGGTCAGGCATATCTTTCCTTCTTTATAAGGGTATAAAGGCCTGGTTCCGTAAATGGCTTCGCTGTTGAGCTTCATCCATTCCCCCGTTTCCCTGAGCATATCATAGGCTCCGGGGTCCCAGGTCCCGTCGGGGCCGGGGGCTATGTTCAACAGGAGATTACCACCCTTGGCCACGATATCTACCAGTAGATGAACCACCTTCCTGCCGCTCATATACTTGGCATTAGGCACCCACGACCAGCTTCCTCCCGCTATGATGCAGGATTCCCAGGGATAGGGCAGCATCTTCTCAGGTACCTGGTTCTCCGGTGTCAGGTAATTCTGGTTTATTCCAGGAACAGCGCGGTCAACGACAATGATACCGGGCTGCTTCTGCCGTACTTTCTGTACCAGCTCATCCATACGAATATCCTGGTTCTGTATGCGGGTAAATTTAAAATCCGGACTGTTGATGGCGCGCCTTATTTCATCATCCGACTTCTTTCTGACCCAACCACCGTCGAGCCATAATATGTCAACCTTCCCGTAATCCGATACCAACTCCAGTAATTGGTTGTGGGTGAATTCAATATAATTTTCCCATCGTTCAGAATAAGCTTTAATGTCATAATTAACATTACGATCGGGTGTAGCAAAATTCGGCCACCAGTAATACTCACAATGCCAATCGGGCTTGGAAAAATAGGCTCCGGTCCACAATCCTTCCTTCCTGAATGCATCGAAGATTTCCAGGGTTATATTGGAACGTTTATCCACACTGAACGGGCATCCCGGATCGGTAACCTTGTAATCAGTATACTTTGTATCAAACATACAGAAACCATCGTGGTGTTTGGTGGTAAAAACCACGTACTTCATTCCTGCTGAGCGGGCAGCCTCTGCCCAGCGCTCAGGCTCAAACTTCACCGGATTAAAGGTGGTCTTCAGGTTCTCGTAATCTCTTTTGTAAGCAATATAATCAGGGTTATTCCTCCGGCACCATCCCTCATCTTCGGCACAGATTGACCACGATTCTACCACGCCCCACTGGCTGTAGGGCCCCCAGTGCATGAGAAGCCCGAATTTAAGATTCTGCCATTGATCCAGCTTCTCCAGTACCATGGTGTCGGTTTCCGGGAAATAAGGTCCTTCATGGTGTTGTGCTAATAAGTCCATGGTGCTTGCCACCAATAATAAAATGATGAAAATGGGTTTTGATGTCATTTGATCAGGATAAATTGAGGGTTTTTGATATCAATAAATAGTTTTGACAAATCTAATCATTATTGAAAGCCTGTTAGCAGGAAGTCAATCAAAGATGATCACCTCTCCCCTGGCGCGAATATCTTCTGAAGAAGCTCCTATCTGTAATTCGTATAATCCCGGGTCTATCCTGTAGCGTTTTGAATATTCGTTAAAATAGGACAGGCGATAAGAGTTAATCACGAAGTTTATATGTTTTTTCTCATTTGCATCGAGGCTCACTCTCTGGAATGCGATGAGTGTTTTCCTGGGACGGAAGTTTCCGGATTTCTTCCTGGCTGCATAAACCTGAACGACTTCATCACCCGGGGTATCGCTATTGTTGCTTATGGTAAGTGAAAGCCGGATATCATTTCCTGCAACAATCAAACCTTCAGCAACCCTTGGGTTCTCATAAGCGAAGTCTGAATAGCTAAGCCCATGCCCAAATGGGAAGCTTACCTTTCCTGAAAAGTACCGGTATGTTCTGCCTTCCATAGAATAATCATCGTAGGGAGGGAGGTCCTCAATGTTACGGTAAAATGTAACAGGCAGTCTTCCGGAGGGATTGGAGCTTCCAAAAAGTATATCTGCCAGCGCATTTCCTCCTTGTTCCCCGGGATACCAGGCAAAAAGCATAGCATCGGCGAGGGAGTCAATCTCCTCTGTTGCAATGGCGCTTCCTCCGGTGATCACCACGATCAGTGGTTTTTCTTTTATGTTGTGCCTTAGTTTATGAAGGAATTCCACCTGATTACGTGGCAGGCGTATATCCTGGCGGTCCCCCCCTTCTGCCAGCATTGCATCGCCTTCCTCCCCTTCAAGCATACGGTTCAAGCCGACGACCGCTATGCTTACGTCGGCACGGCGGGCTTCCCAGAAACCATGGAAAATGCTGTCGGTATTCAGTAGGCAACCCCGGCTGTAATCGACTACGGTTCCGGGATCAGACCGGTTAACGATGCCTTCGACGAAAGTGACCATGTTTCCTGAGAAACCGTTATAATTACCTACCAGTGCATCATTATCAAAAGCCGTAGGGCCGGTAATGAATATATTCCGGATCTTTGATTCGTCGAGCGGGAGGGTATTGTTTTCGTTTTTCAGCAGAACAATGGATTTGGTTGCGGCCTCCAGCGCCATTTCCCTGTGCTCATCACAATTCACGACTTCCCGGGGTATAGCGTTGAATGGCACCATTTCCGGAGGATCCATGAGTCCAAGCCGGAACCGTGTTCTCAGTAAAACCGCCAGGTTCGAGTCAATCGTTGATTCCAACACCAATCCGCTGTCGACTGCTTCCGGAAGGTATTTATAAATATACCCGCAATTAAGGTTAACCCCGGCATTGGCAGCCATGGCAGCAGCCTCTGCACGGGTATCCACAACCTTGTGCCTTGCCCAAATATCGTCCAGGGCCCAACAGTCGGACACAATATGCCCCTCAAAACCCAGATATTCCCTCAGCACTTTCTGTAAAAGCAGAGGGCTCCCGCAGCAGGGCAGTCCGTATGTCCTGTTGTACGCACACATTACCGCTTCCACACCGGTATCAGCCAAAGCCTTGAATGCAGGAAGATAGGTCTCAAAAAAATCCCTTTCCGGAGGGGTGGCGTCAAAGTGGTGCCGCGATTCTTCCGGTCCGCTGTGAACCACATAATGCTTGGCGCATGCCGCTGCTTTAAGGTAACGGCGATCATCACCCTGTAAGCCGCCAACAAAGGCCTCGCCAATCCTGGATGTCAGATAAGGATCTTCGCCATAGGTCTCCTGACCCCGGCCCCAGCGGGGATCACGGAAAATATTAACATTGGGAGTCCAGAATGTTAATCCCGTATATTGCTCGTAACTGCCTTTGGCTACCGCAGCATTGTGTTTGGCGCGGGCTTCATCGGAAATGGCTCCGGCGATCCTGTAAACAAGGTCAGGATCAAATGTCGCCGCCATACCTATAGCCTGAGGGAATACCGTTGCCTTTCCCGCACGGGCTACGCCATGAAGGCACTCATTCCACCAGTTGTAAGGCGGAATGCCGAGGCGCTCAACGCCCGGACTGTTATACAGCATCATGGAAGCTTTTTCCTCCAGGCTCAAGCGGGAGATCAGATCGGAAATCCGTTTTTCCATGCCAAGGGCCGGATCCTGGAACGGAAACCGGTAGCTGCTTTCCTGGCTTATTAAACTTGAAACAGATAAGAAAATGAAGAGGAAAAATAACAGGATTTGTTTCATTATTCAATATTTTCTATTCATAAATATCTATTTCCCCATCCAGCAAAACAGCAATAACAGTAATTTGCGGATCAAGCACTTCCTGTGGGACATCAATATACAAAATGCCGGGCACTTCGCTCCAATACTGTTTCATTTTGATATCCCAGGAAAGTTTGGTACCGTTTCCGACCACCCAGATGCGGTTCACCTTGTTCTTGATTCCTTTAACAGGGACGGGGCCTGAAGGACGGCCATCCAGAAAAAGATAAAGTATGTTGCTATCGGCTGATAATGCCGAAGGGCCGTAGTAGTAATCCTTTGCAATTCCGGCCTGCGTCCCGTAGATGGCATCGGCATGCTTGTGTGTCCATCTGCCCAGTTCTTCCAGGATATTCATCTGCTCAACGGGAATGCTTCCATCCGCTTTGGGGCCGATATCAAGGAGAAGGTTGCCCCCCATGCTGATACAATCGGTAAATATCTGAATGATTTGTCCGGGAGTTTTATAATTGCTGTCGTTATGCTGATATCCCCAGGAATCATTCATGGTCATACAAAGTTCCCAGTACTCTGCTTGTGGTCTTTTGATAGGAACACCCTGTTCCGGTGTGGCATAATCGCCATATCCCTGAAGTCGTGAATTGATGATGGCGGCAGGGTTCCTGCTGAGTATCATTTTCCTGATCTCCAGGGCATGCCACTTTTCGGCGCTTTGCTCCCAGTCGCCATCAAACCAATAAAGATCCGGGTTGTAATTCTTTTGTATTTCTGTGATTTGTCCAAAATTGAACTTCACAAAGGACTCCCAGCGGGTGGAATCATCTTCATAGCGTTTTTCGTTGCGGGTGAAATTGGGATAATCAGGATGCGACCAGTCGAGAAGGGAATAGTATAATCCAACCTTAAGGCCTTGTTCGCGGACTTCCATTACAAAGGGGGCAATGAGATCTTTCCCCGCAGGGGTTTTGTTTACCACATTCAGTTCGGAATATGAAGTGGGCCATAATGCAACTCCATCGTGATGCTTGGAAGTGAGGACAACATACTTAGCACCGCTTTCTTTAATGGCCTTTGCCCATTGGTGAGGATCGTAATTCATTGCTGTAAAGCCTTCAAGCTGCCTCATATAATCCTGGTAATCAATATATCCATTAAAGAACGACCAGGACTCATCGATCCCGTTCACGGCATAGATTCCCCAGTGAATAAAAATGCCAAGGCGGGCATCCCGGAACCATTGCATCCTTTGAGCATCAGGCACTTCCTGGGAGAAAGAAAACAAGGGAATGAGGAGTATGAAAAGAAAAGATTTCTTCATGATCAGACTTTCATTATAAACCGTGAGAAAATTATTAAATTATTTAATAAGAGAGGGGGATATTTTGAAATAAAAGGAACTAATAATAAAATGAGGTGGTGAAGAATTTCGCGCAGAGACGCAGAGTTTGTTTCGCGCAGAGGCGCAGGGGATTGTTTCGCGCAGAGACGCAGGAGATTGTTTCGCGCAGAGGCGCAGAGTTTTTTTCGCGCAGAGGCCGCAGGGGACTAATTTGTATAAACAGGCAACTTGTGTAACCGCAGAGGCGCAGGGAAGAGTGTTTCATTAAATAGGATCAGCAATCCCCCTGCGTCTCATTCTTACTCTGCGCCTCTGCGCGAAAAAACTCCGCGCCTCTGCGCGAAACAAAATCTTCAATTTGAACCTAAGTCCTTATGTGAGCAAACCTAATTTTTTAACCTAAATCTAAAAAATATGGATATTAATTATTTATCAGGCCTAATTGTAAAAAAATGCTTAAAGATCCATAAAGGAATAGGGCCTGGATTGTTCGAGTCAGTTTATGAAGAAATACTGGCGGTGGAGCTAACAAGTGAAGGACTTCTGGTAGAGCAACAGAAAGTCTTGCCTGTTTATTGGGAAGGTTTATTGATTAAAAATGGGTTCAAAGCTGATCTAATAGTGGAAGACCTTATTATCGTTGAAATAAAATCTGTTGATTTATTGGCACCTGTTCATAAAAAACAGCTCATTACATACTTAAAAATCTCAGGTTATAAACTCGGATTGCTGGTAAATTTCAATGTTGATTTGATTAAAAATGGAATTCATAGGATTGTAAATAATCTTTGACTATAATCGGTTTAAAAAGAGGTTTACTTCTCGCTGAGAGGAAAAATCTTTCGCGCAGGGGATTGTTTCGCGCAGAGACGCAGAGTTTGTTTCGCGCAGAGACGCAGAGTTTGTTTCGCGCAGAGGCGCAGAGTTTGTTTCGCGCAGAGGCCGCAGGGGAATTATTTGTATAAACGGACAATTTGTGTAATCGAAGAGGCGCAGAGAAGGGTGTTTCATTAAATAGGATCAGCAATCCCCCTGCGTCTCATTCTTACTCTGCGCCTCTGCGCGAAAGAAAATCCTATCAGCGGGAAAGCCTTTGTAAAAAAGATCACAGGTTATTTCGCGCAGAGGCGCAAGGGATTGTTTCGTGCAGGGGCCGCAAGGGATTGTTTCGCGCAGAGGCCGCAGGGGATTGTTCGCGCAGAGGCCGCAGGGGAATAATTTGTATAAACAGGCAACTTGTGTAACCGCAGAGGCGCAGGGAAGAGTGTTTCATTAAATAGGATCAGCAATCCCCCTGCGTCTCATTCTTACTCTGCGCCTCTGCGCGAAAAAAACTCTGCGCGAAAAAAACTCATTCAACAATTACCTCATCGCAGAAAATCCACGACTTCCCCCCTGCACCTATATGCCAGGAAGGACATTGTTTCATTGATCTGGCTATGATCCTGATATATCTGGCATCCGCCTGTCCTGTTTGAAAACTGAATTCTTCCGTAAAAATATCATCCTGTTTTTCCGGTGCACGGTTATTCAGGCTTTGCAAAAACTCCCAGGTTTGGTTGTCGGGCGATACATATAAAGAAACCTCCTGTGGCAGAAAGATCCACGATTTCACTTCCTGGAGGAAGGAGGCTCTTACCAGGCTAATCCTTTGCTTTTCTCCAAGATCAATGATCGCCTCCATATCTTCCCCATGAAACCCCAGCCAGTTAAAATGAAAATCGAGGGTGCCGATCAACCCATCCGTAAGGGCTTTAGCGCCTCCGACAGGATAGATTTCGCTGTGCTCGGTCAGGAGGGTCACCGGTTTACCTAATCCCAGCGGGTTTTTCATGCTGTTCTCAACATAATGAAGCATAGCTTTGTGATACTCATCAGGATATTTGCCTCCTTCTTCGTAACGCGTTACTCCTGAAAGCTTAGCCTGGTTGGTAAATTTTTCCAGCCTTTCCTTCATTTCCGGGTTGGGTTTCCATCCTTCTTCCGTTTCCAGGAAAAAACTCAGCTCTTCATCCACATTTCGCATGGAGATTTCCAGTATGGCATACTCAAGGGGCAAACGTGCTGTTTTAACCCTTTGCATCAATACCGGATCATTCAGCACCGCTTCTTCTGCCTTATCGAATAATCCGGTGTATTCCCTGATCAGGAGCGGAGAGAGGTACCCGTCGATGGCATCATATGGATAACCATAAATATACAGTGTTTTACCCGATCGGAGCAGGGCAGTGTGCATTTTCTGGATATAATCCCGGATATAGGGTGCCGCCTTGCCATAATAGCCATCGGTAAAGTCGCGGATGATCTCCTGTACATCCCTGTCTGGATCCCACAACAGCCTGGCAATAATATAGGTACGCAGATCGCTGAATTCGCCTACATTATTTCCGCAGCCCTGCTGAAACATCATAAAGGCATTGTTATCGGCAAAAAGCACCAGGTTAGGCTGAAGTACATGAAAATTCGGGAAGGGGCTGAGCAAATTCCGGAATTGGACCACATAATCCCATATCATAATATTATCAGTCAGTTTACCCCAATCCTGCAAATCCTTCAGGAAAGTCTGATCTCCCTTTTCCTCCGAAATCGGTTTGCTCCGGTCACATTCGATGCTGCAAAGCATGATGTTGACGTTTTCGTCAGGAACAATGTTTTCCGGTGCAGAACGTGTATACTGGTATGCAAGGGTGGATATCACCTTATCGGGAAAACGTCTTGCCACGTTATTCACAAAATGGATCAGGGTGCCGGAAGGACCTCCGTACAGCTCATCCAGTTTTTTACATTCCTCGCACTGGCAGACCAGATAATTATCGTTTTGTGAAACCGACCAGAACGTTTTCTCCGGCAGACTATCCATTACTTTTTGCAGGTTAGCGGTCAGCACCTCCAGTACCTCCGGGTTACTAAGGCAAAGCTGGCCTCCCGGTATCCTGTCGCCATCGATCTCGGTAAAGTATTCCGGGTGTTGTTCAAAGTATTTTTCAGCAGGAACAAGATCATCAAAGGTATGCACCCACAAATGTCCCCAGGCTGCTTCAGGATCGGATTTTTTATCGAGTTTATGCCATTGACGGTACTCCCGGCTGGTCATGGGCCATTGGTAATTAAGCTCACGAAAAGTGAAGACAGGCACCTGCCTGTCATCAATGGAGGGGAGTTCAATAGATTCCATTTCAGGAACATACATGGCATCGGGGGTATACATTCTGCAGCCGAGGTAGTCTTCCAGGAAACCATAAACAGCATTGCGGGTACCCTCCGGGGTATTTCCGGCAATCAACAGATCCTGGTCCAGGGTTTTTATCAGGAATCCATCTGAGCCTAAACCATTAAAAGTCACCTCATCTGTAAATGATGCCGTATGTTCTCCTCTCCCAATAAATATGGCAGGAGTGTTTGTATTCATGCTGCCGGTGATTATTTCCGGTCTTTCACCGCTTATCCTGAAAATATATTCTGCAAGGGCCAGTGCAGATTTTTGAGTAACGGAATCCGCATCCGCAGAAATAATGATTGGGTAGTCATTCCCTGTTATGCAGATTCCCTTTTTCTCACTGCATGCCTGAGACAGGAAAAAGCATAAAAGAGGAATAAAAACATAGCCTTTATAGAAAGGTAATCTCATAATGTGTAACATTTTTATAAATTCGGATAAATATAACACTATCTCACGCACCCAACATAAAACAAAAAACATATATTTGCAATAATCCATGACTTTCTAACCAAATACCAAGTTTTATGAAAGCGCCGATCTTCATTTCCTGTGTGTTGCTTTTACTTATCACTGTTTCCTGCACAAATAAAAAGGGCCCTCAGATGCCGCCGCCGGAGATTCATGTTGTTGAAACCACTTCAGATACGGTTCCAATCAAAGCTGATTTTCTTGGACAAACCTACGGCAACTTTGATATTTCCATCCGGGCACGTGTTGATGGAGTTTTGGAAGGTATGTACTTCAAAGAAGGTTCCAGGGTGAAAAAGGGGCAACTTTTATACAAAATTGACCCTCAGCCTTTTGAAGCGGAAGTAGCCCAGGCTTTGGGTCAGCTTGCCGAAGCTAAGACAGCCCTGGTAAAGGCCGAGAGCGACCTGAACCGCATCAGGCCGCTGGCAGAGATCAATGCCGTGAGTCAGAGCGAACTTGACGGGGCCGTTGCCCAGTATGGCGCTGCGAAAGCCTCCGTTGATGCCGCAGAGGCAAGTTTGCGTCTGGCCAGGATAAAGCTTGGATACAGTGATATATATTCACCCATCAACGGTGTCATCGGTATGTCGGAAGCAAAAGTCGGAGATTATGTTGGTAAAGCGCCCAATCCTGTTGTACTGAATACAGTTTCTCAGATTGATACCATCCTGGTTCGTTTTTCTATCACTGAAAAAGAATATCTGAAGTTTGCCAGGCACCAGATGGAAGATAAAAAAAAGTCTGACATGGATGCTTCCGGCAAGGTTAATCCCGGGCTGCAAATGATACTTGCCGATGGTAGTACATTCAGCAACCGGGGATGGGTGGATTTTGCAAACAGAAACGTCGACCCCACAACCGGCTCATTGTTGTTGCAGGCTTCATTCCCTAACCAGGAAAAGCTATTGCGGCCCGGACAATATGCCAAGGTAAGAGGTACGATTGATATTGCGGAAGGTGTGATCCTTATACCGCAGCGCTGCGTTATGGAATATCAGGGTAAGTATAGTGTTTACGTTGTTGACGAAACCAATACAGTGGCAAGCAGGGATATAAATCCCGGTCCCACGATGGGTAGCTTCTGGCTCATCCAAGATGGCCTCAAGCCGGGGGAGAAAGTTGTTTACGAAGGTCAACAAAAGATCAAGGCCGGCATGAAAGTCAATCCGGTTATCCAGAAAATCCAGATTCCTGAATTCGAATAAACATTGATCCTATGGGCAATTTTTTTGTAAGAAGACCGATCGTGGCCATGGTGATTGCCATTGTCATTGTCATTGTAGGGGTTATCTCTCTGACACAGCTTCCTGTGGAGCAATACCCCAACATTACTCCGCCTATGGTAAGTATCAGCGCCAAATACACCGGCGCCAATGCTGTCAGTGTGGAGCAATCCGTAGCAACTCCCATCGAACAGGAAATGAACGGGGTAGAAAACATGATTTACATGAAATCCGTCAACGCCAACGACGGTTCCATGTCGCTACAGGTATCCTTTGATATAGGCTCTGACCCTGACATGAACACAGTATTTGCGCAGAACCGGGTTGCACAGGCCAGTCCTAAACTACCGGAAGCGGTAAACCGCCTGGGCGTAACTACCAAGAAATCGTTCAGCTTCCCGATCATGATCATTGCCATAACCTCTTCAAATGCCGGTTATGACCAAAACTTCCTGGGTAATTATACTACGATCAACATAAAGGATGTTCTTGCCCGAATACCCGGAATCGGGCGCGTGGATGTGCTGGGCGCCAGCGATTATTCCATG
>Ga0180009_10007077_pt1 | contig 11589 bp, 10 predicted proteins | sample OS_PC_MetaG_FD_123537 | JGI IMG/M metagenome (GOLD analysis project Ga0180009, IMG submission 123537) | Groundwater microbial communities from the Aspo Hard Rock Laboratory (HRL) deep subsurface site, Sweden - OS_PC_MetaG | ecosystem: Environmental > Aquatic > Deep subsurface > Groundwater...
AAAAAGCGGGCCGAAACCGACCCGCCTTTCATTCAAGCTGATTTACGCGTCAAGCGAGTCCAGGGTCTTCTGGAACTTGTTGGCGTGTGAACGCTCGGCCTTGGCCAGCGTCTCGAACCAGTCGGCAATTTCGTCGAAACCCTCACTGCGTGCATCCTTGGCCATGCCGGGATACATATCGGTGTACTCGTGGGTTTCGCCCGCAACTGCGGTCTTCAGGTTGTCGGCTGTGGGGCCAAACGGCATACCGGTAGCGGGGTCGCCGCACTTTTCCAGGTACTCCAGGTGGCCGTGCGCGTGGCCGGTTTCACCTTCAGCCGTGGAGCGGAACACCGCAGCCACGTCGTTGTAGCCTTCCACGTCGGCCTTTGCTGCGAAATAGAGGTAACGGCGGTTCGCCTGCGATTCACCGGCAAAAGCGGCTTTCAGATGGTCTTCGGTTTTAGAACCTTTGAGTTGCATAACCTGGTCTCCTTGGTTAAATGGACATGCTTTGCAGCACTGAGTTTTTCATCGCCCTCCAGCGTCTGTCCAGTGATTTATAGCAGACGGGACGGCGGCTGAAATCCGGTCTTTAGACTAAGTCTAATACCTGAACGAAGATTAAACCCGCACCGATAACGCTGTCAACCTCACTTTCAGGCAGCCCAATGTTTTCAAAGGCTTCCGGGTGATGCCAGGTAAATTGGCATCAGCCAAAAGCGCAACAGTCGGGTAGCTGGCATGGAAATCGCAGCATTCAGCGTGTACGACACCTGAAAGCCCGACCATGATCATGACCCACCCTGCCGCACACACCGACATTGTTGAATCCGAGCTGGAGGACATGCTGAAAACCATCATCGAAGCCCGCTGTGGATTGTCAGCAATTCATCAACTATTAGACGGTGCGCTGACAATGGCCGACATCCGTGCCAGGTTCAGTGAATGGCAAGCGCACCAGCCTGACCCCAAGCCGAAGTAAGCTGCTCATCTGGTCGTAAATTCAGGCGCGTAATCGTACGGACTTCTTCTTGTCCATCTGATCCTGGATGAAGATACCGATCACCAGCCAGGCGCCTCCCGCTGTCGCAGCCAGAAAACACAGTATGGCCAGCCCCGGATAGCCCAGCAGCTGGAATGTCGTTTGCACCTGCATCAGCAATGAAGCCCCGATGATGAGTGCGGCGAGAACCACCCCCGCAGCAATGCGGTTGGCGATTTTTTGCAGGCCTTCCATCACCAGACCGGCATCCACTGACTTGACCTTGATTTCAAGCTTGGAGTCGACGACGGCATCCATGATCCGATTAAGGCGAACCGGCAGCCCGGTGAGAAAATCGCGCAGTTCGACGATCGAATTCAGCATGCTTCCCTCGGTGGATTGCTTGCGCATCCGTTGGGCCAGTATTTCGGCCGCATTGGCACGAATCGCCGCGTTGGGATCGAAACGCGGATTGAGGATTTTTCCGATCTGATCCAGTTGCAGCAGGGTCTTGCCAAGTAGCGTCAATTCACTTGGCACATAGAGACCGTCGCGCACCGCCGACTCGCTGACATCTAGCAGGGTCTTGCCCACGTTGATATCCCCGAGCGGATGGTCATGCTGCGCGATCACCAACTGACCAATGTGCTTCTTCAGGCTTGCCTCGTCAAACTCCTCGCTTACCTGACTCATACCAACCAGGACAGAAGTCGCGTCTTCGCTTTTTCCTTCACTGACGGCGATGAGGATTTTCAGCAGGTTTTCCTGCATCTGCGGCGTGGTGGTACCCACCATGCCGAAATCAAGCAGGGCAATCCGATGATCGGTCGTCAGGAATACATTGCCGGGATGAGGGTCGGCGTGAAACAGCCCATCGACCAGCACTTGCTTGAGATAAGCACCAAATAATGCCTCCGCGAGGACATCACCCGGCGTTTCAAGTGCCGTGAGGGGGCCCATGGCAGTGAGTTTGCACCCATCCACGTAGTCCATCGTCAAAACCCGGCGCGTGGAATAACTGGCAATGGGCTGCGGGACAAAGATATGCTCAAATCCCGCCAGGTTTTTCGCCATCGTCCGTAAATTGTTTGCTTCCAGCTCGTAATTGAGTTCCTGTTTCAATACCAGGCGAAATTCTTCGACAATGGATTGCAGACGATGCCGGCGGCCGAACTCGGTGTGGGCGTCCAGCCATTCGGCAATTTCACCCAGCACCTCCATATCCTCAGCAATCTGCCGGTCGATACCCGGACGTTGAACCTTTACCACTACCTTGCGGCCATCGCGCAACGTAGCGGAATGCACTTGTCCAAGGGACGCTGCGGCGATCGGTTCGGGTTCGAAATGGGCGAATGCCTTCGATATCCGCACGCCCAGTTCGGCGGATACAATTTCTTCAATTTCCGCGAAAGAGAAAGGCTTGACCCCATCATGCAGCCTCGATAATGCTGCAATATAGGGCGCGGGCAACAGATCGGGCCGACTCGACAACACCTGGCCCAGCTTGACGTAAGTCGGCCCCATTGCCTCAAGATCATCCGCGAGCTCTGCGGGAGATGCGTCGCCTGCGTGTTGGGCAGCCAAGGACTCGAGATCAATCGCGTCGTCCATGCCGCTCGAAGTTACAAGGTCGGAACGGCCATATTTCCACAACAAGCGCGCAATGTGCGTGTAGTGCTGAAGATATTGAACGGACAGTTTCATCATTCGGCTCCCGTGTCATCAAGCATGGAAATGGCTCGACGCAGCGAGCCAAAGGCTCTATAGAATGTCTCCGCGCAACCGGAATGGCTGCCCGTTTCCACCGATTCGCTTGTAGGACAGCCACTGATCACAAAGCCTGACTGTTCGCCCGCTGAGTTTGAGGCGAGGTGTATATGCACGACAAGGTATTCGGTGTTGTAGCGGAAGGCTGAGCTTCTCTGCCTGCAGTAAATCAGTCCAGCGAGGCCGACGCCTTCACCAGCGCGTCATACGCCTCGCTGCTCATCAAATTCCGTTCCAGTACCAGATCGCGAATGCTGCGCTGGCCGGCAAGCGCCTCCATTGCCAGCTCGGCCGCCACTTCGTAGCCCAATTGCGGGTTCAGCAGGGTCACCAGGGTAATTGCCGCGTCGAGGTTCTTCTGGCAATGCTCGGTGTTGGGCGTGATGCCCTTGACGCAGCGGTCGGCGAGAATCCGCATCGCACGCTTGATGATGTCGATCGACTGGAACAGGTTCGCCACCATGATCGGCTCGAAGGCATTCAACTGCAGCTGCCCGCCCTCGCAGGCCATCATCACCGTCAGGTCGTTGCCGATCACCTGATACGCCACCTGATTGACCATCTCTGGAATCACCGGATTGACCTTGCCCGGCATGATCGACGATCCCGCCTGCACCGGCGGCAGCAGAATCTCGCCGATGCCCGCCCGCGGACCCGAGGCCAGCAGGCGCAGGTCGTTGCAGATTTTCGACAGCTTCGTCGCGGTGCGCCGCAGCACGCTCGACCAGGTGAGATAAATGCCGGTGTCCGACGTCGCCTCGATCGGGTTGGACGCTGTCGTGAGCGAGAACCCGCTGACCTCGGACAGATGCCGCACCACCACCGCCGAATAGCCCTTGGGCGCATTCACCCCGGTGCCAATCGCGGTGCCGCCCAGCCCCACCTCGCCGAGCAGCCGCTCCAGATCGCTAAAGCGCTGCGTTTCCTCGCGCAACGTGTCGGCAAACGCCTGAAACTCCTGCCCCAGCGTCATCGGAATCGCATCCTGCAACTGCGTGCGGGCGATCTTGTAGATGTCCTTGAAGGCTTCCGCGCGTTCCTCGAAGGTGGCAATCAGGTGCTCCAGCGCCTCCTGCACCCCCGCATGGCTCAGCAGCAGCCCCACCCGAAACGCCGTGGGATACGCATCGTTGGTGGACTGCGACAGATTCACATGGTCGTTCGGGTGCAGCTGCTTGTAGCTGCCCTTGGCATGCCCGAGTATCTCTAGCGCCCGGTTGGCGATCACCTCGTTGGCGTTCATGTTGGTCGAGGTGCCCGCGCCACCCTGAATCAGGTCCACCACAAACTGCTCGTGCAACTGACCGCCGATGATGTCATCGCACGCCTGCCCAATCGCCTGCGCCTTGTCCGGCGGCAGCAAACCAAATTCCAGATTCGCCCGCATGCTGGCTTTCTTCACCATGGCGAGTGCGATGATGAAACGCGGAAAATGGCTGATCTGGACGCCAGATACCGTAAAGTTATCCAGCGCCCGCGCCGTGTGCACGCCGTAATAGGCGTCAGCGGGAATCTCCTTGGTGCCGAGGAAATCTTTTTCGATGCGGGTTAAAGACATGGGCAACCTTTTTGCGTGTGTTTATAAAAACATCGGGTTTAACTTGAACAAGCCTCAGGGTATTTCCAGCCGGACGTCTTGCTAAGCTTAGCTCAGCACGGCAATGTCCTTCAGGCCAACCCACAGCTAATCATCCAGTCGCGGCCGCCCCACCCCCTTCGACGTCGTCCGCCGCTGCGTCAGCCGCTCGATCTGCTGCTTGAACCGATCACTCCCCAACGCCCAGCCCTTGTGCGTGCTCTCCCGAATCGCCGTCAAATCCGCGTTTGAAACCGCCGCCCGGAACAATTGCCGATAGGCACTTTGCCGCTCGGCGGCATCGCGGCCCAGCCGCTTGTATTCCAGATGCGGCGTCAGCCAATCCGCGTTCTTGCCGGTTTCGCCCTGCGCATTAAACCCATAGCTCGACCACGGATAGTTCCGCGGATGCGCAGCCATATCCGCCCGCACCGGGTTCATCTCGATATAGCGCATCAAGGTCAGCAAATATTGTTCGCTGTCCACCACCGTCGCCCGGTAGCGCCCTTCCCACAAGGTGCCAGTGCGCTTGTAGGTGTAATTGAAGTACTGCACATACCTGCGCCCCACCGATTGGAAAACCTTGCTGATGCTGTCGTCAAACTGCGGCGTGGCAAGCAGATGGATATGGGTCGTCATCCACACATAAGAGTGAATCAAAAGCCCATGCTTGATCGACGCCTCAACCAGCGCATCACGAAAGAATTGATAGTCCGCCTCGGCGGCAAAAATGACCTGACGGTTATTGCCGCGCTGGATGATGTGCTGTGGCTGGCCGGGGATGACGTAACGGGGAAGGCGTGCCATGAACGGGGCCTGAAGAGTGGGTCAGGCTTTCAGCATAGACCATCAATTAATGGTGTCTGACCCCATTTATTGACCCCATTTATTTGATTTTCTGGATGATGTGCTGCGGCTGGCCGGGGATGACGTAACGGGGAAGGCGTGCCATGGCTGGGGCCTGGAAAGTGGGTCAGACTCTCAGCATAGACCATCAATTAATGGTGTCTGACCCCATTTGTTTCGGGTTAGCTCAGCCTGGCCCCTTTAATTACGATTATCCCGCCACTGTGCTCATAATCACGAAACCAAAATAGCAGTAAAAAACCGCGCCTAATAACATGAGGCCAATCCTCACATACTGCATTTCATGAGTATATTTTACGAATATCGGCCCTGTAACCATAGTGGTCCGCAGAATGAAAGCGGTAATCAAATGAGTACCCCATCCAAGCAAGATGAGGCTACCCAAAACCCATTTCCCCAATAAAGCATGCGTATAAAAAAGATAAACCAACAATAATAGCGGTGGAGTAATTACACTGCCGACCAGTACTAACCGACGAGACAAAGCCACTTACTTGCTCTCCCCTAAAATCCAACTAACCCCCGCGCCTATGCGCTGGGCCCACGCGCTAGGGACGCCTATTCGGCCTAGTGAGCTAGAAATGGCAGCTCCGACGAGAGGCTGAATTGCTGCGTCTGGATTCCCAGATAAAGCGTACTCGGCACCCGCGGCTGTTAACCCCAAAATAAATGGGGTCAGACACCATTTACGCAGCAATCGACTGGTGAATAAAACTTGAGTTCCGGATTGGGGATGAGCAAACCGCTCTTGGTTTGATAGATTACCCACTCGTACGCCTTGCGCGTACGCACGCTTCCCATTAGCCATAAACACCCCACCCCCACTGCGACATTCGTATCGTTTTATTCTTCCGCAATGCACGCCGATGTACTTTGCACCGGCTGTTTGTCCCCATTGCTGTTTCTAACAGGCTTGTTTGGGTTGTGGGCGGAATCTACAGTGGGGGATTGAGTGCCGTCAAGCCCCAATTTACTGCGGCCTTGACGCTACCGAGTTGCAACAGGTTGGAGAACTCACTCCAACCGCACAACACGTGCCTTCCTGGACGACTTCATAACACATCCGATTACCTAGATGCTTTCAGAATCGAGGAGCACTCCCAAATCAATAACCTGCCCCTGTTCCAACGCCCTCAAATTCCAGTCCGGCGCGGCGGCCCGCAACTCCTTCATGATAGCCGCCTCATTCCCCGGCTTCAAATGCGTGATCCACACCTCCGGCCGCACCCTCAATTCCTGCAAGGTCTCGGCCAGCGAATCCGGCCAGTGATGTTTGGACGCCTGGGCGACATCCGCAAGCGCATTTTCGAACGAGGTTTCGATGATGAGATGGCGCAAATCCGGGATGGCGTTGAGTGCTTCGGTGAAGGCTTCGCTGCTGGTGGTGTCGCCGCTGAACACCAGGCTGCTGCCGGCCACGCTGACCTGGATGCCGCAGGCCGGCACGACGTGGTTGACGGGCAGCGGGGTGAAGGTGCGTGCGCCCAGGGTGAGCTTTTCACTCATCTGCAGGGGGTCGAATTTCAGCCACGGTGCATCGGCACTGGGAATTTCACGGAAATCCGGCCACAGATGCCAGTTGAACATGTGCGTGGACAGGACTTCCAGCACGTCGGGCAGCGCATGGATGACGACGGGTGTGGTGCGCTGGTCGCCCACGGCGTCGAGCAGCAAAGGCAGGCCCAGCACGTGATCGAGGTGGGCATGGGTGACGACCACATGATCGATTGCCAGCAGTTGCTCCAGGCTCAGGGTGGTGATACCGGTGCCGGCGTCGATGAGGATGTCGTCGTCGACCTTGAGGCAGGTGGTGTGGCGCCCACTGCCGATGCCGCCGCTGCAGCCGAGTATGGTCAGTTTCATTTGGTGGTGTAGACGAATACGCCATCCCAGTCTGCGGAAGGCGGGACTTCACGGAAATGCGCGATGCGTTCGAGGTAGATGTCGTAGAGCTTGCGCGGTGCGCGTTCGTTGAGCGCGCGCAAGGCGGATTCGGCGGCATCCCAGTCCTGTTTCTGGTAGCTGGCGAACGCGGCTTCAAAATCGGCGGCGTTTTGTTTCACGACCGGGTCGAGATCGGCTTGGGAACCCAGCGGCTCATAAATTGCGACCGGCGTTTCCTTGCCTTTGACGCGCACGTCGTCAATCTTCATGAAGACATGCACGGGATCGGCCTCGACGGTGGTCTGGGTGACCAGGATGCCGACGCCATATTGCTTGGTGATGCCTTCCAGCCGTGAGCCCAGGTTCACCGCATCGCCCATCACGGTGTAGGACATGCGGAATTCCGAACCCATGTTGCCGACGCTCATGCGCCCGGTGTTGGCTCCGACGCCGATCTGCACGTCGGGCCAGCCGCGTGCGGCGAACTCCTTGTTGAGCTGCGGCAGCGCGGCCTGCATCTCAAGCGCAGTTTGCACGGCACGGCTGGCGTGGTCGGAGAGGTCTACCGGGGCGTTCCAGAACGCCATGATGGCGTCGCCGATGTACTTGTCGATGGTGCCGCGCTGGTGCTGCACGATGTGGGTCATGGTCGACAGATAGTCGTTCAGCACTTCGGCCAGTTCGGCCGGCGGCAATTTTTCCGAGAAATTGGTAAAGCCGCGGATGTCGGAAAACAGTACGGTCATGTCGCGCGACTGGCCATCCATGGTGTAGTGCGCGGGGTCCTGGCTCATTTCAGCGGCCAGCTCGGGCGGCACGTACTGACCGAACAACTTGGTCATCTGGCGCTTGCTGCGGCTGGCGGCGAAAAAGCCATAAGCCGTATTGAACGCATAGAGGCCGAACACCGTGAGCATCGGCGCCGCCATCGGTACCACCCAGAAGCGCGTCCAGGCTGCTGCATAAGCCGCCAACAACAACGCCAGCAGGCCGACGCTCGACGCCAGCCCGACAACCGGACCAAAACGCAGCAACACGAACGTCAGCACCCCACCCAGAATCAGTACGGCCGCCAGCTGCGCATCACCCGCCCACGGCGGCGTGCTCCGCGTGGTGCCGTCGAGCATGCCGGCAATGAGATGAGCGTGGATTTCCACTCCAGGGAAAGCATTGGAAAAGGGGGTTACCCGCAAATCGGCCAGACCCGGCGCGGTCGACCCCAGCAACACGATGCGGTTTTCCAGTTGCGCCAGCGGCGCCTTGCCTGCCAGCACCTGCGCGGCCGATATGTAGGGGAACGGCGCCCCCGCGCGATAAGGCACATACACGGTACCGTCCGCACTCAAAGGCACCCGGATGCCACCGACTTCGACCCACGGGGCAGTGTATTGGCGGCCCAGAATACTGCTTGTTTCGACCCCGGCAATCAGCGGGTCGCCACCGAACGCCACGCGCAGGGTGGAGGCCGACAAGGCGGGGTAATACCCGTCGCCATAAGGGGCGACCAGATGCATCTGTCGTGCGGTGCCGTCTTCATCGGCACGCATGTTGAAGAAGCCTGCGCCCTGCGCCACGCTTTGGTAGGTGGGCAGGTTGGCACCGTAACCGGTGGCGGACGGCATACCCGGTTGCAGCGGATCAAACACCGACAACGGCAGCGAGGGCGGTGGCAGGCTGCCTGACTTGGTATCGCCATAACCTGCCGGAATGAAATAAAAGCCCATGGCAATCGGGCGGTCGGCCAGCGCCTGGGCAAAACGAGCGTCGTAATCAAGGCGCGGCACAAGTTGTTTCAGTGCCGCCTGAAACTCACGGCTGCTCGCGAGATCGGTTTTAGCCAGCCGTTTAAGACTGTTCAGCCCCGAACTGTTATCCGGCTCGGCAAACACCACGTCGAAACCCAGTGCGCCGACATAATAGTGATCGTGCAACTTGTCGACCAACGCGGCCATGGTGTCGCGGCTCCACGGCCAACGGCCCACGCTTTTCAGGCTGGCTTCATCAATGTCGAGAATGGCGATGCGGTCATCCGGCCCGATGGGCGCAGTGCGCTTGAGCCAGACGTCATATAGCCAGGCCTCGGCACGTTGCATCGGCGCGATGTGGACGAGACCGCCCACATGCGCTGCGATCAATCCGACAAACAGCGCAGACAGGGCTGCCTGCGCCAGCTTGGATAGCAATCGCATCAGCGGATTTTGTACAAGCGATTGGCCAGCTCTTTACCCTGAATGTCGTCAAGGCGTCCGTCCACGGCCTCGCCCAATGCAGCCAGGCGGTCGGCCGGATGCGGGTGGGTTTTGTAGAGCAGGCTGGTGCGGTTGTCCTTGGCAGGCAAGGCCGCCATATCCTGCAACACGTTGGGCAAACCCCAGACGTCGTAGCCGGCGCGGGCGGCAAACACGATACCCACGCGATCCGCTTCGAACTCGGCGTCCTTGTCGAGCCCGCGCGCCATGATTTCAGCACCGTTGCCGATCAGGTTCTGCACCATCTGGTCGCTGCCCTGCGCCTTGCTGCTGGCGGCCTGTCCCAGCGCGCCAATCAGGCTGGACTTCTTGAGCACCTTGAGGTGATGCCGCTGGGTGACGTGGGCGATTTCATGCGCCAGCACACCCGCCAGCTCGGCTTCGTTATTGAGACGCCGATACAGGCCTTTGGTCAGGAAAATATAGCCGCCCGGTGCCGCAAAAGCGTTGATGTCCTCGCTATCGAGCACGCCGAAATGCCAGGTGGTATTCTTGCGCCCGGTTTGCAACGCAACCCAGTTGCCGACCAGATTCACATAGCGTTGCAACCCGTCGTCACGCACCAGCGGCACCGCGCCCAGCAGGTTGCCCGAGATCTGCTTGCCGATCCGGTTTTCCTCTTCGGGAGAGTAATCGCCAAACAGCGCAAATCCCAGTTGGCCGACATCCACTTTCTGCTTGCTGGTCGGGGGCGACGCAGCGGCGCTTTGTGCGCCTGCCGGCGGCTGCGCCGGTGCGGGCTGCGTTTTCTTGTCCTTGTTCAGCTCTTGATTGAGACGGTCTTCCAGCAACTTGCCGAAATCGAATCCCATTGCCACGCCACTGAAAGACGCGAGCGAAATGGCCAATACCATCAATTTGGTTTTCATCAGTTGTTCTCCCACGAAGACGAGGACTGGGCAGGCTTGGGTTCGGGCAAGCCCGGCACATTGACTGCAATCAGGCCGGACTGTTTGGCAAAGCTCTGGGCCTGCGATGTCGTCACTGTCCCGGCTTCCAGCCGTGCCAGTTCGTCCGCATTGAACTTGGCCTGCTTCAGGTCCTCGTCATTAAGGCCACGCAAACCGGCCACCGCGACGACGCGGCTGGGATCGGAACGGGTGGTGGCTGCACCAAACACATCGCCCACGCCAGAACCACCGGATCCGCCTGCGCCTGCGCGTACCGACAACAAGCGGATCCAGCCGGTACTGCGGCCTGCCGTTACGCGCAGCCAGCCACCCTGCTTGCTGAGAATGTTGACGCTGGTGCCCTTGGCAACGTTGGCCTCAACCTTGGAACCCGAAGTGGGCTGGCTGAATAGACGCTCATTGCGCAGCACCGTGCCGGGCGATGCCCAGGCCGATGCGGCTGATACGCATAGCAAAAATGCGCTGACTGGAATCAAGAATTTTTTCATCGTCTGTCTTCTCCATCTGATTGCAGGACTGTATGGCCTGCGTCTGTAGTAACGCAAGGCCCTTTTATAGCGTTAATATGCCGCGATGAATTTTCTTGTTGCATCCATCGAATCGCTCGGTGCCAAAGTCACCGGCTGGTTTACCGTCGGCTACGACATCTTTGCCTTTCTATTCAGGTCGATTCTGCTGTTACTGGATCGCGCCACCTGGAACCGCGCCACCTTTGATGTCGTGATCAAGCAGGTGTACTTCACCGCGGTTCAAATTCTGCCCGTATTTCTGGGATATGCACTGGTCATTTCGTGGCTCATCATCACCATCATTTTGACTACCGCACGCGATTTCGGCCTGACCGCGTTCGCCAGCGAAATGACAATCCGTGTGCTGGTGCTGGAACTGCTGCCATTCCTGACCGCGCTATTCATCGCCTTGCGGTCCGGTAGCGCCATCAACACCGAAGTCGCACTGATGAAGGTCAACAATGAATTGGACGCACTGGCGCATTGCAAGGTTCCACCCATGCAGTTCGAGTTTTTGCCGCGCCTGATCGGCGGCGTGGTTTCAGTCATCACGCTGGCAGGGCTGGCCGGACTGCTTGCCCTGCTGCTGTCCTATCTGTCGATTTATGGTCTCAGCATGGCAGGATTTGATGCCTTTACCCAAATCCTTGCAAAAGTTTTCAATTTGAACATTCTGGTTGGACTCATTGCAAAATGTGCCTTGTTCGGCCTGGCGGTCACCCTGATCCCGATCACGGCTGGACTCGAAACGCCGAAAAAACTCTTCATGGTCCCGGTCTCCGTGCTGCGCGGGATGATGCGTGTGTTCTTTGCCATTGTGGCGATAGAGGTGGTGTCATTAGCGCTCAAATACATCTGACCC
>Ga0180009_10007078_pt1 | contig 11587 bp, 12 predicted proteins | sample OS_PC_MetaG_FD_123537 | JGI IMG/M metagenome (GOLD analysis project Ga0180009, IMG submission 123537) | Groundwater microbial communities from the Aspo Hard Rock Laboratory (HRL) deep subsurface site, Sweden - OS_PC_MetaG | ecosystem: Environmental > Aquatic > Deep subsurface > Groundwater...
CATGATGGGGTATGATGCACGCCCCGCGCCAACTGGTGAGGTGGCGTAACCGCGCGGAATCATTAGACCGCAACCAAAAGCAAGGCCGCTCGCATTGACAATCTGTCAGCGAATCGCGTAACTATGCGAAATCATTACTGACAATCTGTCACAGGTGGCTTGGAATCGTGACATTCTGGCAATGGAGACATGAGCCAGTAGGGTCGTGGCCAGCAAGAAATCGACACCGGCGCTCCCGGAGTGAGCAGCACGTGGACCGGGAGCCCGACGGCCTCGCCGGCTTTCGCCAGCGTCGTGACCGACGGCGAGCGGTCGCGCCGAAGCATCCCGACAAGCCAGTTGTCGCTCATCCCGTAGGACCGCGCGGCCGTGTATGGCGAGATGGCGAGCACGGTGAGCCGTCGCTCGAGGTTCGATCTCCACGTCTGCTCGGGCGACGCCATCACGGCCAGCGTGCCACGAGTCCGCTGGCCTGTCTACTTTTCGGCAGCCCGGCCGTGCTATCATGTCGATATGCAACTCACCGGCCCGTGGGACCAGACAAAGCACCGTCTCAGCGGTGCGGCGTACCGGGCGATGATCACATCCGCCTTCGAGGAGGCAGCCACGAAAGAGGCTCACCGACTCCGTACCATCATGATCGACTGCTTTCCCAAGGGGGGGCCATCCGGCGCGAAGTGGAAGCCACTTTCAGTTTTCACTCAGCTCGTCGCGCGAGCCAAGGGCAAAGGCCGGCGCAACACGCTGGAGGACTACGGCGACCTGCGTAACTCACATGCCGTGGCCAGGATAGATAGAGGAGTCATCTTCGTTGGCGTGCGAGCCAACGCGCTGGGCCGAGACGGAAAATCGCTCGTCAACCTTGCCATCATCCACAACTTCGGCACGCGCCAGTACACAGTCACCGTCACCGAGAAGATGCGCAAGTTCTTCTGGTGGCTCCACTTCGCCACGGGCGGCTCCATCTCGCCGCTCAAGCCGAGTACGACGCACATCACGGTCAAGATACCGGCCCGGCCGTGGATGCAACCCATCTGGAACGCGGAGAAGGACACCGCGGCCAAGAACATCGCCGATGCCGTCGCTACCCGATGGTTTGCGACGATGGTCCCGAGGTGACGAAAGGCCGCTTTCACCTCCACACCGGGATGAGATAGGATATCCACCATGGCGACGCCGACGTTGACCACCATCGAGCCGGACAACGGACATCCGTCTGGCAAGTACCTCCTGAGCATTACCGGTACGAACTTCACCGTCCCAGCTCTCCCGGCCGCAACCGGCCGCGTCACGGCCCCGGCCGCGACCGTCGAGGTGTTGGTCAACGGACGGCTCGCCACCGACACGAGGGTCTTCTCGAGCACGTTCCTGACGTGCCTCGCGCCAGCCTTCCGAGGCGACCCGGCCGACCTCTCGTCCGACCCCGGACTGGACGTGGACGTGGTCATCCGCAACGTCGGGCCACCCATCGAGAGCGCGACCTTCACCGATGCCTTCACCTACCGCCGCACCGACCTGACTCGCTCGGAGGGTGTGCTGCGCAACGTGCTGCGAACGCTGGTTCTCGAGCTACGCCGCCAGGTCATCGAGAACGTGCAGACGTCTCGCCAGGTGGACTACGACGCGAACGCCGGCGACGGCCTCGACATCGTGGAGTGGGCGAGCATGCCGGGCATCGCCGTCTACGGCCCGGACATGGTCGAGGACATGGTCCGGCGCGACTACGCGCAGAGCAACACTCAGGACCTCGTCGCCATGGAGTACGTGAAGTATCACCCCAGGCGGCACGTGACGCTCCGGTTCACCGCCGACATCCTCGCGGAGAACTACAACGAGTACCTTGCGCTCGCGCAGGAGTTCACGCGGTTTTTCCTCGTCAATCCGACGCTCGCCGTCCTATCCGATGACACCGACCCGACTTCGGACGAGGTCGAGCTCGAGGTGTTCTTGACCAAGGAGCCGGCGCGCTCCGGCGCGGCCAACGAGGCGGCAACCTTTACTGGAACGGCATCGTTCGAGGTACACGGAGTACAGATTGACGACGACGACAAAATCCCTGTACGATGGGGGCGCGTGCTGGAAGACCCCGATACCGACCTGTTCTTGCAGGCGGAGGAGCAGTCATGAAGGATCCCGTCACCGTGTTTTCCCGCGAGTTCCGCACCTTCAACCTCGACCATGACACGTACTGCGTCGCGCTCGGCGAGTGCCGATGCACGGAGCACACGGTCAGGGTGTCGGCGAAGAGTTCGGCCGGTGGTACGGGGCTGGTCGAGAAGAGGCTCGCCGCTCCGGCAGTCCTGACGCTCCTGGCCGGCCAGAAAACGCAGGTCGAGCGGGCCGCGCTCGGCTGCCAGGAGATGAAGGCAGCCATCGCGCGGCGCGAGGTCAGGGTCTTCGGCGCATGAAGATGGTCCAGGCGAGGTAACGAGACCACAACGACCGAGAAGGAGAGAGCACCATGCCGAGTCGATTCCTCGCCTCCGAGGCCGCCGTGATGGAGGAGCAGCCTCGCGTACCTGGCATCAGCGCAGCGCGAAAGGCTGTCATCGCCGCCACCGGCGTGACCAAGATGGGACCGATCGCCACCCGCGTGGCCTGCAGGTCGTGGGAGGACTTCCTGAAGACCTTCGGCGGCCACGACGCCAACGCTCCGATGGTCAACCACCTGCGGATGGCGTGGAAGCAGGACCCCGGCGCGGACATTCGGGTCAGCCGGACCGTCCACTTCACCGACCCCACCAACGCGGCGACGAAGATCAGCGCGGCTGCTACCATCGACATCAACTCGAACCCGACGGCGGCCACGGCCGGAGCGGTAACCGGCAGCATCGCGGGCCACACCTTCGACGACGCCGGGACGCTGACCCGGGCGTGGCGGCTCGCCAACGGCGACACCATCATCGTCCATGTCGATGAGGATGGTCTCGGCCCGGACACAGCGACCATCACAGCGACGCCAGCGAGCATCACGGGCGGAGCGACCGGCCTACCCGTTGGCATGGGCGAGACCGTGACCTTCACGTGCGACAAGGTCCCCGGCTCGCAGGTCGTGACCTTCGGTGCGGCCCACGCGACCATCGCTGCCGTCGCGCAGGACATCAACGACCAGGTGGCCGGCTTCAAGGCCATCGTCGTCGGCGGAGCCACGGTCGATTTCACCTCCGACACCATCGGCTCCGACAGCGCCATCAGCATCACGGCGGCGGACGCTCCAGCGAAGTTCGGTCACGCTGCGCCGAGCGTCGGCGCTGGCGCTGGCGGCAACGTGGGCGACGTCTTCCACGTGACGTGGCAGGAGCTCAAGGCCATCATAGAGGCGGCTGTCGTCAACCCGGTGACCGGCTGCACGGTCTCGCTCTCGAGCGGCAACTTCCTGGTCATCACCAGCAACACGACCGGCGCGCTGTCCAGGGTCATGGTCGAGGTCGCATCGACGGCTGACGACGAGCTGGGCCTCGACAACGCCCTGCACACCGGGTCAGCAGCGGCGAGCGTGCCGACGCTCACCATCGACGGGAAGTACGACGGGACCTACGCTCACGACCTGCGCATCATCATCGAGGCGGCATCGAACGGAAACGCGGCGTACTTCAACCTCCGCGTCACCGACTCGGGAGGGGTCACGCTCGAGACCTTCCCGAACCTCCAGATCGCCACGCCGGCCGACGCCGACTACGTGGAGACCGTCATCAACGCCGACCCGGACTTCGGCGGCTCGCGGTACATCGCCGCGACGGATCTCCTCGTGACCATCCGGCCAGTCAACGGGTCGTCCACTCCGGCAGCCGGCGACGACGGTCTCGTGGGACTCGTGGACAACGACTTCATCGGCGACCCGGCCGGCGGCACCGGGCTTCACGCCTTCGACTCCGACAACGAGATCTCCATCTTCATCGACGCCGGCCGGGCCACGGCCACGTGGCAGGCTGGGCTCATCAACTACCTCGACAGCTTCCGCACCTACGAGGCGTTCGGCTTCCTCGACCCGCCGGCAGGGCGGACCGCGGCTACCATGGTCACCTACGCTTCCGGCGCGGGCATCATCGGCCTCTCCGAGTTCGCCGCCATCTACTGGCCACGCATCAAGATCCTCAACCCCGACGACACGGTCTACACCTCGGACTCCGACGGCAACATCACCATCGGCGTCTCGGGGGCGCTGGCCGGCATGGTCTCGCGCAACTCCGCCGCCGAGCTCGCCGGAATCTGGAAGCAGCCGGCCGGCATCCAACGCGGCAAGATCTACGGCGCGCTCGGTCTCGAGACGGACCAGGCGAAGGACCTGCGAGCACGCGAGATCGTGTTCCCCCAGCGAATCAACCCGGTCACGACCGACGAGAACGGGGTCGTGTTCGTCGATGGCGAGTACGGGCTCAAGGCCGCGGGCATCTTCCCCTACGTCGGAGGCCGCATCGGCATGACGTGGGTGAACAAGTCGGTCCGAAACGGCCTCAACCTGATCCGTCACGAGGACATCGACAACAACCTGATGAGCGCGGTCAGCCGTCAGGTCGGGAAGTTCATCAAGGGCCAGAAGGACATCGAAGGCATCGAGGACTACTGGGTCCAGTGTGACGAAGCGCTGAACCCCCCGGCGGTCCAGGCGCTCGCCAGGCTTTACGTCCGCGTCGCGGTCAGGACCAAGAACCCGGCGATCTGGGTCATCATCCTCGTCAGCCGTGACACCAGGGCCGACGAAGAGGTCTCCTCATAGGGAGGTAGGTAGGAACCATGAGCATCACGGCAAGCGCAAGGCAGCACGGCCACCAGTACGCCTTCGAGGTCTTCATCGACGACTTCAACGACTTCAAGGCGATGGAGTGCGGCCCGCTCGGGGCAACCATCGACACCGTCGTCATCCGGGAGGGCGGGAGCCGCGAGCCCATCAAGGAGTCCGGGCTCGTGGACTACAAGGACATCACCATCAAGGCCGCCATCACGACCTCGGTGGATGTCTACAACTGGTTCACTCAGACCGTCGCCGGGGCATCCGGCCACCAGCGAACCCTGACCATCCGCCAGCTCAACCGGGACGGGAGCACGATGAAGGAGTGGCAGGTCGTCGGTGCCATTCTGAAGGATGTGGACCTCGGCGGGTGGAACAACAACACGAGCGAGGGAACCGCGGAGTCGATGGTCATCGCGCACGAGGGAGTGACGCAGACCATCTGATCCGCATGCGACCAAGAGAGGTAACGAGATGCAGGAGACCACCTACTCGGCGGCGTGCCCGTCGGGACTCATCGTCACAGTCAGAGAAGCGCAGGTCCGGGACGTCAAGCAACTCGGCAAGGCCGCGCGCGACAGCCGGGTTGATTCGCTCGCCGAGTTCCTCTCGGCGCTCACCGTAGGAGTCGAGGACCCCGGCCCGTACACATGGTCAGGTCAGCGCGTCATCTCGACCGACGGCAAGGTCAACTGGTCTGCCGCGCTTCAAGGCGACTCGTCGGCCATGTTCATCAACGCGCGGGTGAACGCCTTCGGTACCGACCTCTACTTCAAGGTCTCGTGCGCGAATTCGCTCTGTCGCAAGCAAGTGGAACGCCACATCGAGATCAAGGACATCGTCCAGCACGGACTCTCGGATCTCGCGTTCAAGACGGTGACCGAGCACGGGACGGACCATCAGTTCGAGCTGGAGTTGCCCAGGTGCGGGGTCGTGGTCGGCTGGAAGCTCCTGACCAGGGCGGACCAGCACAAGGTGGATCGGATCATCGAAGACAAGATCGACGAGGTCGGTCCGGCCTCGCTCCTCGTCCGACTCCCGTACATCGCGGGGTGCGGGACGCCGGGCGAGCGGAGCAAGTTCGTCAACCACCTCGTCGTCTCCGACTCCGACTTCCTCCGTGAGAGCTACGAGGAGCACGACATCCTGCTCGAGGACATGGTCGAGGTGACGTGCAGCCGGTGCGGTCACATCTTCGAGACGCCGCTCCCAACGGGTAAGGATTTTTTCTCCAGCCGTTCGGCGGCTCCACCGAGGCCGTCGAAGAATGGGCGCTCGAAGCGGTCCACGAACTCGGATACATCCCAGTTTTTGGAGGAGGATACGGGTACCAGCGAAGCGAGGTGATGCAGACGCCGGTCTCCGAGGTACAATCACTGAGGGAGCGCCTGCGTCGCGCGAGGAACGACGAGATCAAGGCGCTGAAAGGCGGTTGATAGATGCTCGGAGGCGGGGTCAGCAACATCGGTCTCGGGTTCACGTTCACTGCGCGTGACCTGGCGACCGGTCCCATCAACCGACTCGGCTCGAGCTTCGGCGCTCTCCACAACCGAGTCCGCTCCAGCGTGCCGATGATGATGGCGGCCTTCGTCGGGCTCGCTGCTTCGGCGTCGGTCATGGCGACGGGGATAGCCGGGATACGCGGGGCCTTCGGGCTCGCCGAGGAGGCGGGCCAGTTCGGCATCGCGCTGGCCGACGTCGCGTCTATCTCCCAGGCCACGGCGACCGAGCTGGTCGGCCTCCACGACGCGGCTATCCAGGCCGGCATCCTGACGCAGTTCGCCCCCACCGAGGCGGCAGAGGGGCTGCGCAACCTCGCGTCCAACGGCGTCATGGCGCGCGACGCGATGCAGGCGCTCGTTCCGGTCCTCGATTTCGCGGCGGCAGGTTCCATCAGTGTGGGCGACGCGGCGGACATCTCCATGGCGACGCTCAACGCCTATGGCCGGACGGTTGACGACCTGACCGACGTCACCGACCGGCTGATGAGAGGGACTCAGCTCTCGGCCTTGCGAGCCGACGAGTTCCTGACCGTCATGGGCCGGGCGGCGGCGACCGGGCACCTGTTCGGCCAGTCGCTAGACGACGTCATCTTGGCCCTCGGTTCGATGCGCTCGTCAGGACTCCCGGCGACGGTGGCTACCACGTCACTCTCCGAGGCGATGCGCCGGGTCTACACAGACACCGAGGCGCAGCGGACGCTGACCAACCGATTCGGTATCTCGCTCACGGACCAGGCCGGCCGCTTCCGGTCAATCATCGACATCACGAGCGAACTCTCCACAGCGATGGAGGGCCTCACCGACGCGGAGAAGGCTCGTATCGTGACGGGCATCTTCCATGTCCGTGGGATGCAGGAATTCAACGCTATCTCCAACATCCAGGCGCGCGTGATGCGCGACGGTCAGCAGGTCACGCTTCGCGGGGCCGAAGCCATCGCGTACTACCGCGAGCAGCTCGCCAATGCCGGCGGGACGACCGAGGAGTTTCGGACTCGGAGGCTCGCCACTTTCCAGGGCCAGATGGTCTTGCTCCAGGGAACGCTCCAGACCTTCTCCACGGTACTGGGCGAGACGTTCGGCCCGGTGTTTCGCCCGCTCGTGCTGGCGTTCACCGAGTCCGTCAACGCGCTGACGGAGGCGTGGATGTCGCTCCCGGAGGGCATGCGGACGTTCATCGCGGTTTCGGCCCTGGTCATCTCCACGCTCGCCACCATCGGCGGAGGTCTCGGGACCGTGGTCTTCGGCGCGGCGCTGATGATCGCCATCTTCGGGGAGGCGCTGCTCATCGCGGCGGCAGTCGCGGCGGGCATCGTCGTCGCGCTGGCCCCGGTCTTCGCGGCGTTCGGCGCGCTGGTCGGGATCGGGTACATGCTCTATCGCGCGTGGCAGTCGAACCTCGGCGGGCTCCGGGACTGGTTCGACGGGTGGGTCGATGCCTTCCGCGTGGCCTACGGTGTTTTCGTCGCCATCATGCGGGGCGAGGATGTTCACGGTCTCGAGCGCAACTTCCTTGAAGAGACATTCGGCGCTGGCTTCATGGACCTCATGTATCGAGTCCGCGACTTCGGCCAGGACGTCAGCGTGGTCTGGGACTCCATGGTGGCCAGCCTCCGCCACGGGTGGGACCTGCTCGGCCCGGTCTTCCGGGAGCTTTCCATCGCATTCGACGGGCTCATCGACGCCGTCATCGGAGCGTTCGGGAGCGGGGCAAACTCGCTCACCAGCACGGTCGGCAACGTGCCGACGAGCAGGCTCCAGGAGATAGGCCAGATCATCGCCCGCCACATCGTGACGGCAGCGCGCGCCCTCATCGAGGCGCTCACTATCATGGTTCGGGTGTTGGCGCTCAACATCCGGCTGGCGGGGCTGCTCGCTCCGGTGCTCGTGCCGGCGCTCCAGGCGGCGTACCACTACGCCGTCGCGCTCTACACCATCTTCACGGCGGTGCTGAATGTCCTCACAGCCATTGTCCGGGCCATGATGCGTGCCATGCCGCATCTGAACCTGTTCCACCGATTCGCCGGGCCAGCCGTGGGCCGTATGCTCGGAGGTGAACAAGGCGCAGCCAACGTCATCGAACTCGATCGGACCCTCGGAGCAAGAAGACCAGAAGAACAGACCGCCTCCATCCTCGCTGCTGCCGAGGCTGCTCGGGCTCGCGGGGCTGCGGCCAGGGGTGAAGCACCCGGGCGTGGGCGGCGCGGCGAAGTCCGTCTCCGCTCCGAGATCGATCAGGAGATACGGCTCGTCCTTAATGACCGCGTGCTTGCCGAGGAGATGCGTCGCATCAACGCCGACCAACGAGCAACCGAGGGCGACATGGGCATCTGGGAGCAGCCTCAGACAGTGTGGGAGTAGCCATGAGCATGCTCGGCAGACCACCTCGCGCCGCTCTCGTCAACCTCGCGGACAACACGCGGCTCGACTTCCTGGTCAACCCGTCGCAGGTCCGCGAGGCCATCTCGGCCGAGTACGAGCGCATCGCCCCGCTCGGGCTGTCTCACCAGGTCCTCCAGTACAAGGGGACGACGAACCTCAAGCTCCCGCTCGAGTTGTATCACTCGAAGCGGCTGAACCAACGGCTGAGCGACAACGTCCAGGCCATGACCATCGGCGAGATGCGCGCGTGGTTGATGTCGTTGCTTTTTCCGGTGGCAAGCCAGGAGTACGTGAGGAAATCACCGCCCGAGGTACTTTTCGTCTGGCCCAACGTATGGCGGCTCCGCGCCAGGGTCATTGACGTCACGACCCAGCACGAGGAGTTCGACAACGAGACCCTTGGGATGGTCCGCTTCGTGGCGACCGTATCGTTGGAGTCGGTCCTGAGCCGCAGGAAGCTCATGGAGGACATCAAGAGCGAGGGCACTATCTGGGTCCAGGAGGGAGCATGAAGCCGACAGCGGGCGACTACCGAATCATCGTGAAGTGGTCGGCGGAACCAGGTGACCTCTGCTTCATCGCACGGGTGCGGGAGTTCGAGCACCTCGCCACCCACGGCGACACGAAAGAGGAGGCTGGCGAGGAGCTGCGCTTTCTCCTCTCAGAGGTGCTCGCGGAGTTGCACGCTACGGGCGAGCACATCCCGCCTCCGATGGAGGATTGATGCCCCCACAGGTCAACAGCAGGTACTTCCGGTGCCGCGGCGCGAAGGATTCGGCGGGGAACCTGTTCCTCAAGGAACGGACGCATATCAACGTTGCTGATATCCTGGACGGGTCGGAGTCGGTGCACGTCGTCGTGGAGGGCGAGAGCCTGGCGAAGATCGCCTACAAGCACTTTGCTCCGCTCAACGCCCCCAAGGACGTCTCCGACCCGCGCGGTGCCGAGCACCTGTGGTGGATACTCGCCGAGGTCAACGGAATCCAGGACGGGACGATCGACCTCCGGCCAGGGACGACCCTCTACATCCCGAGCCAGCGAGTCGTCAAAGAGAAGGTCCTGAACAGGTAACGCAGTGAGCAGGTCAGAGCCAATCGTCAGGATCTCGGTCCCCACATCTCGTGGGACATACGACGAGTTCGACGAGAACCTGACCGACCGTTGCCTGTCGATGGAGTACACAGACAAGGCGCGCGGCGCGGACATGATGCGGCTCGTCTTCCGCAACAACGACCTCGAGCTGTTCGATCACGCATCGTTCACGCACGGGAAGAAGCTCGCCGTCCTCTTCGGCTACCCTGGCCAGACCTACGGGACCGGTCCAGTCGAAATGACGGTCACGAAGGTTTCGGGCTTCAACGAGCTGACCATCGAAGGCCCGGCGGCCGGGACCGCGCGCTTCCTCGGTAGCCAGCGCACGAGGTCGTGGGAGACGGCGACGGAGTGGGAGGTCGCCGCCGATATCGCCGAGTCGATGGGGTACCCGGCTGACGTGCAGGATGTCTCGAGGGGCGACCTCGCCGAGGTCAGGCGCGGCATCACCCAGGCTGGCGAGACCGACTGGGCCTTCCTTCAGCGGCTCGCTGCCCGTGTCGGATGCTCGTGTTTCCTATCGGACGGGGTCTTCCACTTCCATCCCCCGGCGCTCGACACGCCGCCAAGCAAAGAGGTCGTCTACTTCGACAGCGAGACGGGGCAGGACGCGGGCGGGTACCCCCGCCTGGAGTACTCGACGCTGGGCCGTGGCGGAAGGTCAACCCGTCGCGGGTACTCGACACGGAACCGAGAGGAGGTGACCGGGACGGCCGGCAACGACGACGATACCGGACGCCCCGTGCTCGGAGACGAAGCCTGTGCGCCGGACCCCGGCTCGTGGGAAGACCGCATCGGAGCTACGGCCGAAGAGCTTCGAGAAGCGGATGCGCGCGTCCAGGCACAGGAAGAAGTCGGTCCGACCAACGCGGAGACCGACGAGGAGGCCGAGCGCGACGCGCGACGGTCGTTCCGCGCGGCCGAGCGGGACAGTATCAAGCTCGAGTGGGAGCTCATCGGTGACCCGGAGATGGTTGCGGACCAGAATCTCAGGATATCCGGCATCGGGGCCAGGTTCTCGGGCGTCTATCATCTCGACGAGGTGGTCCACGCCATCAAGGGATCGTACCGGACGACCATCAAGGCGTCGCGTAACGCGACGACATCGTCGGGAGCGAGCGCATCGCGCCGGGTCAGCGACCGGATGGACGACAGCGACACGGGAGAGGCGACGGGACATCTGAACGACGAGCCGGTGACCAACCCGTACCAGTGGGAGCACATCTTCGACGAGGCGGGGGACGAATGAGAGTGCTCGCCAGAGTGGAGATAGGCTTCGTGGTCCGCCGGGACGACCCGGACGGAAACGGGCGCGTCAAGATCTCCGTGCCTGGGGTCATAGAGGGCGAGTCGCCAAACTGGGCCGAGCCCCTCGGGATGCCAGGCGGCGGCAGCGCACATCGCGGAACCTTCGATCCCCCGGCCGTGGGTGCCACCGTGGGCGTTCTCTTCCGCGGCGGCGACCCTGACCACCCATTCTACCTTTGCGGCCCCTACGGGGCGCCTGGGGGCACGAGCGACGTGCCCACGGGTGCCGAGGTGGAGGGCGACGACCGGGCCGTTGCGGTGACCGAGGACCCCGCGTGGCTCATCCAACGAGACAGCACGACCGCCGCAGCGGTGCAACGATGGCGGGTGAAGCACAAGAGCAGCTCGTCGGAGATCGTGGTGGAGGGCGACGACCACGTCCGCCTGACGCGGGAGGGCGCTACCCAGGCGCTCGTCAGGGGGACGGAGTACCGGACCGCCGAGACCAGCGGGCTCTCCGACATGGTAACGGCGATGAACGCCATCGTGAGCGCACTCAACGCGATTCCGACGGACCCGGCATTCGCGGTCATGTTCCCGGCGCTGGCCGGGACGCTCACCCTGTTCTGTGGAACGG
>Ga0180009_10007079_pt1 | contig 11587 bp, 18 predicted proteins | sample OS_PC_MetaG_FD_123537 | JGI IMG/M metagenome (GOLD analysis project Ga0180009, IMG submission 123537) | Groundwater microbial communities from the Aspo Hard Rock Laboratory (HRL) deep subsurface site, Sweden - OS_PC_MetaG | ecosystem: Environmental > Aquatic > Deep subsurface > Groundwater...
CCCTGCTGCACCTCGAAACTGACATCGCGCAGCGCCCAGATGTAGCCGTCCGGAGACGGGGGACGGAGGACGGGAGGAGGGAGGCTTCCTGGCCGATCTTCAGGTACGGGTCTGGTTTGCCGCGCGTCCTGGCCCACCAGCGGTTGAGATCTTCGGTCAGTGTGCGCCCACCGATCCGCCGGGTTGCGAAGTCCCCGAAAGGGGGAGCCAGGTCGAAACCTGTCCCAGGCGGCCTGCCCTGCCTGCACTGTGCCGCAGGCACACGTGAGCGAAGTCGAAGGGATGAAGGATGAAGGAGAAAATCAGTCGGTTTCGGCTAGAATTTTTTCGATTTCCCGCAACGCAAGCACGATGTCTGCTTGCGGGTCGCCTATCAACGGGGAGGGCTGGATATTTCCCCGGTCATCGTGATGGTGGTGAGGATGGGTTTTCAGACTGCGAAATTCCTCTTTGTTATCCCAACGCAGGACAGGACTATCTTCCTTGAACAGTTGATAGGCATAATCCACGTGGCCGAAATTGGAATAAACGCGTACCTGGAACCTGTATCCCTCTGGAAGTTCCACGCGCACCTTGAAAAAGAATTGGTCGGGAGAAAATTCCCTGGTTTCAACAATCGTTGTCCGTTCACATAAGGGATGCGCTTGCAGGATGGCCGTCAACGCCCCCAACATGGCCGCTAAAGTTGTCACGCCCCGGCCTCCTGGCGCAGTCCGAGCCAGTTCTCAAGCATTTCACGCGCGGCTTTCCAATCCAGCCAGTCATCCTCCTCCTGCATAACAGCCGCGTTCAGGGTTTGGAGTTGCCCTGTCGGGAGAGCCTTTTTTTCGAGCAACGTCGAGCGTTCATGCAGGTATTGGTTGAACTGCTGATAATTCATCCCGTACTTGCGCTCGAATTGAAGTACTTCCTCCTGTAAAACGGTCATCTGGCGCAGAACATAATCGCGCACCAGTTCCTGGATGGCTTCTTCTTCCGATGCAAAGATATTACGCCTGATTAATGGTTCAACATGGGTGGTCATATCACTGCTCACTTCCTGCCGTCACTTTTTTGCCGTTAAAATGATTATACCGTAAGCCAATCCTTCTTCGCTGTCGCGGTTGCCGTGGTCGCTCTCGCGACGGGGCGCCGATCTGCCCCAGGCGGCCTGCCCTGCGAAGTCCCCGAAGGGGGAGCAACGCCGAAGGGTATTGTTTGGAGATCCTTCGCTGCCTCTCAGGACATGGGTTCTCGACGGAGATGACGGGGGACATGAAGAGAAGGATGAGGGATAAAGGATGAAGGATGAAAAGGAAATGGGAACAGGAAACGAGGAACAAGGCCTCTCCCCTTTGAATGGCGCAGGATCACTGGTCACGCCAGGGAAGGGACGTTTCCACCTGCCGCAAATCCGCAGTGATAGGCAAAGAAAATAAATCTTTTCTCAACAAGCGGCTGGTAAAAAACAACACTTCGAGGTTTTCGATCCTGCCTGTTTGCGGATTCAGACGCGCAATGATCTCGTCGCCCAATTCATCCGATTCCTGTTCAGCATAAGGGGTAACGGTATTGATATACAAGATGTCGGCCTCACGGTCGTATTGAAAAGTTAGGTTTTGCGCCATTCTACTTCTCCATTTGCTAATCGCCGTGTCATATAAGCGGTGATGATCCAATGCCGCATGACAGGCATAGATTCGCTTACTACAACCACCACAACATACTTACCCTCCCGCAAGGACACACCTGCACTTGCAGCAGGTGCAAGTGTCGGGACGATGTGGCGGACTTCTTCAAACCGCCTACAAAATATCCGGGCTGAACTCATGCGCAGGCTATGTCGAACCTGATCAGGAGCGGCCAATGTTAGCCCTACTTGCATGAGATACTCCGGCAACAGATCCGGATGGTTGTGAACAATGTGCATCTCACGCTCATCCGATAGTTCGACCTCGCCATTCAAGTACGGGCATTTGAAGGTTCGCACGTCAAATCGCCATGAGTTCCAGAATCAATTCCACTGAGATACGAAGGCTGCGTATGAGCGGTTTCCCATGCGGTACGCGTGGGTCAAAGGTAATTCGTTGCAATAGGTTTTCCATACCGATATTTGCTTTCAAACTGATTTTCCTGACAACGAAATTATACCGTATCCACAGCTGCCGTGGTCGCTCTCGCCGATGCGGAGCAAGGGATTGGGTTTGCCACGCGCCCTGGTCCACCAGCGGTTGAGGTCCTCGGTCAGCGTGCGGCCGCCGATGGCACCCAGGCGGCCTGCCCTGCCTGCACTGTGCCGCAGGCACACGTGAGCAACGCAGAAGGGTATTGTTTGGAGACCCTTCGCTGCCTCTCAGGACATGGGTTTTCGACGCAGATGACAGTCATAAATCCATGAACTCTACAACGCTGACACCGACTTCGTACTGTTCCCTTTCGGATGTTCTTACCCGGATGGTGCGGTACAGGAACAACCCGGCCATCCGCGTCCCGAACCCAAAGTTCGGGTGAACCTTTCCCGTGGCGATAGAAGCGGAATCCCAGTTTGCGCAATCTGCGCGTGATCTCCCGATAACTCAGCTCGCGCAATTCAGGCATCTCAAGCCACTCCAACCGGCACAGCAATGGTAATACGAGTTTCCGGTGTGAGTTCCACTTCGTTGAACCCAAGATTTTCGCCCCGTTCAGCGCGATAGGCTGCAATCAACTTCACCACATCAATGCAGTTGAACATGGCTTCTTCAACGGTATCACCTTCGCCAAAGGCGCCTTGCAAGCCCGGCACAGATGCCAGGTAGCCGCTGTCATTGGCTTCAAGCACAAGAGCTAGTAATACAGCACGCGTATCCATAAAGGAACTCCTTTACAACAAACAATATCGTTGCCATATTTCAGGTGGAGAACAAGGATATCATGCAGCCACGGCCTCAGTCTGTGCAGGCGTCAGGGCTACTTCGAACTGAACTTTCTGTTGCAAGATTTCGGAGGCATCCAGCACCTCGATCCCCACCAATCTTCCGCGCCGATCAAAGTCCGCATGGACGCCCGGTGTCACAGTCTCAGTTCTAGCGGCTTTTTTCCCTGGCGTTGCAAACCAGATGTACAATAAATCTCGAATAGAATCATATTCTATCTTCATCGCCTTTATCCTTTCGTGAAACCTTGCCCATAGCGGGCTTTCACTGTCAAAAGTACAATCTCCTCATCAACCACCTTATAGTATACCGTTACTTCTTTCTCTGGATAGAACTGCCCTTCCCATTCAGCGGTATAAAGGAAGATAAACGCCTTGCCTAATGTTCCCTGCTTCGCATCGGTGGTTGGCCAACCATCGTTCATCACTCTCTGAATCTCTTCAAGGCGAACGCCGCGCTGGTTCATCCGTGCGAGCAAGTGAGGGTGCAGATCTGAATCTATGATTTTGTAATTCATCTATACCGGAGAATTTTCATGCTGGAAATCGCCGAGTCTTCCTGGCCGATCTTCAGGTAAGGGTCGGGTTGGCGGCGCGCTCTGGCCCACCAGCGGTTGAGGCCCTCGGTCAGTGTGCGCCCGCCGATCTGTCCCAGGCGGCCTGCCCTGCCTGCACTGTGCCGCAGGCACACGTGAGCAACGCCGAAGGGTATTGTTTGGAGACCCTTCGGTAAACTCACAGGGTCCCGGCGTCTTTCCGGGAGGGCATGGGTGTTCTACGGAGATGACGGTGGTCATAACGGACTAAACCCGATCCAACAACTCAAAGTAGTGTTCATGGCTTATGCCAGCAGTTCGTAAGTTCGTCATTATGTGCGCTACAGGGACCTCACGCGGGCTAGTTTTGATCACAACCGGTCTCTTCACTCCTGGTTTCGTCAATATCAAATGGTCGCCCTTTTTCCGTTTGACCATGAATCCAGCCAGTTCAAAAACTTTTACCAGCTTTCGATAGGGGATTGGCGTAATCCTTCGTGAGGTCATGGGCATTCATCCGACGGAAACCAATTCGGCTGATACTGGCTGACGAGGTAGCCAACTCCCGTTTTTTGTAATGAATCCTGCCTCTTCTAATACTTCCATCAGCGTACCCATCGCCTCACATTCCTCGAGGAAAGCCCCTAAAGCCTCTCGCACAGACGCCCTGGCTTCCTCCAACGTTTCACCAAAGCTCGATACACCGAGGTCAGGGCAAAGCCCTACATACATATCTCCCTCACGGAATATCTCCACTCGGACGATGATGTGTGATCGCATTTTTTGCACCTCCTCTTAATACTGATGCCGACCGGATTCTATCTCATCCCCCAGCACTCCAACACGCCCTGCGTAAATCATCCAAATTACCATAACGCGCCCGTCTTTCTCGAACTGCTTCCAGTGTGATCTTTGCATTCGCTGCGATTTCAGCCCTGCGCTGTTCGATGAGACGCTGCCTCATAACTTCAACAATGAGCAGTTGATCCTCATTCGGCAATTGTTCGATAACATCGAGAGCCTGCTGGACAGGAGAAAGAGTATGATCCATAATACTTTCCTTTCAACGCGAGTATGTAGACTCACGCGGCGGTTGTGTAGACTCCATGGCCGATCAGCAAGTAGGGGTCAGGCCTGCCGCGCCCTGGCCCACCGGGGGTTGAGATCTTCGGTCAGGGTGCGGCCGCCGACCTGTCCCAGGCGGCCTGCCCTGCCTGCACTGTGCCGCAGGCACACGTGAGCAACGCCGAAGGGTATTGTTTGGAGACCCTTCGGTAAACTCACACCGTCCCGGTGTCTTTCCGGGAGGGCATGGGTTTTCGACGGAGATGACAGGCATAAGGGATGAAGGCTTGTCCTGAACTTGTCGAAGGGATGAAAAAGGATGGCTGAGACTGGAAAATCACGATCAGGGAGCGCAGACCACGCCGATACGCAAATCAGTCACTGCTGGCCGGCTTACGAATACGAATTTTTCGGCTCGATGCGATGATGATGGACCCCGACGACAAATCCTGACTGTGGTGGGTTAGGACATACTCCAATAACGATAAACGTTCAGAACGAGGCAAATTTTCAAGGCGTAAAATGCCGTGGTGCTGTTTCTTTTCCCGCCAGACCATCTCTTCAAAATCCTGGTCCGTGGTAATGATCGCTCGTTTTTCGCGGCATGCCCACTGCAAAACCTTGGAATCTTCCATTCTGGGATCAAGGTCTGCCACCCGAAGTACGTCATACCCGTGTTTCAGCAACCAGCGCGCCAGCGCTCCACTTGCATTGACATCCGCCAGAAATTTCATCTAAACAGGCATCCGTTCGAGAACCACTTCGCCTGCCACCAAATACTGGGCATAAGACAAGGCCGCCTGGATGTCTTCCGGTTCAAGTTCCGGATAATCTTCCAATACCTCCTGGTTGCTGGCCCCTTTCGCCAGGAGTTCCAATATCGTCTCAACAGAGATGCGCAAGCCACGGATGACCGGCTTACCATACAATACCCGTTGGTCAAAGGTAATTCGCTGCAGCAGGTTTTCCATACCAATATACTCCTTTCAAACTGATTTCCCTGAGGACAAAATTATACCGTATCCATAGTTGCCATGATCCGTCTCACCGATGCGCAGCCTTGTGCTGAGCCCGTCGAAGCAAAGGGTTTGAGCTTGCGGCGCGCCCTGGCCCACCAGCGGTTGAGGCCCTCGGTCAGCGTGCGGCGGCCGATCTGACCGAGGCGGTATTGTTTGGAGACCCTTCGATAAACTCACACCGTCCCGGTGTCTTTCCGGGAGGGCATGGGTTTTCGACGGAGATGACAGGAGTCATGAGGGATAGGATGAAGGATGAAAGAATGCCGATAGGAAAAGCGAGAATCAGGTGCAACCTCCACCTGCCTGCACCTGGCGGTTTCAGGTGGCAAGTTCCCAATAATGTTCAAGGGGCTGGCACAAGGTCAGGACGAATTGATGATTGCCTGCATGACATCTTCCAATGTCGTTTCGAACGATGGTTGCATGTCCACCGGCCGACCAACATGCTTATGATGTGGAAAATTTTTCAGACGGGTGTGATGCGGGGCATTATCCCAGCCAATTTTCAGTTCATTCTCCCCCGTGAGCCAATAATAACTGTAGCGGTTGAGCACCTCGCCGTTCCACTGCTCTATAACCCGCAGGTTGGAGCCGTCTTCGAAATACAAAACCAGGCGCAACAGTTCTTCATCCAGCTCAATCACAACGATCCGGACGACTTGGGCGGAAAAAAGCGCTTCGATTTGCAGCAGTCTTTCAACTGCCGACATGGCCTGTCCCACCGCTGAACAGTCCACGGCTGGCAATTTTTTCCAGCGCGGCCAAGTCTTTCTCGCATTGCGCAGCCACCTCAGTCCAGTGCATCAACATCAAATAGTCTTCATGCATCTCGTAATCCGCCTGGTCGGGAAGGCCGTTGGCATTCAAAGTCTCCAGAGTGGTCTGGTACTTTTCTTCAAAACTGCGCACCTTACTCTGGGCCAGAAACAGGCGCTGTTTCAAACTGGATAATCGTATGACCGCGCCGTGCGTAATAATGGCTTCGCGCTCAAGCGGGGGAAGTGACAAAAATGTATTTTCAATCTGTGTATTTACTTCAGCAGGCATGGGACGCCTCCAAACTTTTTTGTGGGTAGATAAATTCCCCGAAGAACGGGAACTCAACTCGAACCTCCAGGCAAAGCCGGATCGCTTCTTTTATGTTTTCTAAGGCTCCTTCTCTAGTCGAACCTTGGCTGACACCCCACCAAGAACATGGGGCAGGCAGCCGGGAATGGCTGGACATTCTGCAATCCAGACGCCGTCTTCATCGCGGTCGAGGCTCACGATCAATTTCATTTTGACCTCCTGGTTATTATTAAATAGCGTAGTGTTGCGGCAATAAGACCAACTGCGCTGAAAGGATTACGGCTTGTAACAAAACGATTATACCGTATCCATGAATGTCGCTTCCACCCTGTTGAAGACCAATGTGCCAATCAATAAGACCGCCAGCATGAAGCCGAAACTATACAACAAGTTCAGGGCGCTCACGCTGCCGGCGCCCAGGAAGGCATAGCGGAAGGCTTCCACGATAGGCGTCAAGGGATTGGCGCGGATCAGCCACTGGAACCTTTCCGGCACGGCCGAGACCGGGTAAATGACCGGCGTGGCATACATCCACAATTGAACGCCGAAACCGACCAGGAAGCGCAGGTCGCGGTAGCGGGTGGTCATCGAGGAGACGATGATGCCAAAGCCCAGACCCAGCCCGGCCATCATCAACAGTAACACAGGGGCAAGCAGGATCCAGATATTGGGCTGCACATTCGACCCGCTCAGCCAGAAATAAAGCATGAACACGATGAACAGCCCAAACTGGATGGCGAAAGTGATCAGGTTGGAGATCAGGATGGATACCGGCACAGCCAGACGCGGGAAATAGACCTTGCCGAACAGACCGGCGTTGGAAACGAAGGTCAGCGAGGTCTTGTTCAGGCACTCGGAAAAATAACCCCAGATCACCGTCCCGGAAAGGTAAAAGAGAAACGCGGGCAAGCCATCCGTGGGCAGTTTGGCGATGCTGCCGAAGATGACGGTGAAGACGATGGTGGTGAGCAGCGGCTGGATCAGATACCACAGCGGGCCGAGGATGGTCTGCTTGTAAACCGAGACGAAATCACGCCGCACGAAGAGCATCACCAAGTCACGGTAATGCCATAACTCGCCCAGGCGCAGGTCGAGCCAACTGCGCTGCGGCTGGATGACCATCGTCCAATCCCCATCCGTTGGCATTGATTTCAAGGCTGTGTTCCTCATTGTTGATTTAGAAAAGCGTGTAGATGAACGGCCCCACGCCCGAGGCGGAGGCGAAAATCATCAACAGCCCAAAGAGCAGCAGCACGACGACCATGGGGATCAGCCACCACTTCTTCTGTCTCCACAGGAAGGAGAGGATCTCTCCCACCACACCCAGATTGGCCTGCATACTGCGAAAGAATGCTTTCATTGCAAATCCTCCTATTTTCGGATCACGTAGTGACCCATGCAGAGCGTATCTATCCCGCTCTTGCTGAACGTGTTCAAGGCGTTGGCCGGGGTTGTGACGATCGGCTCGCCCCTCAGGTTGAACGAGGTGTTCATCAACACCGGCACACCGGTGCGCTCGCCGAAGAGTTCAACCGTGCGATAGTAGAGCGGGTTCCATTCCCTGCGGATGGTCTGGATACGGCCTGTGCCGCAATGGGTGATGGCGGGGATGATCTCCTGCTTCTCCTGCTTCACCGGATAGACCATGAGCATGTAGCGCAGGGGGTAATGACGCTCCGGCTCGGTCAAGCCTTCGTAGAATTCTGTGGCTTTCTCTTCAAGGACAACCGGCGCAAATGGGCGGAACGGCTCGCGGAACTTGATCCTGGTGTTGACGATCTCCTTCATCTCCGCCCGGCGCGGGTCAGCCAGGATGGAGCGGTTACCCAGGGCGCGCGGCCCCCACTCGAAGCGGCCCTGGAACAGGGAGACAACCTTGCCGGCCAGGATATCTTCCACCATGAGGGAGGCCAGTTTCTCCTCGTCGTCAAACCGCTCATAGGCAAAACCTGCCCTGCCAAGCGATTGCAGGATTTCATCATCATTATAACTCTTGCCCCAATAACCATGCTCCTGGACGAATTTGCGCGGCTTCCCCAGCAGCACATGGTACGTATACAAGGCCGCGCCGAGCGCGCCGCCAGAGTCGCCCGCCGCGGGCTGGATCCAGACATCCTCGAAGGGTAGTTCGCGCAAAATACGGCCGTTGGCCACGCTGTTCAATGTCACACCGCCAGCCATGCACAATTTTTTCAGACCGGTGCTTTCGTAAGCATGGCGGGCCATCTTGAGCAGGATCTCTTCGGTCGCGCATTGAACGCTGGCGGCGATATCGGCGTAGTGCAGGTTGCGCCCCGCGGTGGCGTCGTCCCATTGAGGATGATCCTTCCTGGGATGGGTGGTCGGTGTGTAAAACTCGGAACCATGCACTCTCGGCTCGCCAAACAACGCCTCGAAGCGTCCATTGAACGTGCGCGAGGTGGAATGATGGAAACAGAAGTATTCCATGTTCAGGCGGAAACTGCCATCCGCTGCAACCTCGATCAGTTTGTAAACATCCTCGACGCGATTGGGCCGCCCGTAGGGTGCCATGCCCATCACTTTGTATTCGCCCTCGTTCACCTCGAAGCCCAGGAAAGCCGTGAAAGCAGAATAGAGCAATCCCAGCGAGTGCGGGAACTTGATTTCGTTGAACAACTCGATATGATTGCGCCCCTTGCCGTCCCAATCCGCCGTGGCCTTGCCGAGTGTGGCCGTGGTCCACTCGCCCACCCCGTCCACGGTCAGGATGGCCGCTTCCGGATAGGGCGAGGCGAAAAAGGCGGCCGCGGCGTGACAAAGGTGATGTTCGACAAAAAGCAGGTGGTTTACCGGAATATCGGGGAGTTTGCCCAGAATCTGCCCCTTGATCCATAGTTTCTCGTTTAACCAGGTAATCATCGACTCGCGGAAACTGCCCCAGGATTGCGGGAAAGTTCCCAGGGATGTCATTAGAATGCGTTCGAATTTGAGCAGCGGTTTTTCGTAAAAGACAACGTAATCGAGATCTTTGGCAGTAATTCCAGCCTGAGAAAGACAAAAATCAATGGCGTACGATGGGAAGCCATAATCATGCTTCTTGCGGGTGAAGCGTTCTTCTTCGGCCGCGGCCACCAAAAGGCCATCCTGCAGCAGCGCCGCGGCAGCATCATGGTAATAGCAGGAAATGCCCAGGATATTCATCAGGATTGCCTCCGTGCATCCTCTATTGAGAGATCGCGCGTGCTGCGTTCCAGCCAACCACTGACCTGGCTGCGTCGTTTCACATCCAGTGGGTCGCTGAACAGGCGCACACCCAGCGCAAAAGGAAGAAAGATAGTAAAGTAAAAGAGGCTCAAAGCCACGCGGGCGATGAAATCGCCGATGGCCTGGCCAACTTTCTTCCATACATGCCAAAAGCGGCTGAAGAAATTACGCATGTTTACTCCTCTCATTGCTGGTAGTGATCTTCGAGAGCCTGTCGCAGTGAAACTTCCCAGGCTGGGATGTCCATGCCAAACGTGTTCTCGAATTTGCTTATATCCAAAGAGGAATTTCGAGGCCGCCTCGCCGGGCTGGGAAATTCATCGCTGGAGGCCGGCAGGATCTCCACGGCCCTATTCGCGTCCCCCGGCGGCAGGTTTTCCATGATCGTCCGGGTAAATTCAAAACGACTGGCGTGTCCCGCTCCTGTGAGATGATACAGCCCTTTTCGTTCCTCCAGCCATTCTTTGGGGGTATGACCCGCCGCAGCCAGAACTTGAGCCGTTACCTCCGCAAGCAGGCGGCACCAGGTCGGGCTGGCCACCTGGTCTGTCACGATGCGCAAAGCCCGTTGCTGCTGCGCCCAGGCCAATACTTTCGTCACGAAACTATCACTGCGCAGGCTGTACACCCAACTGGTGCGCAATATGAGATAAGCGCCATCCACCTGCTGCACGGCTTTCTCGCCTGCCAGTTTGCTCGCGCCGTATGTATTGATTGGATCGGGCACATCGTCTTCTGTATAGGGCGAGCCTTTCTCTCCGTCGAATACATAATCGGTAGAGTAGTGAATCAGCAACGCGCCGACAGCACGGGCTTCTTCGGCCAGAACTCCCGGGGCAGCGCTGTTGACCTCAAATGCCAGCTCAGGTTCGCTTTCAGCCTGATCCACAGCGGTATAAGCCGCGGCGTTGACGATCACCTGTGGCTGAAGATTTCGGATGAGGTTGCGCGTACCATCGAAATCCGCCAAGTCAGTCTCTGGATAATCGGTGGAAATGATCTCTCCCAACGGCATCAATGTCCGCTGCAGTTCCCAACCCACCTGGCCGTTCTTCCCGATCAGCAGTATACGCATGTTACTCGTAGGTCTCCGCCTCGTCCAGGATTTTCCCTTGGGCATCCTTGGGGGAAATTAGCAGCGGCTGACCCTCGATCAGCGGCCATTTAACGCCAATTGCGGGATCATTCCAGAGCAAGGTTCGTTCCCATTGAGGGGCGTAGAAGTCAGTAGTTTTATAAATGACCTCAGCCCACTCACTCAGTACGTAAAAGCCGTGCGCAAACCCGGCTGGCACCCATAACAGGTGTTTATTATCTGCCGATAGATAATTTCCAACCCACTGGCCGAACGTGGGTGAACTACGCCTCAAGTCCACGGTCGCATCGAAGATTTCACCGGCAATAACCCGCACGAGCTTCCCCTGCGCTTGGCGGATCTGATAATGAAGTCCCCGGAGGGTGCCTTGGTACGAGCCGGAGTGATTGTCCTGCACAAAGTCACCCATGATACCTGCTTCAGCGAATTCTTTAGCCTGATATGTCTCCATAAAAAACCCGCGCTGATCGCTGAATACCTTAGGTTTGATCAGGATGACATCTGGAATGGATGTATGGATGAATTCCATCTTTAGGGCTTCAGGATAAAGATTTGGAAACTGTCTATGGCTCAACCCCCTCCCGGTCATTTAGTGCTCCGAAATTTCCTACCCCATGCTCACCACCTGGCTATCCCACTGATGCCACTTGCCATGCTGCTTCTCGAGAATGTGTCGCCCCTCACC
>Ga0180009_10007080_pt1 | contig 11584 bp, 7 predicted proteins | sample OS_PC_MetaG_FD_123537 | JGI IMG/M metagenome (GOLD analysis project Ga0180009, IMG submission 123537) | Groundwater microbial communities from the Aspo Hard Rock Laboratory (HRL) deep subsurface site, Sweden - OS_PC_MetaG | ecosystem: Environmental > Aquatic > Deep subsurface > Groundwater...
AGTTAAATTTTTCGGGTAAGGATAAAGGCTAAGGGACAGAAAAATCTCTTTGGAGCCGCTGTATTTTTCCCAATACATGCGGGCATAGCCTTGGCCGTCTGATGAGCACCTGCCTGCCGGCAGGCAGGTAGCTCCTGACCCCGCCATCTGCTTGCAAATCGGAGATTTGCCTTCGGCAAATAAGCAGGTGGTGGGGTGATACGGCGCTGGCATAGCCTTGTACTTAAATGCCTAAAGTTATATTATTTTCAGTGCCGCCTGCTGATTTCCCGGAAACAGCCCGGTAACCTGTTCCGCGGCGGTAATTTTTGATTTCTAAAAGGGGACTTCATGGCATCAAAACGCGGCGAAGGCGACAGGAAGCATTACAGGATAGGGAAGATCTTAAATTTACTGGACAGCGGCCCGGTCAGAATAAATGATTTAGCGCTGGAATTCGATGTTACCACCCGCTCCATAGAACGGGATTTTGAAAGAATAGAGCTGTACGGCTATGAAGTGGAGACTCCCTGCAAAGGCGTAAAGCAGTTCGCCCCGGGCGTCAGCCTGAAAAAAAGCAAACTTACCGCCGACCAGCATTCCGCGCTTATCATGCTCCATGAAATGTCCAAGAACCTCGGCGCTTCGGTCAACAAGTCCTTTTCCAGCCTGTTCAAGCACCTGACGGAATCCGAGCCGTGGGAATCCAACATCCTCCCGCTCATGCCAAGGCTCATCAAAACGGAAACCATCCCTTATATAAAAGAGATAGAAGAAGCGATAGACTACGGCAGAAAACTTAAAATGACCTATTGTTCCCGGGGAAAGACCGAAGCGGATATCCGCGTCGTCTGCCCGCTCAAAATACTGATCGCGGACGGCTTCGCCTATATCCTGACCGTGCCCGGGGACGGGAAAGGCCGCGCCGCCACCTACCGCATAGACAGGATAAAAAGCCTGGAGGTGCTGCCCGACGGCTTCACCGCGCCGGCGGACGTGGAAAAGATAATCAGGAAGGCCCGCAACATCTGGGGCGTCATGCCCGAAAAGCACCGCCGGATACAGGTCCGCCTTAAAGTGGAGAGATGGGCCGTGGACTATTTCAGGCAGCAGGAGATCGTAGGCGGACAGAAGACCAGGGATGAAAAGGACGGCTCACTGACCTTTGAGGCGAAGGTCTGCGAACACCGGGAAATAATCCCCCATATCCTGCGCTGGATACCCAATGTCACGATCCTCGAGCCGCCGGAGCTCAAAGCCGAGGTCCGTTCCCTGGTGGAAAGATACCTTAAAAAATAAGCCCGCGCGAACCGCGAATCCCGCACTTTTTCCCCGCATGGGTCTAAGTGCCGGGTAAATCACCGCGACATGACGCTGTCGCGGTGGCCTTTTATAATATTTCCGGCAGACATTTAACCGGGAGGTCTTCTATGAAAGGCAAGAGTTCATTAGTCCATAAGCGGCTTTCGCTCTTTGCCGGAAAAATACTTCTGGAGCTTCGCGTATACTCCGTGGGCGCCGGCGAAAGCCGGGAAATATGCGCCGCCGCGAATATAACCGTTTCCGTCGCGGAGCCGACCGTTCTTCCGGCCGAAACCCTGCTGAGAACTAAAATGCGATATTAAGGGGGTTTATCATGTCTTGGAAAATAGCGGAATGGATATGCGGCGGGTTCAAGGCCGAGCGGCCGGACGGGGAACTGGTCTTCGTCTACAAGAGGCTGGACTGGTCGCCGAGCCGGTATATGCGCGCTTACAGCGCCTACGAGTTCCGCTGGCACGGCCTGGCCGCCGGCCGGCTGACCACGGAAAACACCTGGCAGAAGCGCGCGCAGGTCCTTTACACGCTGGATAACCCGCGCATCATAAACGAGGTTGACCTGCTTGAGATAGCCGGCCTGGTGGCCAAAGCGATGAATTAGGGGAAGGGTTTTAGGGTTTCCCGCCAAACAGTCCGGCCCTCCCCCGCCCCCGCCAAACAGTCCGGCGGGTCCGCCGAAGCTGTGTGGCGGAAAACGGCCGGCGGGCAAGCGGGTCCGCCTTCGGCGGAAAGGTGTTAAGGGTTTTAGGGATTTTAGGGACTGTTGTTTGCTGACGCTTTTTTTTGTAGTATTCAAAGTGGATGATGAGGCATTTATTTATATTGATTTTAACGGGGGTTTTCTCTCTTGCCGCCGGCGCGCAGGAACGGCAATTCGGCTCCGAATTTACCGCCGAAGGGCTGCGTCTTGAAAACGACGGCGTTTTTGAATTAACTACGCCCGAACCGCCGGCCGACGAACTTGAAGCATGCCCTAAACTCGATTCTTTTAACGCAGCCGGAGAATATTCCGATAACACCTCGAACCTTAAGGATGTGGCGGAAATCCCGGGCGAAAGTCTGCCGCTTCCGGCCGACGACATGGACCGGGAAAGCCTTCTGGCCGCCCTCAGGGTAAATTTAAGCTACTGGAACGCCAGGCCCGATTCTTTCAAGGTCCGGCTGGGGAAGGACTATTACTCGGCCAGAGACATGCTCCGGACCACCCGGCGGCTTATAGAGATATTTTCTTCGGACAAACCGGCCTCGGAGCTTCAGAATATTTTAAAGGACCAGTTCAGGATATACCGCTCCGTGGCCGACGACGGTTCCGACAAAGTGGTGATTACCGGCTATTACGAGGCGGAGATAAAAGTTTCAAAGGCGCCGGACGCGGCAAATAAATTCCCGGTTCACTTAAAACCCGCCGACCTGGTAAAGACCACCCCGCAGATGGGCGTGGATTTTGATTACGGGCGCTATGACGCGGGCGGCAACCTGGTCCGGTATTATTCCCGCGCGGAAATATCGGCCGGCGCGCTTGGCGGGCGCGAACTTGAGCTGGTCTGGTCGGCACACCCGTCGCATATAATGCTTTTGCAGATACAGGGCTCCGGCATTTTGCGGTTCGGGGACGGGGATTTTATTAAGGCCGGTTTTGACGGGGCGAACGGCTGGCCGTTCAAGAGCGTGCAGAAGCTGCTTATGGACTGCGGCGAGATACCGGCGATGTCGTTCAAGGATTTTATAGCCTGCCTGTCAAAGCAGGGCGACCGTGAGTCCAGGCTTGTGGACCTGAACCCGCGCTATATTTTCTTTCAGCCGCGGCCCAAGGACGCGCCGGCTTACGGCGCCATGGGCTACGGGCTGACTCCGGGGCGTTCCGTGGCGGTTGACCCGAAGCCGATCCCGCTGGGGGTTACGGCGCTGATGGTTTCAAAGCGGCCGGTGGCGGGGCAGGGCGGCGGGCTGGAATTCAGGGATTTTACACGGTTCGTTACGGCTCACGATACGGGCTCGGCCATCCGCGGTCCGGGCCGCATAGACCTGTTCTGGGGCGCCGGCGACAAAGCCGAGACCGAAGCCTCCTCCATGAAAGCCCCCGGCGACCTCTACCTCCTCATAGCGAAATAACAACACATTGCGACGATTTGGATTTGCTAACGCCAATTATACAATTGGCCGGGGTGGCGGGGTTTTGCCGCTCGCACGCCGGGACCGGCTTTATGGGGAAGCGTCCAAGCCGTTTCCGCCGGGCTTCTTCCCCGGAAACCCGGTCCTGGAGCGCATAGGGAATTCACCCTCGACTCCGGGGATCTGGGGGTTAGCTGTTTTTTCAGGGGAAAAGAAAGAAGCGGGACTGAACCTGTTTAGTAGGTGTCCCGCTTCTATAAAAATATTATAGCAGATTATTTCTATTTGTCAAGGGGGGGGCGAGGTGAGGTAAGGAATAAGTAGTAAGAAGCAAGTAGTAAGCAAGGAAACTCTTTAAAAAACTTACCACCTATCCCTTATCACTTACAACTTTTTCGATATCTCGTAAAACATCACCGCGGCGGCTACCGACGCGTTAAGACTCTCAACCCCGCCCTTCTGCGGAATCGAAACCAGTTCGTCGCAATGCTCCCGCGTCTTCCGGTGCAGCCCCTCCCCCTCCGACCCAATCACCAAAAACACCGGGAAAGCGAAATCCACCTTATCCGCCGGCTTCCCCTTCATGTCCGCGCCGTAGATCCAGAAATTCCTCTTCTTTAACTCAAGAATGGTCTGGTTTAAATTCACCACCTCGACCACATCCACTCTTTCAATGGCGCCCGACGCCGCCTTCTGCGCCGCCGGCGTCAACCCCACCGACCTGCGCTCCGGGATGACCACGGTCGAAACCCCGAAACACGCCGCGCTCCTTATAATGGCGCCCAGGTTCATCGGGTCCGTTATCCCGTCGAGGCCGGCCCATACGGTCTTTTTAGGCTCTTTTACCAGGCTTAAAGCGTCAACCAGCGAAAGTGTTTTAAGAGGTTCCACCTCAAGTATAACGCCCTGGTGGTTCCCCCCCTGCGACAGGCGCTCAAGGGAGCGCGGCTCCACAAAATCCACCGGGACGCCGCTCTTCCCGGCCAGGCACACTATATCTTTAGCCTTTCCTTCCAATTCGCCTTTTGAGACGTACATCCTGAGAACTTTCCGTTTTCCCGCTTTCAATATCTCTCCGGCCGTGTTGGCGCCGTATAAGAATTCCGGTTTCATGTTTTTCAATATAGCCGCTTGGAAGCGTAGATGCGCTGATGCGCAGAGGCATAGATGAGTAGAAGCTGGACGAAGGGATTCTTCTTCCGGCTAAATTGCCACGCCTCTAAATTGCTGCACATCCGCATTACCTAAACTGGTCCCTACGCCCACAGCCGTCCGCAGCTCCTGACAATCTTTCCCCACCCGGCGCAATTTTCTGACCGCCGCCGCCAGCGTCACGCTCTCGCAGACATAATGTTTTAAAGCCGCCATCCGCCCGAATTGTTTTTTCTCTATCAGTTCGACCGCCTTCACGCCGAAACCGGTCGCAAGCCACCTGTCAAAGGGCGTCGGCTCTCCGCCGCGCTGGACATGCCCCAGCACCACAACCCGGCATTCCACGTTTATCTGCTTTTCTATTATCCCGGCTATCTTGTAAGACACGCCGCCCAGCCTCAATGGGTCGGTGGAACCCGCCACTATCTTTGTAACGGTCATCTCGCCTTTCTCGGGCCTGGCGCCTTCGGCCACTACGACTATTGAAAAATTTTTGCCTCGCCTGCGCCTGTCGGCCACGGCTTTGGCTATATCCTGCGCCCTGTACGGGATCTCCGGTATCAGTATTATGTCGCCGCCGCCGGCTATGCCCGCGCGCAGCGCTATCCAGCCCGCGTAACGGCCCATGGTTTCCACTATCATAACGCGCTGATGAGATTCAGCCGTGGTATGAACCCTGTCCACGGCCTCGGTGGCCACCGTCAGCGCCGAATCGAAACCGAAAGTCACGTCCGTGGCCGAGAGATCATTGTCTATGGTCTTCGGCACGCCGACCACCGGAAAACCCTTCTTGTGGAGCTTATAGGCAATATTAAGCGTACCGTCGCCGCCTATGGCGACCAGCGCGTTCACCCCGAGTTTCTCAAGATTCTTCACGGCCAGGCCGGAGAGGTCCTTTGGAGCTTCTATCGAACCCAGCGGCCTTATGGTATAAGAGAACGGATTTGCGGTGTTGGAAGTGCCCAGTATTGTGCCGCCTCTTATGAGGATGCCGGAAACATCCCTGTCATCCAGGCGCTCGGACCGGCCTTCCACCACGCCCTTAAAACCGTCTTTAAAACCTATAACTTCCCAGCCTTTTCTCAAAGCCGCCTTGGTCACGCCGCGCACCACGGCGTTCAGGCCGGGGCAGTCCCCCCCGCCGGTCAATATTCCTATTTTCATAAACCTGTTCTCCTGTAATAATAGTAGACAGTAGACAGTAAACAGGGTCTAAGGAATACCGAATCTTACCCCGTATTATCTTTTGTCCCTGTCTACTGTATTCTGTTTACTGGCTGCTTTTTAAAACGGCGACGGATAGATCGGGTCTTTTTCTTTGGAGATTATATACAGCACGCAGGCCAGCATCTGCGCCGGATTGGCCAGCCGGGCGAAGCTGAAATCGAGGTGGATCTGGAATTTATTCGAAGAAGTGGGATCGAGGAACACGAACCCGGCCCTGCGCTCGGCCGCGAAAATACCATAGCGCGAGCGCAGCGCGCCGCCCAGGCTGCCGAACAATTTTCTCATCAGATAGCCCGTGGGATAATCGTCCTTTATGGTGAACACCACCTTGTTGTCCGTGTCCACAAAATCCCAGTTTCGTTCCTTCGTTCCGCTTTTCCTGATCAGCCGCGCCACTTCCGTGCCCTTGCCGTCCCTTATCAGGCAGTAGGCGACTTCCTTTTTCGCCGACATAAGAAGGTTGGACTGCGCGTCGAAGATCTGAAGTATCTGTTTCTTGTTCAGATACATGAACACGCCGGCCACGAGAGGAATTATAAAGAATATCTCGGGCACGGAAGCCCACAGCCTGCCGCCCGGCAGCGCGAACAACAGGCCGGTCACGCGGCCGCCTTTTCCCAGAAGCTCCATGAAGCTCCAGAAAACATGAAATAACAGCGCGCCGTAAACGGAACCGACAACGTATCTTTCATGCTCAAAATTGAATGAGGCCAAAAGCAGCTGCTTCTGGCGGTTCTGCACGTTATAGGTGGCCTCTTTAACGGTGCTGCTCCTGGAGATCAAGAACGGGAAGAAGAAATCCGGCGGCACATCCTTGGGCGGCGGGGGCAGCTTGGGATTCTGGAATTTTGCGGCCCCGCCTCTGGCCCGGACGGCGCCCCCGATCCAAAGGCCGATCAAAGCGAACCAGATATAGAAGCTGAGCGGCCGCCGCGGGATATAAGGCGGGGCCTTTGACACGTTTTGCCGCTGTTCCAGTTTTGTGAAAAAGTCGCCGATTATCCGGACAGCCTTCTCGCCGGCTGAAGGACCGGTGCTTACGGGCGCGGGCTCAAAGATGACGGGGTTGGCCTCGCCGCCAAAGCCGGTCTGGCCGGCGGCGGGCGCGGCGGTGGCCCCTCCCGCGACGGGGGGGGCGGTGGAAGCGGCCGCCGCGGCCTCTGTAGATATCCGGAGGTCCGGAAATTTCTTTTCTTTCGGTTTCCTGGCTATCCTTATTTTTTTGGGTTTGGGCGGCTTGGGCAGCTCTATTTTCTCACCCGGTTTCCTGATAGTGGATACGGCATTTCTGAAATCCCTGTCGGAAAGGCCGCTGGCCGAGATGGCGAAGGAACCGGCGTTATAGGTGAAAAAGGCGATATAGATATCGGTTTCCCCGGAGCCGTAGGTGATGTAATAAGCTGTCGAAACGCCGTGCAGGCTGACCGAGCGGGTATCCCCGGAGAGACTGTTTCCCTTGCTCCTTAAGGACTCCACCTGCTCTTTTACGCGGGCCTTAAGGTAATAGTCGCTCAGTTCGGAATCAAGCTTGGCGAATTCCACGAAGGATTTTCCTCTTTCAAGTTTCAGGACTACGGCAGGATCATCGGATTTTCCCGTCTTCCAGCCGGCCGGGAAATCCACGGAAAAAACGGCGCCGGAATCCTTGAACTCTTCCGCGAAAGACGGGAGCGCAAAAAATAAAAAAACTGCAAAAATGGACAGGAAAATTTTCTTCATATCTTTGCCTTTATATTATATCACTTTGCGAAGTAAATGTGACTAAAGTTACACAAAGGGCGGGTGCGAAGAATATTTTTTGGGGAAATCGGGTTTTAGACGGGATTACTGAGCCACGCGTAAGTAATGCCCCCGTTGGAGGCTTGGATTTGAGATGAATGCGAGGCGCGACGAACGAGTCCGCCTTAGGCGGATGAGTGAGGAGCAACGAAGCAGTCGCTCAAAGGCAAGCCTCCCTTTCCCTGCGGGAAAGGGCCGGGCGCTTTTGGGCTGCAACTTCGTCATTCGTCGCTTGCGTAGCGCTGCTACGCCGCACTCCTCATTCCTCGTTTCGCTCCAAAATCGTCCCGGCCAGCGCGGACATTAATTACGCGTGGCTCAGTAAGTGCGAAAAATCACATGGTCTTCAACGCTGAAGCCCCGCGGATGTTCTCCGCGGGGCTTTAAAGACCCTTTCACCGCTTTATTTGCAGAGCTTACCCCGCAGGGTATCGTACTGCAGCATTTCGCCGTGATTATAGTTGTTCCAGGTATGGGCGTAGTTTATCTCGGCGACTACCTTCGGACCGAGGTCCCAGCCCGCCGAAACCTTTCCGCCAAGCTGGTTGGCGCTGGAGGCCGTGCCTTTCCTCATATTGGCCTGTTCTATGACCCAGCCGCCGGCCATCTTCTTGCAGCTCACTTTAACTTCCATGTCGTATTCCAGGCGTTTGACCGACGGGTCGGCATAATAAGCCAGTCCGCCGGTGGTTTGGACCGCCTGCATACCGCTGGGAGACCACTCAAACTTGGCGTAAAGCGGCAACGGCTCGCCCCTGCCGTAGGAGAGGTAGTAGTCGTTCACATCTACCGTAACCTGTTTTTTGACATACTTCTTGCAGACCGGCAAGCCGGTTAGGTAGCTGGTAAAGCCAACTCCCCATTGCACGCATTTATCAACCTTTAACGGCTGGCCTTTTCCGTCATAAGCGTTAATGGTCGTCCTGCCCTTGACCAGGCTGATCTGGTCTATACTCTTAGGCGGATAATTCTTGGGCTGCGGCTGAGGCTGCGGCTGCGGCTGAGGCTGAGGCTGAACCGAAGGTTTCCTGGCAAGTTCGCCTACCCGCGCTATACTTGTATTGAACTGCTGCCTGTTTTGGTCGCATTCGCCGCGAAGCACATCAAGCCTTTTGTTTATCCGTTCAACTTCCGTCCGGGAGATGTCCGGCTTTTGCAGCTGCGTCTGCAGGTTTCCAACTTCCGCAACGTTCGATTTCATCGCAACGCGCGCATTTTTGGCGACAGACAAGCTTGTCTTGCATGCCGCAGACGTGCATCTTGACACCGGAGCCGCTTTGTATGACGAATCCGCCCCTTGCACCGAAGCGTTCATGAGCTTCAGGTCATCCGCCGCGTTAGTCCGGGCAGCGGCTATAAGCTGCGGCAAGGGCTGTTGTCCGGGAACTGCGGGCTGGCCCGGATTAACGTTCTGATTATCGTTCTGGTTTATAATGTTTATGTTAGTGCCCGGCTGATTGGCCGTACCGCTGATCGGCGCCGGCGTAACCGGCGCAACCGGCTGCGCGCCGCTGCCGGTGGGATTGTCCAGGTTTATTCCCCAGCCGTCGGGTAAAGGATCCGCGAGCTGTTTGCGCACCTCTTCCATCTTGTTTTTCAGGGGCTGGAGCAGACCGACGGCGGCTGTGGGATCGATGGCGTTATTCTTTGCGTCGGCCGGAATCTCGGAGACGTTCCGCAGGGAAGCCGCAAGCAGGTTAGCGGGAACGTTATTGATCAGTTGCATCTCCTCCATGGTTTTTTTCTTAAACGGGGTAGCGGCGCCCCATGCCGTCTGCTCTTCTTTTACGGCCGCCGCGTCATTTGCTTCGCCTTTGTTCAGGAAAGGCTCATTTTGGTCCAAGCCCCTCCAGGCTATCGGCCTGGCTATAAGCCCCGCCGGCCGGGAGGCGGCCTGGTCCCTGTAATCCGGCGCATTCCTGGTGTTGAACGCGGTCGCATAGGCGTCGAGCACGGAGGCGCCGCGGGAGGCTGTAACTACGGGAGCATCGGCGGGAAGGGCGGGCGGTTGCACGGCCGGGTCCACGCCGGCGATCGCTTTGAAGTCCTTGACAATGGTCGCCTGCTGCCCGGCGTCCGGCGCGACACCCGTGGTCAGGGTTTCCTTTATCTGTTTGAGTTCGTTATATATATCTTCGGCGGATTTCAGAACCCCGTCCCTGCCGGTATATTCCTCTTTTATCTTGTCGGCGGCGCCGGAGGCAAAACCGACCTGTTTATCATAGATGCCCAGGGCTTTCTTATTGAGCTTTATTTTCTCCTCGGCCTTGGCGAGAGAGCTTTTTTCATATAGTTTAAAACTCTCTTCGGCCGCGTTAAGATAGGGCATGACCTCCTCGCCCATAGCCGCCTTCACGGCGAGCTTGCCCTGGGCGGCGGAGGAACCGAGCACAAGCGTGCCGTCTTTGGCGGCTTTGACTACGTTGGTGAACCTGGTCTTAAAGATGTTGTAGTCCGATTTAACAGACGCAACCTGCATCTCCGCGTCGCTGATGCTGCGCCTGTAATCGCTGATCTCGGCGGCTTGAGCCTTCTGACCGCTGTTTTTGATCCCTGCTGCTATGGCATCGGCCTTAAGGTTCGGGAAACCGCCGGCCAGCTGCATGGTATTGTCAAGCAGGGCTACCGGGTCGGTGGTTTTCGCGCCGTCGGTGCGGGCCATAAGCATCTGTTTAAGAACTTCGTCATAACCGGTGAAAGATTCTTTTACCGGCTGAGGGACGGTTTCTGGCTCAGTGGGTCCGGGGGGAGGAATCGGGTCGGGAGCGGGGCCGCCGTTCGCGGCTGTAAACTCCTCAGGGGTCATCGGGCCGCAGGCGCATGTGCCTCTGTTGATCCACCCGTCCACGGTCTTTGGATCCGAGGCCCGAAAGGCCGCCACCATATTGCCCGCCATGCAGTCTTTAGTCTTATCTTTCAACTGCACGCAGATATATACCTGCTCCTCGCTACTGGTATTGCCTAGAATTTTATCCGTCGTGCCGCCTATGAACTTGCCGAGCGAACCGCCAAAAGCGGTGACGCAGGCCTCTATGAGCGACTTTGCTATGCCGTGTTTTAAGAACTCTTCCCACTCAAGCCGCTTCTGCAGCCTGAATTTGGCGGCCAGCTGCTCAAGGCTTTCCGGTGGCGTGAAGGAATGCTTATTGCGGTTGCTGGAGACGGGAGGAGCTTTGGTGGGATCGTCGCTGCCTGGGCCCGCACCGCCGGCGCCTATGCCCACGTCCGGGGAATCGGCGGCGGCCCTGTCAAGCGCGCCCGCGGCGCCGCCGTCGGAAAAATTACTGGCCGCTTTATTGGCCTGCGCGCGCAGGTTTTCATAGGCGCCCTTGCTGCCGCCGTGGGGCGTATATGCCGCGCCTTTATAGCCGGCCGTGGCCACGGGGCCGACCATGGAGCGCTTGGCGGACTTGCCGGACGCGTTTTTGGCGTTCTTAAGTATATTGCCGCCGCCTAAGCCGCTGGTTTTTGAACCTCCCCCTCCGCTGAAAAAAGAGCCCATGGCTCTGAGCCCGCTCTGCATCCTGGGAATGGGCGTGGGCGCGCCGGCGGACTTTGAAGCTTGGGAAAAAGCCGCGCGGCCGGCGTCTTTCATGGCGTCCCTGAAACCGGAACTGGGGGCGGGCGGAACGACCGGCGCGGCGGATTGCCATCCGATAATGAGGGACGCCGGGTCCCTTGCGCTTAAAGGCGTTATCACTTCGCCGGAGCCGTCGGGAGAACCCTGGCTTAAAGAGTAGATGCCGGGCTCATAAAGGGAGGACCCGCCGTCGCGAGAACCGAAGCCGCTGGTAAGCTGATTATCGCTTACGGGTTTGGACATAAGGTACTCGGCCACCGGCGCCGTTATCAAAACGCTCAGGCCGACCACTACGAAAGCCAGGTCTTTTTTAGAAAGGCTTTTGATCCTTTCCATAATGTTTCCGGCCGCTTTTGAAAACATCGGCGATTTACCGAAAGAAGAGGTCTTTTTGAAAGAAACCCCCAGCCTGCCGATGACAGGACCGCCCTCATC
>Ga0180009_10007081_pt1 | contig 11583 bp, 11 predicted proteins | sample OS_PC_MetaG_FD_123537 | JGI IMG/M metagenome (GOLD analysis project Ga0180009, IMG submission 123537) | Groundwater microbial communities from the Aspo Hard Rock Laboratory (HRL) deep subsurface site, Sweden - OS_PC_MetaG | ecosystem: Environmental > Aquatic > Deep subsurface > Groundwater...
ATCTGGCTTCAAATCCTTGATTATATTGAGCATAATTGACGCGAATCCATAAACAGCATTAACCAATTTACCGTCTTTTGTGGTCAAAGGAGGAAGAGCATGCCAGGCGCGATGAAGAAGCGCATTTCCATCAATTATTATGAATTTTTTATTATCTTTAATCATAATTATATTCTACCGTATTTACACTAAAAAACAACGTCTGTTTATGGTATAATATTCATATGTTTGATTCTATTCAAAATTGGCTTCTGAGTTTCACTGCTGGTCCGGCTGAATATATTGGATTATTCCTGTTTGGCGCGCTAGCGACCACAATGGTTCCGCTTTCTCCAGAGGTTGCGGCTATTGGCGTATGGAAAGCTGGCATGCCAATTATTCCAACAATAATAGTGCTGACAATTGGAAATTACGCAGGCAATGCTCTCAACTATTGGATTGGACGCGTTGGAGAATATTGGATTTTAGGAAAATATTTCAGAATCAAAAAAGAGCGCTTAGACCGCGCCCAGAGATGGTTTGAAAAATTCGGCCCTCCAATCCTGCTCTTCTCTTGGCTGCCGATTATTGGAGACCCGCTCACATTTGTACCGGGAATTGTTAAATACTCTTTCAAAAAATTCTCTATTTATGTCATCATCGGAAAACTAATTAAATACATTGGACTGTATTATATGTTCGCTTGGTGGATATGATACACCCTGTCGAATGACGGGGTAATTATTTCTTCAAAGACACATCATACAAAATCTCTTCCAACCGCTTTAGATTCCGCCTAGCATCATCCCTCTTTTGCCGCAAAGCGCCCCGAAGATTCATCTGCAACAGAACACCGAATAATTCTTCAGTAGCATTTCTATATTGCTGGATTGATTTTAGATTTCCTTTTGTCACTTCCAAAGTCGCGGCTCGCACAAGTTCGCCTGTTAAATCAGATAGCGCGCCAAGCTGTTCATCCGCGGTAATTGAAAACGCGAGCTTCTGTGGAATTGATTTCTTTTGAATAACCTTGAGTAGATACAAAGCTTCAAGATATTCTTCCACTGCAACATGCAAAGTTCCCTCTGAACGAGAGCCAGCTTTTTCTGCTTCTTTAACAATTGATTTTATTTTTTTCTCAAGCTTTTGTAAAGATTTTTCTGACTCTTTTATCTCTCCCCTGTGTATCTTAAAAATCGCGTGCTTTGCCTCGCGTATCATTGGATGCGTTTCCCGAATAATCCTTCCTCGCGCATTATCTGATTTCTCAATCTGATCTTTGAGTTTTTTGATGAATGTTTTTGTAATCATATGCGCGTACTATAACAGGGTTGCCATGAAACATCAATAGCGATATACTTATCTCTATGTCATTCTCAATCGGAATAGTAGGCCTGCCAAACGTAGGCAAATCAACGCTTTTCAAAGCTTTGACTAAAAAGCAGGTCCCTGCTGAAAATTTCCCTTTTTGTACAATCGACCCAAATATCGGAATTGTTGAAGTGCCTGATGAACGACTAGAAAAATTAACTAAAATTTCCAAATCAGAAAAAACAATTCCAACAATAATTGAGTTCGTAGATATTGCAGGCCTTGTTAAAGGAGCTCACAAAGGCGAAGGATTAGGAAACAAATTCTTATCCCACATCCGAGAAGTGAACGCGATCGCTCATGTTGTGCGTGATTTTGAAAATGATGATATCGCGCATGTTGAAAACAGCGTTGACGCAAAACGGGACAAAGAAATCATTCTGCTTGAATTAATAATGGCGGACTTAGCAACAGTAGAAAAACGCGCTAAAGACGTTAAAGCACAAGCAAAAAGCGGGGATAAAGAAGCAATGCGAGCGTTCACAGCGCTTGAGAAGATTAAATCACAGCTTGATAATGAACACCCAGCCAGCGATGCAGACCTCACAGAAGATGAAAAATTTGCCACAAAAAATTTACAGCTTATAACGCAAAAACCAATGCTAAATGTAATAAATGTTTCTGAAGAAGACGCAAATCGCAAGCCAGAAAATAAAAATGAGATTATTATTTCAGCAAAAATAGAATCAGAATTAGCAGAACTCGGAGCAGAAGACGCAAAATCAATGCTAAAAGACCTTGGATTAGACCAAAGCGGGCTTGATAAATTGATTACTGCATCATACCGACTATTAAATTTGATTACATTTTTTACGTCAGGCCCCAAAGAGACAAGGGCATGGACCGTTACAAATGGTTCCACTGCGCCCGAGGCAGCAGGAAAAATCCACACTGATTTTGAAAAAGGCTTTATCCGCGCTGAAGTGATTTCTTGTGATGATTTTGTTGCATGCAATGGCGAACTTGGCGCAAAAGAAAAAGGCAAAATGCACTTAGAAGGCAAGAACTATATTATGCAGGATGGTGACATTTGCCACTTTTTACATAATTAGTTGTATGATTGCCCGCCGAAGCTCGTGTATTCACGAGCGTAGGAGGGTTATTTCAAATTTGCTAACTAAACTTTCTCTAATATAATAATCTCCCTAAAAACATTCTGTGCTTCTCTGCCATACAGCAAAGTCTTTCGCTCTGATAAAGGATATGCGTCTCTATATTGCGCAGGATATGGCTCAACAACTCGCAATCCAAGCTCTATTAATTTATCAAAAACAGAAATAGAAATTCCTTGCTTTCTAAAATACGGCCAAGCAATTACAGCGCGAGAGCTGTCTTTCAAAACAAAGCGCATCATATTTAACGCGTCTTTATAAAATTCTGATAAAGATTTCTCAATTGACTCAACTTTTCCCTTTGACTCATCACCTTGCAAAAGCGGGCCTAAATCCAATTCTGTCACAATCGCGTCAATAGAATTTTCTGTGGCTATTTCATCTAATTTGCGCACATCCATTGTATCGATTTTGTAATCAGGCAAAGAAATATCTTTTTGCTCAAGAAGCCATTTAATATTTTTCTTTGTTCCGTGAATTGCCTGCTCATCAATATCAGTTCCAATCACTCGATATCCTAAAAGAAGCGCCTCCTGCAGAATAGTTCCAATTCCGCAAAACGGATCCAAAATCAAAGCGCCTTTGTCCGCGCCTGACAAATTTAACATTGTGCGCGCGAGCTTTGGCGGAATCATGCCTCGCTTCATATCGCGCATTGGCCTGTCAAAATCACGAGAAGAATATTCTTCATATGGCTGAACTGATTCTGTTTTGCCGACCAAAACGTGATCATTCGCAAACAACAGACACAGCTCCACGCCTTTATCCAATAATCTATTCTTAACTACATCCACAGATGATAAGTTTCCTGATTTTGATTCAACAAGCCGGACAGACAAGCCCTGCTGCTTAAGAAATTTTTTTGTTTCCAATCCAAGCGCTTTTAATTGTCCTTGATTTATCACATTTCCGCCCATATTATACGCGCTTAATCCAAAATGAAATTTTTGTCCTTCTTGACTAAATTTTAATAACACAGACGCTAATAAATCAGCATCAATTTTATCTTTTCTATCAATCACAAAACCTGATTTTGGGATACCACCCAAAACAGACGGACAAGAAGAGCCAATTTCTTTATCAACGACAATAACCGCGTCTTTGCCAAAATTAGCGATTATATCATCATTTTTACCAATATATTGGTAAATTTCCGCAAAACCAACTGATTTTTCACGTCCTAAAATTAAAAAAGATTGTGTCATAACAATATTGTACCGTTTTTTCAATGTATTGCATACCGGTCGAGTCTTGGGGCCTTGCCCCGCACCTCATATGGTGCGGGTTGCGTTTTTTCAAAATATATGATAAAATATTTGAAGTTATTAATTACCCTCTTTCCTCCGCAGAACTAGCAGGAGGTCCCATAATTCTAAAAGAGGGGGCAAAGGATTATTTTTTTTACAAAAATATGAATCAATATGAATTATGCGCCCTATTCGCGGGCTCACAAACCGAAGAAGAGATAAATAAAATCTCTAAAACAGTAAGCAACTTGCTTGAAGAAGCTCAAGCAGAAGTAAAATTTACTTATGTCCTGGGCCGAAAAAAATTAGCCTATAAAATTGAAGGTCAATCGCATGGCTCGTACAAAGTATGGCTTTTAGAGCTGGATCCAGACAAAATTCAAACTCTTAATGAAAAACTCCGCTTATCTAAAGATGTGCTGCGCCATATTATTACTAAAATAGAAAAAATCTCAATTGAAGAAAAAATTAACGCTATTCAAGAACCTAAAAAAGAAAAGCCAGAAGAAAGACAAGGACCAGAGCAAAAAAAAGAAAGGCCTGCTTCAGTTCAAAAAGAAAAAACAGAAAAAGTTGAAGAAAAATTATCTGAAAAAGCAAGTATAGACCAGCTTAACGAAAAACTTGATGAATTGCTTGAAAGTGATAAAATATAAAATAACATAACCATTAATAAACAAAAATATGGACCTCAACAAAGTTATGCTTATTGGGAGGGTTACGCAAGATCCTGAAGTGCGTACAACTCCAAGTGGAATCGCTGTAACAAGCTTTGGGCTCGCGACTAATCTTTATTGGAACGACCAGCAAGGACAAAGGCAGGAAAAAGTAGAATTTCACAATATTGTCGCGTGGCGCAAGCTGGCAGAAATCTGCGGACAATATCTTCACAAAGGATCTAAAGTTTATCTAGAAGGACGGTTGCAGACAAACTCATGGGATGATCAATCAGGCAACAAGCGATATAGAACAGAAGTAATAACAGATAATATGATAATGCTTGATAGAAAATCAGATTCAGGACCATCATCTGCTCCAACCGGACCAGAAGAGCAAGCGCCTGCTCCTCCACCATCTCAAGCAGAACAAAGCCAAGAAGAAGAAATTAGCGTTGAAGACATACCATTCTAATCAATTATGATTACACAAGTTATCGCAAAAGACAAAGGATGCTACATCTGCAAAAATAATATTAAAGACATTGATTTTAAAGATGTTGATTTGTTAAAGCGCTTTACATCAGCTTATGGCAAGATTATGCCTAAGAAAAGATCAGGCGCCTGCGCAAAGCATCAAAGAGTTGTCGCGCGCGCGATCAAAAATTCCCGCATAATGGGATTCATGCCTTTTGTGGTTGAATAATATTGATTACCAAAAAACCCAGCCCCTAGCGAGGGGCTGGGTTTTTTATTACAATCTAGCTCTCTTTTTCCTGCTTAAACAAATCCCACACAACCTTCCGGATTTTGTCATAGAGCTTTGGATGCTCTCGCAGATATGCCTTCGCAGTCTCGCGGCCAAGGCCTAATTTTTCCTCTTCATAAGAATAAGAATTTCCTGACCTTGAAATAACGCCTCGCGCAACGCCTTGATCAAGCAAATCGCCTTCTTTGGAAATTCCTTGATTATACATAATATCAAATTCAGTTGTCTGGAAAGGAGCAGCAACTTTGTTTTTCACGATTTTGCATTTAACTCGGTTGCCGATAATTTTATCGCCTTGCTTTATATGAGCGGCTCTGCGGACATCTATGCGCACAGACGAGTAGAATTTGAGAGCATTTCCTCCTGAAGTTGTTTCCGGATTCCCGAACATTACGCCAATTTTCATGCGAATCTGATTGATAAAAATAACAACAGTATTGCTTTTAGATACAATGCCTGTGAGCTTGCGAAGCGCTTGGCTCATCAAACGCGCCTGCAAACCCATATGCGACTGCCCCATGTCTCCTTCAATTTCTGCTCTTGGTGTAAGCGCAGCCACGCTGTCAATAACAATAATATCAATCGCGCTAGAGCGGACCAAGGTCTCAACAATGTCTAAGGCCTGCTCTCCTGAATCTGGCTGGGAGATTAAAAGCTCGTCAATATTCACGCCAATCTTGCGCGCGTAATCTGGATCTAGCGCGTGCTCTGCGTCAACAAACGCGGCTACTCCGCCCATCTTTTGCGCTTCAGCAACAATATGCTGGGCAAGAGTTGTTTTACCCGAAGCTTCTGGCCCAAAAATTTCTGTAACCCTTCCGCGCGGAACACCGCCAATGCCTAAAGCCATATCAACACTAAGGCATCCAGTTGAAATTGCCTCAACATCCATATTCCTTGCCTCGCCAAAACGCATAATAATTCCCTCTCCAAACCTATCCTTAATTTGCTTTACTGCCTCCTCAATTACAAGACCTTTTTTGCTTTTGTCATTATTTTCTTTTGTTGCCATATATTTTTATATTAAGGTAATTATTATATCATTTATCATTTTGTTGTAAAACCAATGTTTGGTCTATAGCTTCTTCAACATAAACCACTCTATATACTTCTGAAACTTTTCCAAACCTGCTGCGCGCGGTAATTTTCAATAAATTTACGCCTTTTGGCAAATTGAATGACTCAATAAATGTTCCGTCTTTAGATAAAATAATAGGATCAGTATTGATGCACACTTCTTTTGCGTGCAGGACTTTCCCTTGCAGAGTAATTTGGGATGAGCTTATCTTTATATATTCATCTTCTGGAATAATTAAAATAGAAGGAGGAGAGAAAATATTGCGGCCAAGCACAAAAGCATAAACAATAAACACTGCAACTCCTGTTAAGACCAGCGTGTTTGCGGCCCAGCGCGCGCGATGCGCTAATTTATACGATTCTCCTTTAGCGCTTAATTTATAGTTAGAATTTTTTTGTATGCCTCTTTCCTTTTTATACGCGCAAGCAGCCGATTTTGGATCCATTCTTAAAAATGCCGCGTATTTTTTAATAAATTCCAGCGCGTAAATCTCACCAGGCAATTCAGAATATAATCCAAATTCAATAGCAGAAATATATCTCTCTTTAATTCCAATTTTCAGCGACACATCTTCCTGAGACAGAGAAGCGCCTTCTCGCGCTTTGGCTAATCGCTCTCCAATAGTTTGAGAAGTTAAAATTTGTTTTGATATGAATGAGTTCATTTTAAAAATTAGAAATTCTATTATTATCTTCTTCAGAGTCAACGGACTCCTCTTGATGCTCGCCTTCATTCTCACCTTCCATGCCAATCAATATCTCCCTTGGCCTTGCTCCGTCAGCCGGACCTATTATGCCTTCTGATTCAAGAATATCAAGCAAACGCGCTGCTCTTGCATATCCAATGCGCAGCCTCCTTTGCAGCAAAGACGCGGATGCTTTTCCCGCGCGCACAACTTCTTCTCTTGCGTCATCATATAGTTCATCCTCGCCAATTGATTCTGAGTCTCGCGCGCCTCCAAGCACTGTGATGCCTCTTTGCCTCTCTGTTATTTCATCATGATAATCCGCTTCGCCCTGATCTTTCAAAAAATTTGTCACCCGCTCTATTTCCTCATCTGATAAATACGCGCCCTGCAATCTGCGGGGCTTATTAGCGTCAGATGCTGTAAAAAGCATATCTCCTTGTCCAAGCAATTTTTCCGCTCCAGCACTGTCTAAAATAGTTCTTGAGTCAATCTGCGAAGGAACGGCAAACGCGATTCGTGAAGGTATGTTTGCTTTAATCAAACCTGTCAAAACATTAACTGACGGCCGCTGGGTTGCTAATATAAGATGAATTCCAACAGCTCGAGACATTTGAGCTAGCCGTACAATTGCGCCTTCAACGTCTTGAGCCGCAACGCTCATTAAATCAGCAAGCTCGTCTATTATAAATACTAAATGAGGCAATGTTTCGTTTCTGTTTGCTTCATTATATGATTCAATATTTCTCTTTCCACGCTGGCTCAATAATTGATATCTTCTCTCCATTTCTGAAACAATCCATTTTAAAGCATTAATTGTCTTTTTATTATCCGTAATGACAGGAGTTAAAAGATATGGGATATCATTATATCCTGATAGTTCAACTTTCTTAGGGTCAACTAAAACTAATTTCAAGTCATCAGGAGAATTCTGATACAAAAGGCTTATAATAATTGAATTAATAGCAACTGATTTTCCGCTTCCTGTTGAACCTGCAATTAAAAGATGGGGCATTTTTGATAAATCACCAACCCATGATTTTCCTGAAACATCTTTTCCTAAACATATTGAAAGATTGGAGTTGCGCTTTCTAAATGAAGAAGAAAGCATTATATCTTTAAGCTTTACAATTGCTTTTATTTGATTAGGAATTTCAATTCCAACTAACGACTTTCCAGGAATAGGCGCTTCCATGCGCAAAGGATGGGCCGCTAAAGCTAAAGCTAATTCATTAGCAAGTCCTGTTATTCTTGAAAGCTTAACGCCAACTGGAGGCTTGAATGTATACTGCGTAACTGTTGGTCCAATATTCACTTCGTCCATTTCAATATTTATTCCAAATGTTGCCAAAGTTTTTTCAATCTTATCTTTTATCGTTTCAATATCTTGAGCTGAGGGCTTTTCAGTACTGCTCTCTAAAAGGTCAAGTGGAATTTTTATTGTTTTCTTCTTCCTTGCTGTCGCAGGCGGCTCAATTTCTTCTGAATTGCTCATTTTTACTAAAGGACCATCTTGGCTAGAGACTTCTTCATGATCCTTTTGATCTTTGAGCAAATTTTCATCTAAATCATTAATTTCTTCTGTATCATTATATTCTCTTCTGTATTTGCGGATAGCCAATTTTTCTTTTATGCGATCAAAAAACGACAAGCTTCCTTCCATATCCTCATCGCCCTCTTCTTCATAATCCTCTTCCTCTTGGCCATCTTTATTAAACAATGAATTGCTAAACCCTAATAAAATACCAACTATCGCGATACCAGTTAAAAACACCCATGCTCCCCAATACCCAGCAAGATTGGTAAATATATAAAGAATTGAAAACCCGACCCATCCTCCCCCGCTTCCATTTTTGACTGCCTCTGATGGATCAGCAAACGAAGGAGCATGGTGCATAACTCCAAGTAAAGCAATAAATAAAATTATAACCCCAGTAATCTGCCAAGTATTAAATTGATATCTAACTCTGCGCAATAAAAGAAGAGAAATCACCGCAAGTAAAATAGGAAAGACAAAAGCGCCCCATCCAAACAGCATTTTAAGAATATTATAGCCATATTTCCCAAAAGGCCCGGCTAAATCAAAAAATGACAGAATAGAAAGCACTGCAATTGCCAAAAGAATTGTAATAATAATGGAAATTCTTACTTCTGGAGAAATTGCTGATTCTTCTGTATATATCTTATGAGACTTTTTTCTGCGTCTTTTACGTTGGTATTCTCTTTGATATTCCCTTTGTTTTGATTTACTAGAAAATGGCATATTTATATTGATTTATTATACCAAAAAATGCATTTACATACCATAATCAAAAATTGGCATAAAGAAAAATTAAGCCTGCCTAAACAAAACTGAAGACCTATTTTTTTGATTAAATTACATCTTATTCGGCGCTTTAATTTCAAGAATATCTAATCCATTCCTCAAAACAATCTGCACAGCGCGAATTAAAACCAATCGCGCGTTTTTTGTATCCTCATCTTCTGCTTTTAGAACATGATGCTTATGGTAAAAAGTATTGAATATATGAGAGAACTCCAAAAGATAATTGCACACAGCGCTTGGATTGAAGTTGCGCGCCGCATCTTGGACAACTTCCTCATACTGCATCAATTTCAAAACAACTTCTCTTTCTTCCTGTTCTTTTAATAATTCGAAATCTACATCATCGCAATCTTGCAAATCTTGATTTTTTAATATGCTTGATATGCGAGCGTGCGCGTATTGAACATATGGCCCGGTTGAACCTTCAAAAGAAATAGCTTCTTTGGGATTAAAATGAATTGCCTGCGTTGGATTAATTTTCAAAAGCATGAATTTCAAGGCACCCATGCCGATTACTTCGCTTCGCTGTCCTAATTCCGCGTCAGAAATATCTGGGAACCGCTTCTTGATTTCTTTAGCAGCCAAATCTTGGACTTCGGAAATAATATTATCTGCGTCAACAACTTTGCCTTCCCTTGATTTCATCTTTCCTTCTGGTAAAAAGACTAATCCATATGATAGATGATACAAATTTTTTGCCCAATCATACCCTAAACGCTTTAAAATCTCAAATAAAACTTTAAAATGATATTCTTGCTCATGCCCAACAATATATATCAAAGAATCAGCATTCCACTCTTCTTGTCGAGCAACAGCTAAAGCTAAATCCTGAGTCACATATATGCTTGTTCCATCGCTTCTTTGTAAAATTTTCTTATCAAGCCCAATATCTTCTAAATCAACTGAAACAGAGTTATCGTCTTCTTTTTTAAATACTCCATTTTCTATTCCTTGCTCAATAATTTTTCTTCCTGTCTCGTAAATTTCGCTTTCATAATAATTTTTATCAAACTCGCTTCCTAAAGCTTTATATGTCCCATCAAACCCTTCATAAACCCATTTATTCATATTCTCCCACAAATCCTTAATCTCTCTGTCTCCTTTTTCCCATTTGCGCAAAGCTTCTTTTGCGTCTTCCATCATTGTTTCTTCGTTAAACTGAACATAATATTTTCCAACAAAATGATCGCCTTTTTCATGCGCATCTTCTGGTGTTTTTCCTTGGCCGAGTTTTTGATACGCAACCAATGATTTCATTATATGGATTCCTCTATCATTAATAAGTTGCACTTTTTTTACATCAGCGCCTTGAGTTATTAATAAATTCGCGATAGACATGCCAAGCACATTGTTTCTAATATGCCCAAGATGCAATGGCTTATTTGTGTTTGGCGAAGAATATTCAATCACATGTTTTTGTTTGTTTTTAGAAGACTCGCCATATTTATCTTCTTTTCTTACTGCTTCTGATAAAACTTGTTCTGATAAAACTGCCTGATCAACTGTAATGTTCAAATACCCGGCTTTTGAATCAGTTTTTGCGATTATTTTATCCTTTATTCTTTTAGATAATTTCCGCGCAATCTCTTGAGGCGGCATTTTCAGTTCTTTCGCAAATGAATGGCAAGCTAGCGCAAAATCTCCGAATTGCGGCTCAGGATTAACAAGCTCAATCTTGTCCAATTTTAATCTAAACTCTGATCTAAACGCTTTTTTGATTTTTTCTTCTATCTTTTCTCTAATCATATGTGATCAGATTAGCATAAAATAAGCAAAAAAGCGAGATTGTGCTATAATTACCCATACAAATATGGCTGCAAAAATAAAAAATAAAATCTCCGCGATATTACTAATACTGATGGTTTTTGTCGCGCCTTTATCAGCACATGCCCAATCCGAGATTATCCTTTCGCAGCGCATCACAAAATCCACACTTGAAAATGGATATACACTCACGACTGACAACCAAGATGCGCAAATCATAATCGACCCAAATACGCTTAATCGGTCTGCTTTTGTTGAACTTATAAAGCCAGAATATTATCCAGCTGTTCCTTTAGACAAAGATCTTGCGTCAAATGTATATCATTACGCGATTCTGCCTGCAACAGATAATCAGCTTGCCAGCACAATAACAATTCAGATGAAATACCCCTTAATTGAATCAAGGTACAAAGAAATCTATATACACAACCAGGAATTAGGAATCTGGCAGCACTTGCCCGGAACAATTAACACAACAGCACACACGCTCTCAACAAAAATATCCTGGGCAAGCGGATTCATTGCTGTTTTTGCGGACCATTTAGATAAAAGCGAATACTTAAAAAAAACAATAAACTCTGAATCAATCCTTATAG